>Ga0255768_10006627_pt1 | contig 10973 bp, 8 predicted proteins | sample 071ome_33_FD_179983 | JGI IMG/M metagenome (GOLD analysis project Ga0255768, IMG submission 179983) | Coastal salt marsh microbial communities from the Groves Creek Marsh, Skidaway Island, Georgia - 071412AT metaG (version 2) | ecosystem: Environmental > Aquatic > Marine > Intertidal zone > Salt...
GAAGCTGGTAAAGCTCTTGGCGTTTCTAAATTTGTAATTCTTTATAAAATAGAATTTCCACTAGCTCTTCCATCTATTATGACTGGAGTTAATCAAACGATTATGATGTCGTTATCGATGGTCGTGATTGCATCTATGATTGGTGTGAGCGGTCTTGGTGTCCCAATTCTAAGATCGATTTCAAACCAATATCTTGCACTTGGAGTTATGAATGGTCTAGCAATTGTTGCGCTTGCAATCATATTTGACCGGATATCTCAGCATTATGCAAGACGCATGCAAAAGCACAAAGATGTAATGAAAAAATAATACAACTTTTAATTGAAGAACTTATATCTCAAACTCATAACCGGAAAAATTAAACAATTGTAATTTTACTTAGATTTTCTTATCTTAATGCAACTTTAATTTAAATTAAAAGGGGAACAATGAAAAACATAATGAAAGCAATTGGTAGTTTATCAGTATTAGCTTTTGTTTTAACAGCTTGCGGCGACGGCGGTGGAGCTAAAAAAACAACTAGTACTTTAGATACTACTAAAAGTCAGGGCTTTGTAAAATGTGGAGTTTCACAAGGTCTTCCAGGATTTTCTAATGCTGATGCATCTGGAAACTGGACAGGTATCGACGTAGACGTTTGTAGAGCAGTAGCTGCTGCAGTTTTAGGTGATGCAGATAAAGTAAAGTATACACCTTTAAGTGCTAAAGAAAGATTCACTGCATTACAAGCTGGAGAAATCGACGTACTTTCAAGAAATACAACTTGGACATTAGAAAGAGATGCTTCAATCGGATTAACATTCGTTGGAGTAAACTTCTACGATGGTCAAGGTTTCATGGTAAGAAAAGCAACTGGAATAAAATCAGTTAATGATTTTAAAAACGGTGTAAAAGTATGTACAAACACTGGTACAACAACTGAGCTTAACATGGCTGACTTCTTTAAATCTAAAGGTGTTCAATATGAGCCTGTAGTATTTGAAAAAGCAGACGAAGTTGTTCAAGCTTATGATGCTGGTAGATGTGATACTTATACAACTGATAAATCAGGATTAGCAGCTCAAAGAACTAAAATGTCTAAAGCTGATGATCATATTGTATTGCCAGAGACAATTTCTAAAGAACCTTTAGGCCCTGTTGTAAGACAAGGTGATGCTAAATGGGAAGATGTTGTTAGATGGTCATTAAATGTATGGATTGAAGCTGAAGAGTACGGTGTAAATTCAGGCAATATTGACTCTCTAAAGAGCAGTCCAAACCCAGCTATTCAAAGAATAGTAGGTGCTGAAGGTACTAAAAATGGTGAAGCCTTAGGTTTAGATAATCAGTGGAGCTATAGAATTATCAAGCAAATTGGTAACTATGGTGAAAGCTATAAAAAACATATAGCTGATACTGGTATTTTACCTGACAGAGGTCCAAATAACTTATGGACTAAAGGCGGAATACTTTACGTACCACCAGTTAGATAAAACACTATTTAAAAAAGGGCTGGATTTTCCAGCCCTTTTTTTTAATCTACCTTAAATGTCTTTTATTCAAAATCATCTAGAAAAAATTGATCAGTATTTAAATGATCATCCAAGAGTAAAATTTTTATTACCACAAGCAATTCTTATTATATTCGTTTTATCAGTCATTTCTTATTTTTCATTCAATGCGAGCTCAAATCTTTCAGCAAGAGGTATCAATACTGGGTTTGGCTTTTTAAGTAACAAAGCATCATTTGATATTCAGTTTAGTTTAATCGAGTTTGATTCTAGCATGACTTATGGTCGTGCTTATTTAGTGGGTTTATTAAACACCATTCTAGTTTCTGTTATTGGAATTTTATTTGCAACTATTCTTGGTTTTATATTTGGTATTTTAAGACTTTCATCAAATCCTTTGGCATCAGGATTGGCGACTTCTTATATTGAGTTTTTTAGAAATATCTCTTTATTACTACAAATCTTTTTTTGGTATTTTACAGTACTTCGTTTGTTACCTCAGGCAGAAAATTCGATCGTGTTTTTTGACTCTATCTATGCGAATATTAAAGGAATTTATTTTCCAGAGTTTATTTGGACAAACTTAAGTTTCTTAGTTTATGGTTTAATTTTTACATTTGTTTCAATTTACTTCTTTAATGTCTATGCCAGAAAATTAAGGGAAAATAGTGGAAAAATATTACCTCAGTTTTTAATATCACTTGGAATTTTAATTATTTTACCAACATTAATTATATTTATTTTTAGTGTTGGTGTTGAGTTTTCTCATCCAAAACTTGAAATTAAAATGGGAATTGCAAACTACATTGGAGGATCATCAATTATACCAGAATTTTTAGCCCTAGCCTTTGCGTTGTCAATTTATACATCAACTTTTATTGCAGAAAACGTTAGAGCTGGAATTTTAGGAATTGATAAAGGGCAAAAAGAGGCTGCAGCATCAATTGGTTTAACGAATACTCAAATTTTAAGATTAGTGGTCATTCCTCAGGCATTAAGAATTATTATACCACCAACAACAAATCAGTATTTAAATCTGACTAAAAACTCATCTCTAGCAGCTGCTATTGCATACCCAGATATTGTTTTAGTTTTTGCTGGAACAGCTTTAATGCAAACAGGTAGAGCAATTGAAATTGTAACCATCACGATGCTTACTTATTTAACGTTAAGTATAAGTATTTCTATCTTTATGAATTGGTACAACAAAAAGGTTTCTTTGACAGAAAGATAATATGAATAAAACTTTAAATTACATTAGAGAGAAATTTTTTTCATCACCCATTGATGCGTTTCTTACGATTTCAATAAGTTATTTAATCTATTTAACCATTCCACCACTGCTTGATTGGATGTTCATCAGCGCAACATTTTCAGGTGAAAGTAAAAAAGAATGTGTTTCAGGTGGAGCGTGCTGGGTATTTGTTAAAACTTGGTTTAATAGATTTTTATATGGAATGTATCCAAATGATGAAATTTGGAGAGTAAATCTCCCATTTGGATTTTTGGTTGTGTCAATCATTGTTTACAGATTTTTGAATGAAAAATATAAAAAATATCTATTTTTATTTTTAGTTATTCCATTTCCAATTTTATCTTTAATGCTTTTTTCTGGTGGCTTCCTTGGATTGATGCCAGTTGATACGAGAGAATGGGGAGGATTATTTTTAACACTTGTCATATCAATTTTTGCAATCATATTCTGTTTCCCATTAGGTGTTCTTTTGGCAATGGGAAGAAGGTCAAATCTTCCAGTAGTCAGATATTTTTCAATTGGCTTTATTGAATTTTGGAGAGGAGTTCCTCTAATTACCGTTTTATTTATGGCAGGCGTTATGTTCCCTCTTCTTTTACCATCTGGAACTAATATGGATAAATTAGTAAGGGTTATTATTGCAATAACATTATTTGAAGCTGCTTATATGGCTGAGGTGGTTAGAGGTGGATTGCAAGCTGTAGGTCGCGGACAATATGATGCTTCAAAAGCAATTGGTATGGGATATTGGAAAAGTCATATCTTTATTATTCTTCCACAAGCTTTAAAATTAGTGATACCTGGAATTGCAAATACTTTCATTGCACTATTTAAAGATACACCTTTAGTTTTTGTGGTTGGACTACTTGAAATTTTAGGAATGGTAAATTTAGCAAAAACAAATCCTGCATGGCTTGGAATGGCAACGGAAGGTTATGTATTTGTAGCTTTAGTTTACTGGATTTTCTGTTTCGCTATGAGCAGATATAGTTTAAGTATAGAGAGAAAATTAAAAACAACTAACTAGGGACAATGGAAAATATAATTCAATTAAAACAAGTTAATAAATGGTACGGTGATTTTCATGTCCTGAAAGACATTAACTTTGAAGTTAGCGAGAAAGAAAAAGTTGTTATTTGTGGCCCTTCTGGATCTGGAAAATCTACATTAATTAGGTGCATTAATAGATTAGAAGAACATCAAAAAGGTGAAATCATAGTTGATAGTATGACCCTTGATGAGAATACAAAAAATATCTCAGCAATTAGAAGTGAAGTTGGAATGGTGTTTCAGCAATTTAATTTATTTCCACACCTATCTATTTTAGAAAATTGTACACTTGCTCAAATTTGGGTGAAGAAAAAAACAAAAAAAGAGTCTGAAGCATTGGCGATGGAATATTTAAATAAAGTTCAAATTGCAGATCAAGCTGCAAAATTTCCAGGTCAACTTTCAGGTGGTCAACAGCAAAGAGCTGCGATTGCAAGAGCTTTGTGTATGGAACCAAAAATTATGCTTTTTGATGAACCAACGTCCGCGCTAGATCCTGAAATGATTAAAGAGGTTTTAGATGTGATGGTTGACCTTGCTAAAGGCGGTATGACCATGTGTGTGGTTACTCATGAAATGGGTTTTGCAAAAGAGGTTGCAGACCGAGTTGTGTTCATGGATGAAGGTAATATTGTTGAAGCTAAAAAAACAAATGATTTCTTTGATAATCCAGAGAATGAAAGAACAAAACTTTTCTTAAGTCAAATTTTATAAACTTTAAGTTTATATACTGTATAAATAACTTCATATGCCTAATAATAAATTCGTTGTTAATGAAGATAATGATCAAAAAAGAATTGATCAAGTCGTTGCAGCTGAGTTTAAAGACATAAGTAGATCCAAAGTAAGTAAAATCATTAAAAATAATCTATTAAAACTAAATGGGACTGCAATGTCTAACCCATCTACAAAAGTTAAAGCTGGTGATGAAATTGAATTTGAAACTTTAAAAAGTGAAGAATTAAATCTAATACCAAAAAAAATGGATTTAAATATTATTTTTGAGGATCAAGATATTATTATTATTGATAAGCCCATTGGAATGGTTGTACATCCAGGTGCAGGTAATTACGAAGATACGATGGTTAATGGTTTATTGTACCATTGTAAAAACAATCTTTCAGCTATGAGTGGTGAAGACCGTCCTGGTATTGTGCACAGAATTGATAAAGACACGAGTGGACTCTTAGTAGTTGCTAAAAATGATCACGCGCATGCATTTGTTGCAAAACAATTTGAAGAACATTCAATTAAAAGAAGTTATTTAGTTTTTGTCTACGGTATCCTCAGACCCCTTCATGGAAAAATTGAGACCTTGATTGGTAGGAATAAAACTAACCGTCAAAAAATGAGTGCAGATGTGATCAGAGGTAAAGATGCAATAACCAATTATGAAACGCTAGAAGTTTTTAAAGGAAATAAAATTCCAGATATAAGTTTAGTCAAATGTATTCTTGAGACAGGACGAACTCATCAAATTCGAGTTCACATGTCTCATAAAGGTAATCCAATATTAGGAGACCAAACTTATGGTAAAAAGATAAAAAAAATTAGAGGTATCGATCAAGAATTTGAGGAGATTTTAAAATCATTAAAAAGACAAGCACTTCACGCTCATACTCTTGGATTTATTCATCCAACAACAAATGAAGAGGTATTTTTTGCCTCAGAATTGCCAGATGATTTAAATAAATTAAAAAATAGGCTGGAAACACTAAAAAATTGAGCCTTGAAGGTTTGAAATTAAAAATTACATATACAGCATGAGTAAAGAAATAAGCAAAACTAATCTTCCTGTTTTATCTCCTGATGGGAGTTTCGATTCTTATTTGCAAAAGATTAGAAAATTTCCAATGCTGGATGCAGCAGAGGAATATATCCTAGCTAAAAATTGGAGAGAAAAAGGTGATAAAGAATCCGCTCATAAACTTGTTACCTCTCACTTAAGATTGGTTGCAAAAATTGCAACAGGTTACAGAGGATATGGTCTACCAATGAGTGAATTAGTTTCTGAAGGTAATATTGGATTAATGACTGCCGTTAAAAAATTTGACCCTGAAAGAGGATTTAGATTAGCAACCTATGCAATGTGGTGGATCAAAGCTTCTATGCAGGAATATATATTAAGATCTTGGAGCTTAGTTAAAATTGGAACAACTGCCGCACAAAAAAAGTTGTTTTTTAATTTAAGAAAAATGAAAAACCAAATTATGAGATCAGACCAAACTGATCTTTTACCAGAACAAGTTACAGAAATTGCAAACCGACTTGATGTGACTGAAGATGAAGTGAATTCAATGGATCAACGAATGAAAGGTCCTGAAGCATCACTCAATGCTACCATTTCTGGTGAAGAAGGTGAAACGGAGTGGCAAGATTGGGTCGTTGATGAAAATGCTGATCAAGAGTTGCAAATTGCACACCGTCAAGAAACTAATAAAAGAAAAGCGTTATTAGATAAAGCAATGTCTATTTTAAATGAAAGAGAAAAAGAAATTTTATTTGATCGAAGATTAAATGAAGAGCCAAAGACATTAGAAGAACTAAGCCAAAAATATAATATTAGTCGTGAAAGAATTCGACAAATTGAAAATAGAGCATTTGAAAAACTTCAAAAAGAAATGCTTGAACAAGCAAAAGACCAAAAACTAATTTCTGTAAACTAACTATAGTTTTTGTTTAGCAAGCTCTTTTGTTGCTCCATTAAAACCATTAAGATTGATCTCAATTGCAAGAGGTTTGCCAGCAAAACCTGCAACACCAATTGCTGCTTTTTTTGATTTCTTAAAACCATCATTAATTCTTTTATATATTTCTAATGCTATTTTATCTTTTGTATTGTTGCTTAATATCACCATACAACCCACAACTTCACATTTGGTCCAAGTTAAATTAATTTGTGAATTGTTATCAAACTTAATTGCTAACTTTTGACTAAGATTAACACCAAGTGGTGCGATGATACTAATAATATCTTTAACTTCATTTTCTTTATTTTTAAATTTAAAGTAATTGATACTAAATCTTAGATTTGAATTTTGTATTTGCAAAGACTGCGAAACCTCACATCTCTTTTTTCCATGATCTTCAATACATTGATAAGTCCAACTATTATATTGCTGAGATGAAACTTTTGGTGGCGGATCTCCAGCTTTATGGCTCGCTAATGATAATCCAGTTAATAAAAAAAATATGATTAAGATTTTATTTAACATTAAAACTGACCTACTAAACTTATTAAACTTCTACTATCCCAAGTCAATCCATCAACATCATTACCATTCGTATCTTTGCCAGGGTTATTTCCAAGTTTTTCAGCATAAGTTGCAGTTAAACTAAAATTTTTAAATACTGGCATTGAAAAAGATAAACCGACTCCATAAAGATCATATTGATTTTTTAGTTTTGTGTTCGTTGCATTCCAATTATCCCACAATTGTTTATGCAATTGTATTTTTCCGTAATCACCGAATAAAGTTAATTTTTTATTTCCTTTAAACATTTTGTTTGCTTCTAAACTTGTTACAAAACCTTGATCACCCGCTGCTTCATTTCCTGGATATGCTCTAACCGCGGAAGGTCCTCCTAAACTGATTTGCTCAGCGCCATCCAAATTCATATCGGTATATTGACCATTAAATTTTAAATTTAAATTCACTGTATTTGTTACTCTTTGAAACCGATTAAAATTTAAAGCAGCCTTCCAATAATCACCATCTGTTTTTGCAGTCAGCTGATCAGTATCATAATTGGTCATATTATCAGTTAAATCAAGATGACCTCCGGTAACTGAAAATGTGAAAGAATTTGCGCCACCAGAGAAAATTTTATCTTGAATATTAAAGGTGGAACTTAAAACAGCTTTTGAGATATCTTTGTTACTATTGCTACCAGTGTTTAAATCATTGACGTAATCATTTCTTGAAAAAGTTAATGAAGAACTTAAACTTTTATCTGGTTTTGTCATGAGTTCCTTGTTCAAAGCTAAGCTATATTCTGTTGAATAACCAGTTGGATCGGTAGAAGCAAATGGTGCTCCTAAATCATATTCCATTTTTGAAATTCTAAAAGTACTTTGAAGACCATCATATCCAATTGGCAATGTTACTGATCCAGCATAATAATGAGAACCTTCAGTAATCACATCAGTAACAGAAAACCTTTCTCCATAATTAAGTACGCTGTCAAAATTTAAGATATTTGTAATTCTTTCATAACCAGATGATCTAGATCCATTATTATCAACTAAACTTGTCGTATTTACAGTTTTAGTGTTTGAGGCAGAAATCACGACATCAGTTTCCCCCGGTAATCTTCCTTCAACAAGCTGAGCAATTGCATTAATACCAGGAGTATTATTTAAATTTCTAATATTTTTATCAAGCTGAGTAATATTTAAAACATCTTTTGGATCAATTTTATTATAAATAAATTTAGAAATTCTATTTCTTGAAATATTTAAAACTTTTTTTGCATCAGTTTTAATTTCAACTCTGCCAATTTTTCCTTCAGATATATAAATTAAAATATCACCATCGCTTACATTTTGTTCAGGTAAAAAAGCTGTGGCCAAGTATCCTTTAGACCTATAGTAAAAAGACATTTCATTTATAATATTCCTTAAATCAGCATAACCTAATTCTTTATTGACTTTATCTTTTACCATCGCCTCAAAAATTTCAGTTGGGTATTTTTTATTTCCTCTAATAATAAAACTTTTAACAAAAACTTTTGTTACATCCTCTTCTTTTACCTGATCAACTTTCTTTTTATCTTTATCTTTGATTGCATCGGAAGGCATTTGATTTTTCTTTAAATCTTTTTTAACTTTTGGGATTTCACGATTAACATCATCAACGGTTGGTATTTTTGGGTCAGCTGCAAATAGCTTTGAAGAATATAAAGTTAAAATAAGAATACTAATTAGCTTGAGTTTGTTCATTTAATTTTTTTTCTTCTTCATCATCCTCACTGACACCAGAGTTTTCATTTTTATTATCATTTTGGTTTTGAGAATTTTCTTCTTTTAATTCACCTTTAGATCTTTGAGGTTTTTTATCATTGGGTTTTGGTCTGAAGTTTTCATCTAATTCAACAGGACCTCGATTATCTTCTTGATTAACATTTTCATCTTTAAATCGATTAAATCTTTGATCAATTGGTCCGCCTTGTTCGAAGGCTTCTGTTGGGTCACCACCTTCTTTTAATGCTTTGTTAAATGTTTTTCTTGAACCAGGATTGTTTCTAAATTCCTGTCTCATTTCTCTTTTAAACTCTCTCATTTCTTGCCTTGAGCTAAATGAGTTTCTAAATTCATTACTTCTAAATAATTCCTTGATACTTCTTGGTCTACTTGACTGAGATCCATTTGAACCAATAGAATTAAATTCACCAGATGAACTTGGTGCAGGTGCATTTCCTAAATCAATGTTACCTCTTGGATCAAAACCAGTCTCTGGCCCACGACTATTTTCTTTAGGACCAGGTTCTGGGTTATTGCCCTCAAATCCAAAACCAGGATTATTCGCTTCAAAACTTGGTCCACCTTCATTATTTCCTGGTGCATTAAAATCAAAATTTTGATCTGTATTTGGCCCAGGTCCTCTACCTGGATCAATTGGTCCAGGTTGGTCAAATCCAACATCTCCAGGAACTAATACATCAATTGACGTAGAGAACATTCTTCCTCCACCAGATGGTCCACCACCAAATAATGTAGCGAATAAGTTTCCAGAGCCAACACTTTCAGCAATGGTTTGTGCTCCTCTTGCAACATTACTAGCTGATTTTTCTGCAACCTTTTCAGCGCTTGTCGCTGACCTTGAATTATTTGATGAATTAGTAGCGGCTGTTAATGCTGATTGAGTTTGGTTTCCTCCAGTTACTGTACCAAAACTTGCATTACTAATTACCCCGTAATTTTTTGAAACTACCTGATAACCAGTCACTCCGGAATAATCAGCTAAATAAGCACTGTTACCTACTAATCCGTTATAATTAACTTCTGGCTCAACTACTGCAATTCCATCTCTTCTTATTGCTACAGCTTTTGCAATTAAAGTATGAGTATTTGAAACAGAGTCATTTACTGTTCCATTAAATGTTACTTTTGGGTCGATTGATAAAAGAGTTCTTGTTGTCCCATTAGATCCAGTTGAACTTACAACAACATTTCCATTATAAATCTGTTCCTCATAAGTCATGATATCGCCTTTGATCGTAATGTCATTCGCTGTCATCGTCATTTTATAGAAACTATCTGCTGTATTATCTGCATCAAAACTTTCATCATTAAACGCATAACCAACTCGGTCTCCAAATTCTATATTACCTGTTCCTGCATCAAACGTAATTGATCTTGCTTTTGCATTACCTTCACCTTTAAGCGTTCCACCAATTTCAATATCAGAGTTCGTAGTATTAAATTCTACTGGACTTGCTCTTGAACCGCTCGCAACTAAAACATTACTTGTGTAAGTTTGAGATCCTCTGGTTGTAATGCCTGAATTTAATCTAACTGCTCCTGTTACTTTTAAAGAGTCTAATGTGACGCCACTTGAAACACTAAATTGATCTGAGGTTGAAGTTGACCTTACTTCAGGGTCGCCCGCTCCAAGTGCACCAGAAGAACCAGCAACTAATATTCCTCCACTAGCAATCCTTGCTCCTCCACTATAGGTATTCGTTCCTGTTAGGGTTAAAGCTCCACTATTTCCACTTGCATCAACTCTTCCTGTTCCAGAAATTACTCCTGATAAAGTTTGCGCTGTGCTTGATGCTGATCTAAAGATACCATTATTAGTAATGGTTCCTGCATATGTTCCGCTACCAAGTGAACCTGATCCAGATAATCTCAAAGTCCCAGCGCTCACTGTTGTATTACCTGTATAAGTATTTGTACCAGATAAACTTAGCATTCCTGTTCCAGCTTTTGTTAAATTTGCAGATTCTGAAATTACTCCAGAGATAGTAGAGGTTCCGCTGTTTGTAATAGAAATATCCCCATCAATAACAATATTTCCGCTTGCAGTAATTCCAGCGCCAGAAACTGTTAGATTGTTTAAATTAGTTCCTGAGTCTGATGCGTTAGTAACAATTGTAATATCCTTGATAGTTGCTGCTAAACCTTCGTTACCCGCGTGATGGGCTTTACCAATCATAATAGTTTTAGTTGTTGG
>Ga0255768_10006635_pt1 | contig 10962 bp, 9 predicted proteins | sample 071ome_33_FD_179983 | JGI IMG/M metagenome (GOLD analysis project Ga0255768, IMG submission 179983) | Coastal salt marsh microbial communities from the Groves Creek Marsh, Skidaway Island, Georgia - 071412AT metaG (version 2) | ecosystem: Environmental > Aquatic > Marine > Intertidal zone > Salt...
CAGCGAGTTGGGCAGCCGCGTCCAACGGGGCACTATCTGGAACTGACTCATCCGGGGATGAGTCGTCCGAAGATGAGTCATCTGGAATTGGCAGCTCAGCCGGTGCTACCCCTGCGTCACTCACCAGGGGCTCAACAACTGGGTCGGGCTCCGACGGTGCGGCAACCTCGTAGGCGTCGGCACCGGCATCGTCGGCAATAGCAACCATGTCCACAGCAGGCGCATCGGTCGCCGCCGGCGCTGCGGATGCGGCCGGTGTGGGCACAGGGGGCGGCAATTGAGCGCCGGTCTTCACGCGGGCGCTCACCTCCAATAACCCTGATGCCGCACCATCGTCAACGGTGATCGTCACCAACGGGTCACCGCCCAAGTCCATGTTCCGCCAATCGGCGTGGGCACGAAGGGCATCCACCAATTCGTCGATCAGCAGGTCTTTGTTCGGGCAGGTGGTGTCGATATCGGTGGCTGCGAGACGCACTGTCACGTGGTTGGCGACCAGGCTGCGTCCATCGGCGGCGGTCACCATCTGGGCGTCAACAGCAGTGAGCATGGCGCGTCCGACATCAATCGGGCGCGGCGGTCGTGACGTGCCACGGCTGATGGTGCGGAGACGGTCAAAAAGGCCCATGGTGCGTAATGGCGCCGGCGGCGCCTCCTGTGAGGGTACTGCCCACGGTGCGGTGCCCGGCGTCGTATTCGCACGGCGTGCCGCCCATGCCAGGCCCGTGATGCACCGTCGGCTCAGCCGTACGACACGCCCATTCCTGCTCGCGCGTCCTGACCCACGCCATAGGGCGCGATGGGGTATCGCAGGCCATTGGCCGCGAGCGCATCAAGTCCGGCGATCACCCCGGGCAGGAATCGCGGGGGAATGGCCATCAACAATTCGTCCTCCATCACGCCCCCGTATCGGCGTTCCGCGAAACAGGGAATTGACAGGCTTGGTTCACCGGTGGCGAGGGCGCGTCCCCACGAATCGGCACACGACGACTCACCCACACATCCCCATTCCAGTTTTTTGTAGCCGGACCATTGCAAGCCGTTGATGAACAGGATCATCTGTGCTGGGGTCGCATAGATCAGACAGATGTCAGGTGGGTCGAGCCGACCGCTGGTCAGCGGCGACACGGCAAGGGCGGAGTACGTGCCGAACGGCACCACGTCCATGGCGGCTTGATGGGCAGCAGCATCGTCGGCAGTGGCGTACCACACGCCGGTCATGCGCTCGCCGGACAGCCACTCGTCATCGCGAGGATGCAGACCGACCACGGTACGGCATTGATCGCCCACCAGGTCGTCGGCGGTGATGCCCACGGTCCACCCGTTTCGTGCGGCTTGACCCACGATCTGGTCGGTGGTGTGCACCGCTTGCGGCCGTCGGATGCGGTCGATGGATTCCATATCGGCCACGTCGGTGAACATCTTCATGCCGATGGGCGTGGTGCGCAGCCGCAACAACCGGTTCAAGTCGGCCACGATGCGCCCCCAGTCGAGCCGATCGCCGATGTCCACTGGTGTGCCGGTGTCGTGTTCGTGCTGTGTGGTCATGACCCCTCCTGTCCTGTGCAGCGCAGTGCGAACGACACTATGGCGCGACGCGACGCTGTGAATCGACGATGTCGGTGCGCTGTAGTGCTCGGCACGGAGCCGGTGGTGGGGCTGGCATGATGGGGTGGTGAGGTTGTTGCGTAGAGTCCTGGCTGCATTGGTGATGGCGTTGATTGCTGCGGGAGGGATTCGTACGCGTGGTCGTGGTGGCACGCCGCCGCAGCACGGCGGTTGGCAGCCGGTAGCGATTGACCCCACTACGCCGGGCGTGCCGGCGTCGTCGGGTGCCGACGACGTGGCGACGTAATGCCGATCGGCGTGAATGGTGAACGGCGATGACCGTGTGGGTGGTGGGCCGCGGCGTGGTCGGCGAGCGCGTTGCGCGCCTTGTGGGTGCCGATGTCGTGCAGTTTCACGACCCGCGGGCTGAACCGACTCCGGTGGCAACTCCGGGCGATGTTGCGGTACTGGCGCATCCTGTACGGCACGCGCCTCTCGCGGCGGCGTTTGCGGCGCGGGGCTGTTCGGTGGTCACTGTTGGCGATCATCTCGACGACACCTACGACCTGGTCGAACTCGGCGATGCGGTCACCGAGGCCGGCGCCACGTTGGTGATTGGTGCGGCTGTCACCCCTGGTCTGTCGGGTTTGCTGGCGCGCTGGTCGGCACGACAGTTCGCATCGGTCGACGAAATTCACGTGGCGGTGCACGGCACAGCGGGTCCAGCCTGTGCCCGGGTACACCACCGCTCACTCACCGGTCGGGCAGTGTCATGGATTGATGGTGTGTGGGAAGAGAGCCCGGGCGGGTCGGGTCGTGAACTGTGCTGGTTCCCCGAGCCCGTCGGCGCGCACGACTGTTACCGGGCCGAGATCGCGTCGCCGGTGTTGTTGCATCAGTCGTTCACCGAGGCCAGTCGCATCACTGCGCGGCGCAGTGCCACACGACGCGATCGTGGCACAGCGCGCCTGCCGATGTTGCGGCCACCTCACGCAGAAGGCGGGGTGGGTGCGCTACGGGTGGAGGTCCGCGGTGTGGACGCCACAGGGTTACGGCGCACACACATCGTCGGGATGGCCGAATTGTTGGGTACCGCCACCGCGGCAACCGCGGCAGCGTTTGTTGGTGCAGCCCGGGCGGGTCGGTTGCCAACGGGTGTGGTGTTGGCTGGCGATGCAGAACTCGACACCGTGTCGCTTCTGGCCGATGTGGCGGCCTATGGGGTGCGGATTCAAGAGTTCGTCGGTGCCGCCTAAGCGGCACGATTCTCAGGAGCTCTCGGCGGTTGGGGTGGTGTCGAGGCGTGCCTCAATGCGCTCGATTGCCGCCGTGAGGGCATCGAGACGGGTGTTCAGTTCTTCACCGGTCACCATGTCGGCAAGAGCGAGACGCACACCGGCGATTTCACGAGCCAAGAACTCGGTGTCGGCCTGGGTGCGTTCGGCCACGTGACGATCGAGTTCAGCGGCGGCACGGTCGCGGCGTTCCTGCCGGTTCTGCGCCAGCAGAATCAGGGGCGCGGCATAGGAGGCCTGCAGCGAGAGCACCAGGGTCAACAGCACAAGGCCACGACCCCATGGGTCGAATTGCCAGCTACCCGGTGGCACGATGTTGATCACCAACCACACGATGATGACCACGGTCTGCCACACCAGGTAGCGGGCGGTGCCGAGCAGCATGGCGATCGATTCGGAGAACCGGCCGAAGGTCTCCGGGTCGTACGACACGTCGATACGACGGCGCCGTCGTGGGTCGCTGAGGTTTCCGCGGCGTCTCATGGTGTGACCGCCGGTTGTTCCACGCTGCGTTTGCGCTGCTGGAGCCGCCAGCCCACGCCGAGCAGTCGGTCGACGACGTCGTCCACGGTGACCGCGCCGAGCAGGCGCCCACCTTCGTCGAGAACCGGCAACGCCAACATGTTGTAGTAGGCGAACTGTTCGTGCACTTCACGTTCGGGGGTGTCGGGGTTGGCAACGGCCACTTGGCGGATGCACCGGCCAAGTTCCATGCCGGGTGGTTCGCGTAGAAGACGCTGGGCGAATACCACGCCGAGGTAGCGGCCGGTCGGCGGACGGAATGGCGCCTGGCAGATGAACACTTGCCCGGCGATCGACTGTGACCAGTCGGGGTTGCGTAGTTCGGCGAGCGCTTCGGCCACGGTGGTGTCGGGCCCGCAGATGATGATCTCTGGGGTCATCAGACCACCGGCGGTGCGATCGCCGTACGACAACAGCCGGGTCAGCACCTCGGCTTCTTTGTCGTCCATCGCGTCGAGCACAGCGCGGCGCTGCTGATCGGGCATTTCACCGAGCAGGTCCGTCAGATCGTCGTATTCCATTTCGTCGAGCACGCCGAGCAGGCGGTCGAGGTCGAGACCTTCGATGAGGCGCAACTGCTCATCTTCTGGAAGTTCCTCGAGCAGGTCGGCCAGGCGTTCGTCATCCATTGCCTCGGCGAGCTGTCGGCGTTGAGTCATGGGCAGTGCCCGCACCACACCGGCCACATCAGAGGGGTGCATGTCGCGGAGGCGCGCGGCTTCGGCCGCCATGGCGGTGGGGGCCGAGAACAGGTGGCCGACCTCACGCCAGCTCACGAGGCGATGGGTGGTGCGCCGGCCAATGCTGGACCGCGCAGCGAGACGCACGGTGGCCACTTCCCACCACCGGGTGCGACCGTCACCGTTCTCGCTGAGACCCACGTCGCTCACGCGTTCAGTGCCGACGTGACGATCGAGGAGTTCAGCACCGATCAAAGTTTCTCCGGGACGCCGTTTGAATGGGTTCAAGTCGAGGTCCCAGCTGCGCAACTGAGCACCGTCGGCGTCGAGGTCACCGATGCGCGCGGCATTCACGAAGATGCGGCGCCGTTGACTGGTGGCCACAAACCCCACCACGCGTGGTGCATGACCAGGCCGACCGGGCACCACCACGATGTCGTTGACCTTGCCGATTTCGGCACCACCGGCGTCGAGCAATGGCAGACGCATCACGCGATAGGCGTAGATGACTTCTGCCGTCATGGCTCGCAGGCTACTCCTCGGGCCTGTGTGGGCCGGGTGACACACCGACGCGCACGAGTCGCGACGGTGTGTGATGTCAGACGGTGGCGATCTCCACGAGGGTGTCGTAGAACGCGGCACCCTCACCCCAGTCGGTCAGGGTGTTGTTGGTCAGATCGTTTGCGGTGCGTCCGTCGGGGTGGTGATGTGCCCACCATCCCCACGGAATCGACACCACTCCTGGTCGCAGTCGGGTGCTGACGCGCACGGGTAGGCGCAGCTCGGCACGGTTGTTGAACACTCGCGCGGTGTCACCATCGCTCAGACCGCGGGCGGCGGCATCGGCGGCATCCATTTCGACGAAGGGCCCTTCTTCACGGTCGCCGTGGCCGGGCAGTTGGCTATATGACGAGTTCAAAAAGCGCACATGATGTTTCGGTGTCATCAACTGCAGCGGGTAGCGGGCTGCAAGAGCACTGGTGGGGCCCTCGTCAGAAGGGATGAAGGTGGGCAGGCGCGGTTGACCCAGCGCCACGAGGGTGTCGCTGGCGAATTCGACACGCCCGGTGGCGGTGGGAAACCCGCCGTTGGCCCATGGCCGCCCATCGGCGGCGTAGGGCACCCGCACCGGCCCGTCGGTGCGCATCGTTTCGGTGTCGATGCCGGTGAGAGCGGTGGCCAGTAGCGTCTCGTCGTCGTCGAACAAGCACGGTTCGGTCAAACCCATGGCGGCGGCGAGCCGACGGAAGAACTCGGTGTTCGACACCGCATCGCCCACCGGGTCGATCGCGGCGTGGTTCCATCCCATCCACAGATGACCCCATGCGGGGTTCACATCCACCGATTCGATCTGGGTGGTGGCGGGCAGCACGTAGTCGGCGTAGCGGGCGGTGTCGGTCATGAATTGTTCGTGCACCACACAGAACAGATCGTCGCGTGCCATACCGGAGCGGATGAGCCCCGCGTTCGGTGCGATCACCATGGGGTTTGCACACCACACGATCATGGCGTGCACGGCCGGGTCGGCATCGTGCAGGGCTTCGCCGAGGCGACTCATGTTGATCGATCGAGGGCTGCGCCCGGCCAGAAGGTCGGGTCGGGTGAATGCGTCGTCGTCGATCACGGCGGCTTGGTACGAGCCGACGCTGCGACACATGCCGCCGCCGCGGTGACGCCATGCACCGGTGAGAGCGGGCAAACAGGCGAGCGTGCGGAAGAACATGCCTCCTTGGCGATGGTGTTCGGCACCGACCAGGGTGCGAACGGCGGCGGCATCGGTGCTGGCCCAGCGACGAGCGAGGTCACGAATGGTGTCGGCGTCCACTCCGCACTGCTCGGCTGCCCAGTCGGGTGTGGTGTCGGCCACGTGGGCGGCGAGTTCGTCGAATCCGTGGGTGTGGTTTGCCACCCAGTCATGGTCGATCAGGTCGGCGGTGATGATCTCGTGCATCATGGCGAGCATCAACGCCACGTCGGTGCCGGGTCGCGGCTGGATAAATTGGCCGCCGTCGGCCACCACTCGTTCGGCGGTGATGGTGCGAATCGGGTCGATCACCACGATCTGCGCACCGGCAGCGCGAGCGGTCTCCAATGTGGGCCACAGGTGACGGTTCGTGAGGCGGGTGTTGGTGCCCCACAGCAGAATGAGTTGTGAGTGCGCTAGGTCTTCGGGGTCCATGCCAAGGCCGGTGCCGTTGGTCATGGCCATACCGGCACCTGCGGTCGGGCCGCAGATGTTGCGGATCAGTCGGGTGGCGCCGATGTGATGCATGAGCCGCGCAGAGATCCCGTCGACAGCGAGCAGCGACTGGTTGCCGGCGTCGTAGTACGGCAGTACTGCTTCTCCGCCGTATTCGGTGATGATCGCGTTGAGCCGGGTACCGATGTCGGTCATTGCGTCATCCCAGGTCACTTCTTCGAACTCGCCGGACCCTTTCGGGCCGACGCGGCGCAACGGGGTGGTGATGCGGTCGGGGCTGTACACGCGGTCGATGAACCGGTTCACTTTCGGGCAGAGTTCGCCTCTGCTGAACGGGTGATCGGGGTCGCCGCGCAGTGCCACCGCGCGGCCGGCGGTGTCGACATCGACGATCCATCCGCATGAGTCGGGGCAGTCGTGATGGCAGACGCCACGGACCTGGCGCGCGATGCTGGTGTCGGTCATCTCCCCAATGTAGAGCGACGGAGGTGGGCACTACTGTGGGCGTGTGGCCGGTGGGGTGAATCTCTCAGCGCGAGTGACGCGACGGCGACGGTGGCGTGCCGGGTCACCGGTGCATAACTGGGCGCGAAATCAGGCCTGTGTGCCTGCCGATGTGGTGTTCCCCACCTCGATCGATGAGGTGTCGTCGGTGGTGTCGGTGGCACGTGATGCGGGTCGGCGCGTTCGGGTGATCGGTGCGGCACATTCGTTCACCGCGGCGGCCATGACCGACGGGGTGCTCGTCTGCCTTGACGATATGGCCGATGTGATCGAGGTGGATCGCGAGCAGTGTCGGGTGCGGGTGCAGGCCGGCATCACATTGCGTGCGCTGTCGCTGCGCCTCGATGCCGAGGGACTGGCGCTCGAGAATCTGGGAGATATCGATGTGCAGTCGCTCGCTGGCGCGATCGCGACCGGTACGCACGGCACCGGCGCGGAATTCGGTGGTCTTGCCACGCAGGTGGAGGAGATGACGCTGGTCGATGGATGCGGTGAGGTGCGCACCCTCGACGCGGTGTCCACACCGGAGGAGTTCGCGGTGTCGCGGGTGTCGCTTGGCGCTTTGGGCGTGGTGTGTGAGGTGGTGCTGCGGTGTGTGCCGGCGTTTTGTCTGCACGCTCGTGAAACCATCGAACCACTCGATGATCTGCTCAGCGATGTGGCGGGGTTTGCGGCGTCAGCTGATCATGCCGAGTTCTTCTGGATGCCAGGCGCACGCCGGTGTCAGGTGAAACGCAACACGCGCACCGATGCACCACCTCGCCCTCAGGGCCGCGTGGGGTACGTCCGCGACAAGATCATCGCGGAGAACCTGGCGTTTGGGGTGGTGTGTCGGGTGGGTCGACGGTGGCCAGCGCTGGCGCCGCGTATCGCGCGGCTGGTGTCGTCGTCGGTATCGGAACGTGAACTAGTCGATGTAAGTCATCGGGTGTTTGCATCGCCGCGGCATGTGCGTTTCGTCGAGATGGAGTACGGCATTCCTCTCGAACATCTCGATGCGGCTATGGCGGAGGTGCGTGGGGTGACCGCGTCGTTGTCGTTCCCGGCGTTGTTCCCGGTTGAGGTGCGGGTGTCAGCGGCCGACGACATTGCGCTGTCGCCGGGCTTCGGTCGCGCGAATGCGTGGGTGGCGGTGCATCAGTATCGCGGCGCGCCGTTTGAGGCGTATTTCCAACGGGTGGCGCAGGTGATGGACGCCTACGACGGCCGTCCGCATTGGGGCAAGATGCATTTCTCGTCCGCGGCAGATCTGGCATCGCGGTATCCCTTATGGGATCGGTTTGCGGCGGTGCGGTCACGTTTCGATCCTGACGGGGTGTTCACGAACGAATACGTCGATCGGGTGCTGGGCCCGGTGCGCGGCGAACCGACTCTGTAGGTATCAGGGCCGGCAGCGGGTCGGGTCAACCTCGCCGAGGTCGCCGGTGTTGATCTGGGTATCGATGAGGGTGCGGGCGCGCACCACATCCACGGCCCACGCGCGGTCGTCGCTGCGGCGACTCTTCGACCACAGCATGGCGTGAACGCGACCGTCGATCACCACGGGTGCACCCGAGTCACCGGTGGCGATGTTGGCGCGGAGTTCGTAGCCGGGGCGACGGCTGTCGCCGTCGAGGTACACGTTCTCGGTGGTGATGTTGACGCGTCGCACGATGTTGACGGAGCGCACATCGACGATGTCGTCGCGATACAGCACCACGGTGGCAGCGCGTGACGCGGCGGCGGCGGTGCTGAGGCCTTTGCCAGCGAGAGCGGCGGGCGTCACCGCGGCGATGGCATCTGATGGGCGGGTCTCCACGGCGATCACGGCGAGGTCGGTGTTTGGGTCGAACGCAGCGATCGTGCCGGGGTAGGCGACGCCGTCATGGGTGATGTCGATGCGGTCGGCGCCGGCCACGGTGTGGGCCGATGTGAGCACCATGACCGTGTTGTCGGTGGCAGATCCGATGTCGACGATGGTGGCGGTGCCGCGGGCGTAGTCGTTGCCGCAGCCGGTGGCCACCACGGAGACCACAGCCGCGTCGACCCGACCGGGGTCGGTGTCGTCGGCGCAGGCCACACCCGACATCGCGATCACGGCGATGAGCGCGATGAGGCGTCTCACAGGTCTTTCGACATCCAGATCGAGTCCTGCTCGTCATACCCGTGGCGTGCATACAGGTTGCGTGCACGATGGTTCGGTGCTTCGGTTTCCAAGAAGATGCGCAACACGCCGAGACGCGCACAGGTGTCGTCGATACGGCGAAGAAATTCGGCGCCGAGGCCCGTGCCGCGATCGCGAGTGTAGATCTCGTCGAGCACGGCTTCTCGCCCACCGACCTCGATCGACCAGCCAAGGCAGATCACGGCGTAGCCGAGCGCGCGCCGGGTGGTGGGGTCACGGGCTATCAGCACGACGCCGTGGGTGTCGTCGGTGAGCAGCGGGGCGAAGCCGTGGCGTGCACGGTCGGGTTCGGGTCGATGCCCTTCGGTGAGGGCGAACTCGGCGTTCATCGTCAGCAGGTCGTCGAGGTCGTCGGGACGGGCCCGGGCGATGTCGGCCATGGTGTGACGTTAGGTCGCGCCGCTGGTGCGGTGCGTGCCAGTTCTGGTCACTCGGGGCCTGCAGTGGTGGGCGTGTCGGTGTCAACTGTTGGCGGAGTGTCGGCGATGGTGGAGTCGACAATGAAGGTGAACAGGTCGGCGGTGACGTCGAGTTCGGTGCCGCCGGTGGTGTTGTCGTCGCTCACGGTGAACAGTCGGGCGGTGGTGCCGTCGCTCACCACCACCGCGCTGGCGTCGGGTGCCAGCGCCAGGACTTGGCCGGCACCCAGCCCCACACGGCCGCTGGGCCCGGCCAACACCGTTTGGTTGGTGGAACCGCTCACGTCCACGCCGGTGAGCAGGCATCCGTCGTCGCCGGCGGTGCGGCCACCTACACCGGTCACATCCACCACATCGTCGCCGTCGTCGAGGTCCACCATGGTGGAGGTGCCGTTCACGCTGACGACAGCACAGCGTGAACGGATATCTGCGGCGTCGATGTCGACGGTGGGGGTGTCGCCTGCGGTGTCGGAACTGCGCCACGATCCAAGTTCTGCGCCGTCGGTGGCGACCAGATGGATGCTGTGACGGGCGATGGCCAGTAGGCGGCTGCCGCCGGCAACGGTGATGGCGTCGATCACCGTGTCGCCGTCGGCGAGACCCAGGGCGTTGAGCGTTTCGATGTTGCCCGACTCGGGGCGCCCGGCGAGTACCTCGCCGGTGCGGGTGATGATCACAACGCGTTCACCGTCGGCGGTGATGGTGGCACCACGCACCGCCGGTGTCGACAGGGTGCGCAAGCGGGTGCCGTCGGGGTCGAACATGGCCACTTCGGCGCGGTCGCCCACTGTTTGGCTGGTCACGATCAACTCGGGGTGCACCGCAAGGGCGAGGTCGGGCAGGTACACCGGCTCGTCGTTGCCGGGGGTGATCAGCACGGTCTGGAAGTTCGTGGCGTCGGCGACGGCGATCAGGGTGCCGTCGACGTCATGGCGGATACCCGATGGGTAGTAGCGGGGTTCGGCCTCCCCGGTGAGGTCGGTGAGGCGCCGAACCCATGTGGTGCCGTCGGTGCCGAGATGCGCGATGATCATGTCGTCACCGGCCTCGGAGCCGATCACCACGTCGAGGGCGCCGCCGGTGGGCAGGGCGCGTGCGGCATGGTCGCGGGGAATGTCGATGCTCACCGGTCGGTCACCGAAGGGGTTGATCACGACCCGGCCGGGGATGACAACAGCGGTGTTGCCGCCGCCGTCGAGTACGGCGTTCACACGGGTGCCGGCGTTTGCGGTGGCCCCGGTGACGGTGAGCCCAGTGTCGGTGTCGATACGGGTGAGGTCACCGCTGGCACGGTCGACCGCCACCAACGATGTCCAGCCCGGGGTGCGTGGCACGGGGTCGCGGTCGTTGCGTAACCATTGCAGAGCCCCGACCGATAGGCCGCCAACGGCGGCCACCACCACGATGGTGGCCAGCATGCGTCCGGCAGGGCCGAGGCGTTCACGGCGTGGTGAGTCGTCGACATTGTCGGTCTCGTTACTGGTGTCGACGGGTTGACGATCCACGATCGGGTCGCCGGTCATCATGCGTGTCTCGTCGTCGGGAGCCATATCAAACAGCGGGTCGGGCTGTCGTCGGCGCCCTTCGGGGGCGTTCGCCTCCTCGTCGCGGAACACGATGTGATGCTAGG
>Ga0255768_10006642_pt1 | contig 10950 bp, 5 predicted proteins | sample 071ome_33_FD_179983 | JGI IMG/M metagenome (GOLD analysis project Ga0255768, IMG submission 179983) | Coastal salt marsh microbial communities from the Groves Creek Marsh, Skidaway Island, Georgia - 071412AT metaG (version 2) | ecosystem: Environmental > Aquatic > Marine > Intertidal zone > Salt...
GAACAATGCAGCGGTGGAGTCTTGAAAAGTGCAATACAACTATAATAATTCCAGGTACCGGTACTGATAAGAGAGAGAGAGAAAGAGAGAGAGAGAAGTGAGAGTTTTTGTGATGAGTGAAGCGCGTTGAAACGATTGTATAAGAATCGAAATTTATTTGTATATTAAAAAGTTATTCTGGCTACGCGTCTGAGAAGAGAGAAAGTGAGAGAGATATTGAGAGAGAAAGTGAGAGAAGAGAGAGAGAGAAAGAGAGAGAAAGTGAGAGAGAGAAAGAGAGAGAAGCGTGAGGCGAGTGTATGATTTTGTGTAAAAGTGAAGTGAGCAAATTATATTGAAGCGAAAAAAAAGCAACACATCGTGAAAACGAACACCCACATGTTGTAATATTAGTTTGCGTGCATACTGTGTTCTAATTCATTGATTTATACTTCACCAGCCATTTTCTTTGTGATGCGCATAAGCTCGCCAGAGACTCGATTCTGCCGAGGCGCGCGAATACTCTCTCAACGGGCTTCCCAAATGATCTCGTCCATCCAAGTCTACTCGCAAAGGCCCCGCACGTCGAGGTCCGGGGCCAAATTGTGTAGTGACAGTAACAACAGGAGCATTAAGCATGTTCAATCGAACCATCCTCATAATCTCAGATACTTTAAAATTTGGATCGTACTTATCCATCAAAAACTCCGAACACACGGCACCTCCAATCGTAATGTTGCCCGTGTATTGCCGCATGCGAGGCAAAACGACGCGAATAATCGGTGGCTCGATCGGATATTTCGAGGTGAAATTCAATTCCATTTGTATTTTGCCGTCTCCTCCGAAGCGTTTTTGGAGGAGCTTCAAGTCCTCTCTCAAGAGTTTCGCGTCCGGAGTTTCCTCGTCAAACTCTCTCATCTTCGCGCGCCAACAATACAAGTTGTCGTGTGGTGATAAGCAAACGTCGTCGACTACGCGCGTTTTATCTCTCTCCAGATTCTTAAATTCTTGAAGTAGGCGCTGCGAACTCATGCTTTTATAGTCGTGCGTGGCGCGCGCGTTTTAGTGCTTATGTTAAGTGCGTGTATTTTTGCGACCCGACGTTATTTTTTTTTTACGGTACCAGTAGATACAAATTTACGCAAGTGTCATCAAGTTTTCAAAGGAACTGTTGACAGTCATGGAAATTTCTTCCACTCTCTCTAAGATGGCGTCCCGGTCGTTTTCGTCTAAATATTTTCCGTATTTCGCCGTGAACTTGTCCGGATGCCATCGCAAATTGGCGCGTCTGAACGCTTTCTTATAAATCTTCTCAGCTGCGGCTGCTTTTCTTTCAGCGCGCGACCCGTCCTCAAACTCTTCTCCTCCTCCTTTTTGGCGCATCTCAAACGCAGCCATGTGCTGCAAGATGTCTTTCGAAGGCGGCCACGGAATATCAGACATTGAGATTTTATTTTGCTCTCCTTCTACCTCTTTTCCTCCGCAAGTAGTCGCTGCATCAAACTTTGCCCATTTTTGTTCGTGATCATCCCAATCGATATCCTCTCTCGTAAAACAATCCGCCTCGTCTAAAGATTTACACAACGTTTCGGCAGCCATCTCCGCGTTCCTCGTTCTCTCCTCGTCTTCTTCTTCGTTCAAAGCGCTCTCTATCGTTAATTTTTTCTTCATATCAACCATCTCTTGGTCTAAATACGCTTTCATTGCCTTCTCTCGTTGGATTTGCATCAGCGTATCTTGCTCTCGTTCTACTTGTGCGAATAACTCTCGTTTTCGTCGAGTGTCGTTGAACCGCATGCGTCTGGAATTTTCTAAGAGTATATCTTCAGCTGCTTTGTTCTTGTCGCTGTCGTCATCATCTTCACCACCAGAAGAAGAAGAAGAAGAAGAAGAAGAAAATGAAGAAAACCTTTTCTCCTCGCCTCTTCTCCTTCCTCTCTGTCTATCGATACCGACTTCGTCGTCGTCTTCGTCGTCGTTTTTATCGTAAACTCGAGATCGTTCTCTTCTCCCTCTCCCTCTTCTTCTGAGGGGATTGATGCTTTCGAGTTCATCGAGGTCGCGCTCAGTTTTTTCCGTCGAAGTCGTCGTTTGGTTTTGTTTCTTCTTTTTCTTCTCCTTCTTCTTCTTCTTTTCCTCTGTTCCTGCTGATGTCCTCGTCGTTGTTCTCGTCTTCATATCTCCGTCCGATCAATAATCTGGTATTTGTGTCAACGAGCGTTTTTTTTTCTGCTGGTGATTTTCTTTTTTTTCACTTCTTTTCTTTTTTGGGACTCCCTCCTTCACATAAACGCACGCGCGCACACACTCACACGCGCGCGATTCCAAACGCAAAAGCGCTTGCCTTGCAAAGCAGAGGAAAAGAGAGAGAGAGATTGCTTCATCTAGGAGAGAAGAGAAGGTAGAGATTAATATTAAAAAAAGGGAGTAGCACCCCGTAGCATTTTTAGTCGTAAAAAGAGAGAGTTAAAAAAAATGTCGCTGTTTAAAGTGGACTTCAAACCGAGCGCTTTGGCGCGATCGATATCGAAAGATACGACGAGTCAATACGTCAACCCTCCCGGGTTTAATAACAGTACGTCTTCTTTGGAAGGGACGACGACGACGACGACGAGTGATAGTGGTGGTGGCGCGAACGCGGGGGCGGGAAAACAGAAAAAAACTCCCCAACAAGTACAAAAAAGAGACGAAGAGAAGATGCGACAGTTTAGAATACGAAACGCGTACAAATTCGCCCAGAGTTCTTTCTCGGGCGTAATGATGACTGGAGTTATGATGTGGTTCACAGGAAACGGGATTCAAATTTTCAGCATAATGGTCACTTTCAACGGTTTATTCCAACCGATTAAAGCTATACTCACGAGCGGGAAAACTTTTGAACGTTTTGGCGATAAGAACACCGACGTCACGACGCCGAGGTTGATGTATTGCGCGATACAGTTGATAGGTTTAGCGCTCGCGTTGCGAAAGTTGAACGCGATGGGTTTGTTGCCCACTCACGCGAGCGATTGGTTGAGTGGACTGAAACCTCCCGTGTTTTACGAGAGAGCCTACGGTGGCACGGAAATGTAATACTAATTCTTCTTCATTTTAAACGACGACGACGACGACGACGATAAGAGTTGTTGCTTCTTTCCCGGTTCCTCGCTTCCTCACAACATCACAACATCACAACGTCAAGCACACAAGGAGATAGTTGGAGATTTTTTCTCTGCATGCTCTCAATTTTCAAAAAAAAAAAGAGACGTAACACGCGCATCCATTCGCATTCTTCTTGTTTCGTCTCCGCGCAAATCACCCTCTGAACCTCTCGTCCACCATACGCACGCAGGCACTCAACTCTCTTCACGCGCGCGCGTTAACAACAATAATAAATGAGTAACTTAGCCACCACTCGTTTAGCGCAAGAGCGAAAAAACTGGCGCCGAGACCATCCGTATGGTTTCGTCGCGAAACCAGAAACGAGGAACGGAACGGTCGACCTCATGGTGTGGAAGTGCGTGGTGCCTGGAAAAGCGAATACGCCTTGGGAAGGCGGAGAGTTCCCGATAACGATGACATTTCCGAAAGAGTATCCGGTGAAACCACCTAGAGTGACGTTGCCGAGAGGGTTTTTCCATCCAAACGTCTATCCGACGGGATTGATTTGTTTATCGATTTTGAACGAGGAGAAAGGGTGGAAGGCGTCGATTTCAGTGAAACAAATATTAGTCGGGGTGCAAGATTTGTTGGATAATCCGAACAACGACGACGCGGCGAACTCAGACGCGTATGCGTCGTTGAAACGTAGCAAAGAGCAGTACAAGAAAAGGGTGATAGAAGAAGTTAAGAAGTATTCGAAGAACTACGCTGTCGATGACGACGACGTAATCATCATGTGAGAGTTGAAGCACGCAGCACGAATAGTTGGACGCACTTTGACAAGTGTTGTTTTTATCTACAGCACACACTCATCACCAGAATTCATTCTTCTTTGCATAATAGCTAAATAGCCTTGTATTACAATGAACAACTTTAACTTCTAAAATGTAGACTAATTCTAATAATATTTGTACAATATCAGTGCGTCACAAACTGTCTTTGCGGTCGTTCTGGTTCTGCGTCTCCTCTTTCTGTTCTCGTAAACTCAAACAAGACCGTGGGACTTCTGTAGATCCTAATTAAGAGCCAATACAGACGTTCTTCCAATAAATGCTCTCCCGCGTTACGCATGACGTATATATCCTCGCACAAGGCGGTCAAGCGCCTGGTACACGGCAAATCTTGATGTGGAATCTTCGTGACTAAATTTGAAGTCATTCCTCGAATGAACGTCCCGATGGCTAAGATGTATGCAACATACATGCCAGTAAGACCACCGACGATTTTCGAGAACTGCGCAAACGCACCGGTCGCGACCTCGCTCGAGATCAGAATAATTTCCGGTCCCGAACCGGTATCTTTACACTGCTCCCAAAATATGTTCTCGCCAGAATTCAATTTGACGTTGACACCACATCCTACACTCCACCAAGGTTGAGAAGTGTTAATTCCGTTCAACTTAAACGAGCAATCGACAAATTGATTCGTTGAAATTTCTCGCACCGGATCTCCTTTGCCAAGGATTCTCCAAACGCGAGGATATAAACCTTTAATAAGGACAGCATCACCTTCTTCACCGCTGATCATTTTCCTCAACTTCTCCGCTTCTCTTTCTTGTAAAACCACTGATCTTCCGCCTGCGGTGACTATTCGATTATCCAAAGGTAACGCACGGCGGAAATTCCAATATGTTTGAATTTCAGTCCCAGCAACGATAGAATTCGAGAAATCTTTCATAGCTGGAGGCGGCAGAGCCCAAATTTTATCTGAGTCGGGCGATAAGCACGCGTCCTGAATTTGATTCGGGTGGCGGACGGGAGGCGGACTTACAGAGTCGGTGTTCAAGCTCATCCACTCCTCGGATTGAATAGTTCTTCGATTACCCCCAGAGAACACTTCGAATGCAGACGAACCACTCGGAGATAAGAATGTAATGTTCATCTGAGTCTCTAGAACGGGGTTTGGTCCCACTTGCGGATTTGAAGTCGAAAACACAAAAAATGGTACAACCAAAGCTGCAAACAAAAGAACGAAAAGACCGCCACCTTCCAAATACACTTTTTTCCATGTAGGTTGAGGCTTCCCAAACGGATATCGCTTGTAGTACGTCTTGTTCCGAATATCAATCTCAAATAAGCTTCGATTGATGTCTTCGAGTTTCAACCAATCGAATATATCTAAACTCGAGGCTGTGCACGCAAAGTCCAACAAAACTTTGAGCTCGTACAAAAATGGTATCGAGTAATAAATTCCAAACAGAATTGAGGCAAACTCTTCGTTGCGTCTTTTCAACCATCGTAAACTTTCGTTCACGACCACAGGAAACCCACATCGTAGCTGCCGAGCGCTTGTTGCGAACGAAAGGCATTTGAGGAGGAAGAATACTCGCAACGCTTTGTGATTTGACGTCGTGGATTTGTGGTATAAAATGAGTAGCCCGGTGGTGTAAAACGCAAAAGTGGTGTAATGATAAAACACTTTCGCTGCTTTCGCTCTCTTCAGATATATCACTGCATCAACAAGTAATAAGACAAGAATGAAGAACATTGTGAACACATAATCTTGCGGAAATAATCCTTGACTGACAGTTTCAATTAATGCTTGCGGGTCAGCCTCAATGCTGGACTGATAAAAGAACAACGCGAATAATGCTGCGATGATATCCACAGTTGCAGTTATTCCATAGAAATTTTCCGGTTCGCGATGAAATGCACGTACAGAAGTGATCCCGGGTAAACTGGGCATTACGTTTTCTTCGCTTGCCTGTAAATCACCCGCCGCTTCTCTAAGTTGCAATTTCTTCACTCCATTGGCTGCATCAGCAGCGGGAGTCAAAATAGTTAGTGGAGCCACAACTTGGAACACAGCCGTACGGTGCCCTTTTTGATATAAAGTACCTTTTACATCAGTCTCAACGAGATCAAGTGAATAATAATCTGAATTGTTCGCATTTTCGAAGTCTTGCAACTGCAAAAGAGCAAAATTCAAGTCATTCCCTATTTTGGTCCAATCGTCCTCGGTATGATCCTCCGTATCCAAAATTGAAATTGATATGAAGGAAGGTCCAAACTCGGTTTCTTCTGTCAGCAATCGCTGGAAGAACGTGTCAAGATTTCTTGCAATATTTTGGAGCGAGTCTCTAGAGTATAGGTAATCATTTCCGCTTTGTCTCAAGTTTTCAAAGTCAGGCAGTGTTCCTCTTCTACCTGTTCTATATCGACTTCGAGGCGACATTTCTTCCGTCACTGCCTCATCCAAAACATTTTCAGAATTTTCGACAATTTCATCTTCACCGAGCACATGTGTGCTACTCAACCATGTATCGTAGCGTGGCTTCAGCTCGTACACTCCTCCTTGGCCGAATGAATGCAGTAAAGTCGCGAAGTATGCCAAAAACAATGGTAAAGTAGATATCACAAATGGCTTTGAGAAATCTGGCACGCCTATAATGTTGGTCTGGCCGCAAAGCTTCCACGAGAAGCACGCTTTCGAGCATGGAATGCTTAAAATATAACTCAATACTATCACAGTTTCGGAGTATCGGAGCATGAATCTCCAAAACTTTGGACCTGGTTTCGGTGACGCTATCAACGCTGCGCAAACCAAAGAAGTTGGATAGACAACTGTAATTAAAGAAAAATTCATCGCAAAAGCAAGAAAATAGAAGAAGTACACCAGAGAACTTTCTGGAGCGCTTATCCAAGGCCAGATATCAATTATTCCCGCAACTATGAAGCCAAAAACAGATCTTCTATCGCCTCTGATGAATTCATCAACCAAGTCTTCGAGTTTTTCCTCAACTTCATTATTTGCTCCGTCCTTCAAATCGCTCGCGACGCTTTCACCGCCTCCAGCGTATGTCTCAGAATCTTGGATAGTATCTGAGCCTGCAAACGATCTATCGATGCCTTCCCACGGCGTTTCTCGAGGTGGTGTTTTGGCTTGTTCTTCAACCCAGTCATCGATCTTAGGTCTGGCACCGGCGATTTTGCGATGACGAAGCTTTGATTCAGAGATACTCGGTGCTTTTACAGATTTATCATCTTCACCGTCACCGTCATCTTCATCTTTGCGATGTTTGACGGTTTCTGAAGTTCTATCCTTTTGCTGCATATTTTCTAGACGCACGACTTCAAGAGACAGATTTTGAATGTCATTGCGAATCTCTTCGACTCGCTTATGTCTGTCTTCTCGCTCTCGCATAGCCTTGAGACACTGTAGATAGTATTTCCTCACCCGTTTCCACGTTTCAGCTTTATCACCTGTTTTCGTTCTCGAACGTGCCTGACGATCCATCTCTAACACAGCTGCATACTCGTGAGAGTTGATGAGATATCTCAAACAAGACATGGTTGCGAAAATGAAAAGATCTGGTCCGAGCTGTCCTGCACTGAAGCCAAGAACAGAATCTACGCGATAAAATCCAATCAGGTGCAAGAAAGAGCATAGAGCGTTTTCACGATTGGCAAACCAAACACCCACGAGACTCTCAAATGGAGCTTGGTATGCCAAGACAGATCCCATGATCAGTAAATTATATCTTTTCATCCAAACGAGCAGCTCATCCACTCTATCCCATGTTCGATTTTTAAGTATACTGATGGAAAGAACCAGGTACCCTGCGTGGATGACGTCATTCATACACGTGCCAGCAACGATGACGAGGATAAAAGCAGCCTCTCTGGAATAGCGCACGGTGTAATACCTCGTCCAATCTAGTATGGTCCAGTTCGTTGTTGCTTCCCACGTCAGAGCTGAGAATATTTTTAAACTTGGATCACCGGGGCGTCTCGGAAGTAACGCCAACTGCGTGGGTGTTCTTCTAGGAAGCATCAATGTTGCTGCTTCTGTGATTTGCTCTTCTTCTAGATCCGGATTTTCCGCAATGACAGCAGTTCTCGCGCGTTCTTCCATAGAAGCTAATACAGAGTCCATTCTGAGTTGACACACAGCCACAAAGAAGGCAAGAAAGTGTCCAAGCAACATATATTTAGAGCGTTTCACAAGACCAAACCAAACAAGTAACTCATCCGTTTCATACTCACGCTCAGATTTTCCGAGAGAAGCATCATCGCCGCTACTATTACTACTATTTAGAGATGGAGGAGTTGGCGGCATTTCGGAGAAGCCGTCGTTTTCGCTATCTTTTGGATATTCTCCCATGGATGCTATATACTGCCAAAATAGCGCCACTCCGCAGACGAAGGATACTATTTTCCATACTTTCAACCGATTGCTTGGCGCAGTGAATACTTGCTCTTTCTCCATCATTTGGAGCATTAACCCCAGATACACGAGTGAAAGAATATTACCAGACGCAATACCGACGGTACCAAAAATTACATATGCAAGACCAGGCATCAATAACGCCAAAGCCCCTTCCACAAACTCGGGTAAAATAAACAAAAGAGAATTCAACTGATCAATCGATGTTCTCGCTTTCTGAAACAACAGCCGCCTAGCTCTTGCTCTCAAAGACTCTGATCTATCGCCCGATAAGTAAGTTTCTGAGTAAGCAGTAGTGGATGTTCCATCTTCTGAATTTATATCTTCAGATACGAGCTCGTGGTCGTCAGGAATGGAGTCCATCCTGCGGAAAGGGGCCTTCTTAGTTATGGTGGTTCGCTTTAAAGCTGCGCTTCGCGCCTCTGGATTTCGCGGTGGCCAAAACAAATGACAAGGCTCTGGTGCACAACCCGATTTCAAAGCTGGTGGTAGCTTAACGAGCCAATTTCTGGAAATACGGCAAAATTCTACAGCCACCAAAACAAAAACAGGCCAAAGTAGCATTCTTTCGTTCCGCGGCCATATTGCTTCTTCTTTCATTGAATCTTCTTCCCGCACGGGATAATATCGCGCTCCAATCCAAGTCATTGTATCTTCGTTATCGCTAAGTGCTCTGTGTATCCAATCAATATTGTAAGTGTATTCCAAAAGGGCCGAAAGAATGGCAACGCCACCCAAAATTTCACTCGTTCTTGCCAATTTTGGTGAGAATAAAGTACACATCAGAGCAAAAAGCATCAAGCCCCCAATGATATCAACTCCACGCTGAAAAGAGAATCCTAAAGCAACAAGTGTCAAGAATTTATCGCAGTGTAAAATACATATCCGCTTTATCATCGGGATGCGGCCTTTTTGAGTACCCGCTATTACCAATCGAATTGGTTGATCACTTCCCGCTCCTGCCGATACTAGACTCGTTGGCTCTGTGCGCAACAACCCGATCCTGTGAAAATGTGTCGCGATTAGCAATAAGCTAGGCCCTAACAAGGACGTCATTAATTTGTTTCTAGGTAGGTTTGGTTCTAATCCAACATTATTTGCCAAGAAGTCTTGCGCCTCGGAATTCATCCCGACCCATCGAGCTAATGGAAATGCTCCAAATGCATATCTCACAGCTAAATTAGCTAAAGCAAAAGTAAACAGTGCCCCCCAGCGCACAGATCTCCTATTTCTATCTTCCACTGTATCAAAAGGCACTACAAGCGCTCCTCCAAGAAATAGCAAGAGGGCTAAATTCAAAAGCGAGCATTCATTTGTGAGCACAGTGAATAAACCAATGATCAACACCGAGTAGGCTCCGGTGAAATGTAAGACTCTCTTTGAAGATATCCAAAACTCTGAGAGGATCGCACCAATTAACAATTTGATTTTGGGGAGTGCTTGTACTCTCTTACGACGACTGTCAGTGTTATTTTCATCGTCAATATTAGCGCGAGCACTTACTGTATTCGATGACAGAGGCGTCTCTCCGTCATCAATATCCGGGAACAAATGAGACAAAGCACGAATAATTCCCGGCATATGAATAACAGCTACATCAACAAATAATACCAGTGCCATCGGCCACATCGATCGCACTACGTCTTCATTCCAAAGGCCGACAATTTTCAGGAAATCTTCAAATTTTGAAAACCTGCGTCTTCCCAGAAGCGCCGGTAAGGTGTCTAGAGACCACAAATACATGCACGCGATTAGCATTGCCATAATTCTTGCAGTAAAGACCAAAACACTCGTCTTACCAGGTTTTACTATTGTGAGTAAGAATAAGCAAAATAAACCTGCGTGAATAACATCATCTCTGGATAACGCGACAAGCCAAAGTAGGAGCGGGATGAGGAGCTTCGAAGCGAAACTGGCTGCAACACCAGCCCATCCGCTCTCTGAAGGCGTAAACCCGTCTTCATCAAAGTCATAATCAACGTTATCGTATTCTGCATTTACGAAAATAAAAGAGGCGGGAAGGGATTCCTCTCGCATGCTCGCCGCTGCCTGCAATGTAGTCTCGTTAGGGGTTCCTCTTGCAAATCGGCTGAAATACGCTAAAATTGTCATCCCGGTAAACACGGATGCCATCCTTAAAGACCCAATCCAATCATTTTCTTGTCTCGATAGTCCTAAAACGAGAAAGAAACTGTTATTATCTGTTCCTGGAATTGCCTGCACAATGAATTCGACAAACGACCACAAAGCAACATAAATCAGCGCCGAAGGCGCAATCAATTTCGAGAATTCTCTGTGTGTGGGCGGATACAACACGGACATCAGAGAAAAGAGCAATATTGGAAACGCTAATGCGGAAGGAGCTGTTATGGCTGAAAGTGTAATAGCACAAGCAGAAATCACTCCGGAAAATTTTGCAAGAAGTCGAATTGGTACGCCCGGATCTACCAGGGCCGCCTCGCTCGTTTCTCGATCAGAACTTCGCATGTGCGTGATCAGCGGCTCATCGATATCGTCCAAGCCTTCGGTGATGGATCCATCTTGATTATACTGTACTTCGTCTACGATATCTTCATTCGCGGACGCTTCGCACACGGAGGAAAAGAAACCCGCGATGGCAAATAACTGTAACAAGCGCATACCTCGGACGATTGGCCCGTCACT
>Ga0255768_10006644_pt1 | contig 10948 bp, 19 predicted proteins | sample 071ome_33_FD_179983 | JGI IMG/M metagenome (GOLD analysis project Ga0255768, IMG submission 179983) | Coastal salt marsh microbial communities from the Groves Creek Marsh, Skidaway Island, Georgia - 071412AT metaG (version 2) | ecosystem: Environmental > Aquatic > Marine > Intertidal zone >...
CGCCGAAGGCATCAGCACCATCATAGCAACACCCCGTGGTGAACAGTACAGTCACACTGCCATGGCCGTGAGCCTACAGACCGTGCTGAACGGTGAGAACATAGTTAGACTGGACACGGCAACATTCCTCGAATATGTCGCGGCGGGAGTGTTAGCCTTGACGATAATAGTGCTGGCGGCTTTCGCACCCTACTGGTTGGTTGGCGCAGTGCTGTTGACGGTGTGGACCGGTTCCGCCTATGGAGCATACTTCTACTTCACACGACACCTACAACTGTGGGACGCCAGTTGGATCATCTTGGTCACCACCATCACGGGATTCCATGCCGTGTTCAACAGGTTCGTCAAGGAGTTCAGCCTCAAACAACAGATCAAGAAACAGTTCGGCACTTACCTTTCACCGGACATGGTGGCACAACTACAGAAGAATCCCGACCTACTGAAACTAGGTGGCGACTCCAGGGAACTTTCAATAATGTTCACTGACGTGAGGGGATTCACCGCCATATCAGAACACTATGGCAAAGATGTACAGGGACTTACTAAAATCATGAACAGATACATGACCGCCATGACCGCAGAGATACTGGAGAACAAGGGCACCATCGACAAGTACATCGGTGACGCACAGATGGCGTTCTGGAACGCTCCGTTGGATGATTCGAACCACGCGGAGAACGCCGTACGCACAGCGATTAAGATGCTGAAGAGCCTTGAACAATTCAACGAGGAGATACAGCAGGAGGGCATACCCGCTTTCGGAATGGGCATGGGCATCAACACCGCTGAGGTGGTGGTGGGCAACATGGGATCAGACCAACGCTTCGACTACACCTGTCTGGGTGATGGTGTTAACCTGGCCGCGAGGTTGGAGGGACAAAGCAAGAACTATGGCGTGTTCATAGTGCTGGGCGAAGAGACCGCCAAGCAGGTGGACAACAAGATAGACGTGTTTGAACTGGACTGCATAGCGGTCAAGGGCAAGACCATAGGGGTCCGGATCTACACCGTGGGACGGGAGACCGAACACCACAGGCAGTTCCTGGAGGCCTACTATGCCGGAGACTGGGACGAGGCGCTGAAGAGGTTGGATGACGCCATTGACTTCCATCCGGAGTTCCACAACTACTACGTGATGATGAAGAAACGACTTGCTCTGGGCAAGCCAGTGGATTGGGACGGCACATTCAAGGCCACAACGAAATAATTATTTTTTAGTATTGCCCGTGGAGTCGAAAGATTGCGAATGACTCTTGTATTTTGAGAGTATCTCGTCCAGCTCATCTGAACGTCCGGCCTTGACTATCTCTTCCTTGTACTCCAGCACCATGCTGAGTTTGGTGTTGAGCCTAATCATGTCGTTGTCCAGCATGCGGATACGATCCACAAGTTTGATCAGTGTGCTTGAAGCATCACCCAGCACCGGTTTGATCTCCTCTGTGACCCATTTCCAGATGTAGAAAACGAAGTAGCCCAAGCCCATGGCCGCGACTATGGGGAATCCAAAGTCCTTGATCATCCCTGCTATGCCACTAGTCTCGGCGAGCATCGTTCTTTCCCTCGTTGGCGGCTATCCTGTCCGCGTTTGGTCTGATCTTGAGCACGTAACTCAGTAGAGCATCAATTTTCACAAGATCGTTGTTCATGGTCTGCACCCTGTTGTCCAGTGCTCCAATTATGGCCTTCAGTGAATTCACAGATCCAGTCACCGAGGCCAGTATGAACTTCAGCGTGATGAACACGAAGGCGCCCGCGGCTATGGCTCCCGCTATGGGGAAACCCACTTCTGCTACTAGAGTCACGAAATCCATAATATGTGTGTATTTATGAACCGCTAGTATTATGGTAAAACACCAAACTTAAATACTTTTAGATGAAGTTCATTTTGGTCATCCTCATATGCATCAGCGGACAATGTAACAACCTGTACGAGGAGCGCCTGTACGACACCAAGGCACTGTGCGAGGCCGAGGGCGCGGTGGCAAAACAGTACATGATGGAGACCTACCCCAGCAGTTCCGGAGAGATCTGGTGCCTGACCACGGATGAGTTCCAGGAATACTACCAATACCTACTACAACAGGAACAGTTGAACAAGCCCGACGCCTAATTGACATTACCAACATAGTGTAGTATACTAGTGGCATGATACACGCCATGATAGATCTGGAAACACTTTCCACAAATCCCAACGCTGTCGTACTGACAGTAGGTGGGGTAAAGTTCGATCCTTACACGGCGACGGAACCCTCACAGGGCATGTACTTCAGGGTGGACGTGGACTCGCAGACTGAGATGGGTCGTGACGTGATGCAGGACACACTTGACTGGTGGGGCAGACAGGATCCCGAGATCATGGAAGAGGCATTGGGAGATAAAGATCGTATTTCTTTGGATGCAATGATCAAGACAATCAACAAATGGAGTGTGGGAGTGGACGTGTTTTGGTGCCAGGGACCACTGTTTGACTACGCCATACTACAGAACCTATACACACAACTGGGACACCCACAGCCGTGGCAGTACTGGCAGATCCGAGATTCGAGGACACTGTTCAGTCTGGTCCCTAGAGATCCAAACGAGAAAAGAGTTGGGCTACACAACGCACTGGAGGACTGCTACTTCCAGGCCCGGAAAGTGCAAAGGGTTTACAAGCAGTTGGGCATCAAAGATGGCAGACGTTAAGTGGTACACTATAGAAGACCTATACATAATAGACAAATATAAAATACGACACAATCGTAATCCAAAAACCAAGTGGGTAAGATTGCCCTGTGTTTACAAAATCAAGATTGCGAACAAAGTGGTACACGTGGGCAGGTCGGACACATGTCGGAAACACGGTGGTGCGGAGAAGGTCAGGAAGGCGCTGGTAAATCTATTGGACGTTCATGATCACAACCCCAGTGTGCCCAAGACCAAGTACTGGCAGGAAATCAGGTTGCGACACAGGCCCAATAGTAGTAATATAAGGATAGGAATCATAGAAACCAATGCCATCGCGAAAACCTATCTACAAGAAGCCATTTGAGAAAGTCGACCGTGTTGACGAGAGCGTTTGGTTCAGCAATGACACACCAGTCATGGAATCAGATTTCACTTTTGTTTTTGACGACAAATATCCCTGCGTAGAAGGACACCGACTGTTCATCCCAAAGGAGAACAATGCTCACTTCCTGGGCAGATCCTACGGCATGGCCTACGACTACGGCAACGAACAGATCAAGAAAGGCAGGATCGCGGGATTCAACATCGGAATGAACATGGGCCGATGTGCAGGACAGACCATCATGTGGCCACACATACACTTCATACCCAGGCACAAGGGTGACGCCAAACACAAGGGCGGCATGAGATACGCACACCCGGGAGCAGATCACAAGGAACACTATTGATGACCAAGAGAATCAAACGCAAGAAGAAAGTCAGCAGGAAGATCATACCCATGCCCATCTACACATCACCGGATGGTGGTGAGACCGTGTACGAACAATTACCAAATGGCGAACGCAAATTAGTTGAACAATCACAGCGGGCCAAGGACAACCAGACCGCGTATGACGAGTTGGAGATGGTGGGAGTGGAGGCCATAGAATTAAGACGTCGACATCCGGCACTGAAGAAAGCATGGGATCAATACCGCACCATATGGCATTTAATCGCGGAAAATGAGTGATATGTACAACTATTCCAATTTCAATTTTACCAGCAGTGTGTGTGCTTCTGTGTGCGTCTAAAGGGGTGATTAAATAGCATTATGACCAAGTATGTGAGCATTATAGGCAACGGTGAATCAAGGCGGGGATTTGACATCTCTCCATTGAAATCGTTCAGCACGGTAATTGGTTGTAATGCCATCTACCGAGATTTCGTCACAGAATACCTGGTGTGTGCTGATCGCCACATGTGCCAACAGGCCGTGAACGCGGTTGGTAAAGGCACCACAATATTCACCAGACAGGACTGGGCGGACCAATTCGCGGCGTGGCCCAATGTGCGTAAATTACCAGACCTACCCTACTCCGGAGACAAGCGACAGGATGATCCGTTCCATTGGGGCACTGGACCGCATGCGGGCAACCTAGCACTGACGTTCAAACCCAAGGCCATATTCATGTTGGGATTCGACCTACATCCTTTGGAGAAAGATAAAATCAACAACATGTACACAGGGTCGGAGGGCTACACCTACATCAAGAGACCAGTTGATCCCAGTTACTGGATTTACCAGTTCCACAAACTGATGGGCTATTCCGATCCGGACACCAGGTGGATCGTGGTGAACCATGATCGTTGGGAGATGCCAGAGGAATGGCGCAAACATTCCAATATCTACCAAGAGACCTACGACGGCATGGCCAAGTTCATCAACAAGCAGTTGACAAAGAAGTAATTCCGTATAAAATTGTTGTATGACCAAACCAATGGTGGATCACCTCATGGTCCAACAACAGATTAGAGCTCCTCATAAAGCATGGAAACACATGGTGGCCGTGATGTGCCTCAACCTCACGTATCGTAAGCACGTGAAGATAATACTACCACGACTGTTCAAGCGATATCCCAATCCACGGGCATACCTGCGTGGCAGATTGAAAACACAACAGGAGATGTTGCGACCCCTGGGCATGTGGGAGGTGAGATCCAAGAGGATACGTAAGATGACCGAGCAGTATCTCGCATGGGACAAGAGAGAGGCCAGTGACCTACACGGCATCGGCAAGTACGGATCAGACAGTTACCAGATATTCTTCCACAATCATATCCCCGCCAACGTGCAGGACAAGGAGTTGCGGAAATACATTGACAAGCTCGCACAATAGTTTATAATAAGGTTATGTTTGAAAAATACAAAGATGGAGATCTTATCACTCTTAAACTGGCTTCCGGGGAAGAGGTCATAGCGAAATACAAAGGCAACGACGACTCTAGCGTGAGCATAGAGAAGGCACTCGTGCTGATGCAAGGACCTCAGGGACTGGCGTTCGGTACGTTTTTCTCCACTGCCAACCAAGACGAGGTGATCATGATATCCAAACTACAGATAATATCCATCGCGTACATCAACGACAAGATCGAGGGCGAGTACAAGCGGATATTCTCAACCATACAGACGCCCGCCAAGCCCAAGATAATCACATGAGCCAGCACTTCGACAAACACAAGAAGAGCCTGACCGCACTGGTGGACACGTCAGAGGCCATGCTGAACGCCATGGAGCAACACGGCGTTGACCCAGAGACGGTGAGCAACAGGCCGGAGTTCTCGGTGCTGATACACTTCTTGAAGAGCATCATCGACGGCGAGTTAAATATACCCAACGAGCTGACGGATCGCATCAGAGAAGAGGCGTTCCAACACGAACTTGACAGTAGAATCAACAAGAGGTTGAACTGATGTCAGAGAGGACTGCAAGACTTTCATCCCTCTATAAAAATTCTGCAAGTCATCAAAGGAGAGACACAAGATGACTTACTACTCGACCAAGACATATGGACACAACATAGGATTGGCCTGTGTGTTCAGACAACCCAACGCAGACCACTCACACTGCCACTTGCTACATGGCTACAGCCTGGCGTTTAGATTCACGTTTGGATGCAAGGAGTTAGACAACAAGAACTGGGCAGTGGACTTCGGGGGACTGAAACCCCTTAAGAAATGGTTGGAGGACCACTTCGACCACAAGACCGCGGTTGACAAGAACGATCCACACCTGGACAAACTGAAGGAACTGGAGAAACACGACCTCGCTGAGATCGTGGTGTTCGACGGGGTGGGTGCGGAGATGTTTGCCAAGCACGCCTTCGACTTCGCTGACCAATTGATCAGGGAAAAGACCGATGGCAGATGTTTCGTGGAGAGTGTGGAGTGCATGGAACACGGAGCCAACAGTGCCATCTACAGCAGGAAATAATTTCATCCCAGAAAAGATTGTAATTGCCTATGACAATAAACAGGTCAAAATAGATTTGTATGATACTCCATTGGCCCCTAGATTCTTGTCGGCACTTAAGGACAACCTTAAGAATAAAAGAATACTAGAAAAGAATTTCTGTTTCCTGGGATGGGCCGACTCCAAGAGAAACCTATCACACTTGGTTGAAGAGTTGAACGAAAACATAAGACAGATAAACTCGTTTGATTTCAACCCTCCCTACGAACAGATACATCCTTTCACGGCAGACGATTTCCAATACAGCAGTAACCTGCCTACCGGGTTATGCCCAGATGGTAAAGAGATGAGCAAACCTGGATTGAGATTGAAGCACGAATCATGCAATCTACTACACAGGTATTTTGAGGAACTACAGGGCACGGCATGGGAACTGTCACCTCTTTACAAACAAGCGGATCTGCCTACAAAGTATGCCATCAGGCAACTGAACAACCTGTGCCACGAGATCGAGAACTGGGTGTTGAGCCATAGAAAGAGCATAGTGGATCCTGAATGGATGAGGCCTTCGCAGATAACAACTTTTTTAAACGCTCCTCGTTACAACCTACAGGACGAAGATTATGAATTATTCAAAAAAAATAGATACGACCGGGAATTGGGAGGTGTTTACCTGCATTGGAGTCAAGTGGGCAAAACACTTTATGAAGTGTTCAGAGATGAGGGTGCACCTAAAATGACAGAGTCACTGTGTAGTGAGATCAACCACCAGAAATACTACTCGGGAGAATTCGATATCGAATGGGGGCAGACAATAACCGAAGACAATTCATTCAAGAAACAGGAAATGACACAGTTCTGTGAATGGCTGAAGAACAACGATTTTGACTGGGAGGATCCAAAACTGTCACTGGGCTACATCAAACTAGGGCAAGTGGATATGGAGGCCACGTTCCCACAGCACTCATTCCTCGAAATATACAATGAAATGAAAAATAATTTAAATATCAGAAAGATCTACACCACAGGTGAGACGGTTTCATGCGAATATCCTTATACCCTGGACAGTGATGATTGGAAAGAGATACAAATACAAGGATTAAAACAAGGTTATGAATCACGTAGTGTGTGTTAAATGGGGCAACAAGTATATCCCCAAGTATGCCAATGTGTTGAACAGCATGGTCAAGAGGCACACCACAGTGCCCTACCAGTTTCACTGCCTCACCGATGATCCCACTGGATTGGATCCAGACATAAATGTGGTCAAACTGCCCAAGGATCCATGGATCAAGTCATGGTGGAGCAAACTGTGGATGTTCGCACCAGAAATGCCCATCAAGGGCAACATACTGTTCTTTGATCTGGACGTGGTGATATTTGATAACATAGATGCATTGTTCACACACGATGCCGGCAAGTTCATGATCATAAGAGATTTCAACAGGTGTAGAGTCAAGGACTGGAAACTGAGCAACTCCAGTTGTATGCGATGGCAGGCAGGTACAATGGATTATCTATGGACGGAATTCAAAAATCGATCCGCACAGATCATGCAACAGAATCACGGAGACCAAGACTGGATAACGAAAAGAGCTAACAAAGACATCACGTGGTGGCCGGATGAATGGATCAGATCATACAAATGGGAGATGGTGGGATTGAAAGACACCAAACTGCTGAACAAGGACGGCAAGAAATGGTTCCGCACTCCGGCCAAGATAGAACCCGGTAATCGTGTGGCCGTGTTTCATGGACTGCCCAATCCCATGGAGTGTGCAGACAAGTTCGTAGAGGACAACTGGAAATGAAGATAGGAATCACAGGGACAACATCAGGTATTGGGAAGTCCATTATGACACTGCCTTACACCTTTGTCGAGTTCAACCGTCATGACGGTGACATACATGACACTGCGCTGGTATATGAAAAGCTCAAGGAATGTGATGTGTTCATCAACAACGCATGGGACAAAGACTGCCAAACGAAATTACTCAAACTTTTCTTCTCCAAGTGGATGGAATATCCTAAAAAGATCATATCTATTGGAAGTTCTGTCGCTTCATACAACCCTTCAGGCACAGGATACAACAAATATGTTGAACACAAAAAGGAATTGAGGACTGCACACCTAGACATAGTCAATCGCAAAACAAAAAACTGCAGGTCATATTTGATTAACCCTGGCGTTACAGACACAAAACTGACCATGTACCAAAATAGGAAAAAGATGTCGGTTCAAGATGTATCTGGCATAGTGAGTTTTGTGTTGGAAAATAAACTTTACATACCAGAGATCTATTTCTATGTTGAATAGATACGGCTGGCAACTTTATCATTGGCACATAGAGCCCAGTTCTAAGTGCAGTCTCAAGTGTCCTAGGTGCCCCCGACAGGAACATCCAGAAATTAGCTGGATGCAGAAAGAGATATCAATAGAAGAATTTAAGAAGGTGTTTACCGCAGATGTATTGAAACAGGCACAGAGATTCACCATGTGTGGTGACGTGGGAGATCCCATCTATGCTAAAGACTACCTGGCGATCATAGAGTACATCAAATCCCACAACCAGGAAATACAGGTGTTCACGATCACCAACGGCAGTTACAAGACAGAGAAGTGGTGGCGTGATTTCGCCGCGGTGTCAAACAAGCACGACTCCATAAATTTCAGCGTGGACGGGTATGATCAACGATCCAACGACCTGTATCGTGTCAACAGCAATTGGGACAGCATCATGGCCGGCATGAGGATCTGTGCGGAGGAGAGTGACATGTTCGTGAACTGGGCCACCATAGTGTTCAAATTCAACGAGGACCATCTGTCGCAGATACAACAACTGGCGACCCTGCAGGGGTGCGATTCTCTACAACTCACTTACAGCACCAAGTTCGGTTCAAAGTACGGCGACGCGTACGGGGGTGAAAAAGACCCACTAGAACCCAGTGATCGATACATCAGTAAATCACACAGATATGAACGATACACAACCAACTTGTCAGGTAGGATACCCATGAGATTGAACTACATGAAGACCAATCATAGGAAATTCACCGAGATAAAAAATAAATTCAAGGGCGACATCGTTCCCATGTGCTTGATAGGTAACCGAGGACTCTACCTAAATGCGGAGGGCACCATATTCCCATGCAGTTGGACCAGTTTCCCTTACAAGAGCCTCTCACACGAGGGCAAGACCATCAACTGGGAGGACAGTTTCTTCGTCAAAAACAAGAAGTTGTTGAACGTGAAAGGCAACAGGTCTCTGGAAGAGGTTCTGAACGATGACCTCTGGCAACAACTGTTTGACAGTTTTACCAAGAACAAATGGGTGGAGTGTTCGATGAAGTGTAACAAGTCGGTGGTAGACAAACACTACGGAATCGGTTATTATACAAATTAATGAGTCTACAGAAAAAAAAGTACTACGAAGCGGCAAACGTCAAGAGAATCAGTGGCCATCTAGATGAAATACCCGAGGACTGCGGCTACGAGAAGAAGTTCCGTTTCAACGTAGACATGAACTCCAACGGCATAATGGGCGACTGCATCGAGTGGTGCCAGGTCAACTGCGAGGGACGATGGGGTTGGTGGTTCGAAAACAAAAACATGTACGACGAGAAATGGCACAACTGGGAAGACCAGAACGCCTACATGAGTTTCCAGAAGAAAAGGGATGCCACAATGTTTTGGTTGTGCATAGGTGCTGAAATCAGTGGCCGCAACGACGGGGCCTACATGAAATGACAATAATTACTAGTATGAAACTTTTTGAAATCACAGATCAGGCCAAACGACAGATCGAGCGACTGTTGGAGAAGAATCCCAGCAAGTGGGCCGTGAGCTTAGCAGTGCTGGGTGGAGGTTGCGCGGGCTTCAAGTACGAATGGGGATTCGCGGACACCAAGGACAGCATCTCAGAAGGTGACCACGTGGAAGATTGGGGCACGGGACGTTTCGTGGTGGACGAGACATCAATGCTGTACGTGGCAGGCACTAAAATAGATTGGATCGAGGAGACCTTTGGATCACAGTTCGAGATATCAAATCCTAATTCAACTTCCGCATGCGGATGTGGAGAGTCATTTGGCATCTGATGGACACCGCTTTCATCATAGGCAACGGTGAGTCCAGGAAGATCTTCCCCATAGAAACACTGAAGGGCAAAGGCATAGTGTATGGATGCAACGCCATCTATCGTGACCATCCTACATTATGTGACCACATAGTGGCAGTAAACCCTCCCATGTATGAAGAATTGAAACAGTGGTACGATGCCACAGACAAGAGCACACAGATACACGGCATAGAGGACATCAGTCGTTGGAACTACATCTGTGATGGAGACCGGGAGATGGACGTGCCCCGGGGACTCAAGATCTACAGGATATGGCGAGGTGGCAACATGAAGAAGGGTGGCCGTATCAAGACCGAGGACTTCTCCAACAACAGGGGATCAGGTTGTTCAGCAGTGCTGATGGCGGCCGAGAGCGGGATAAAGAACGTGGTGATCCTGGGGTTTGACATACTGGGCGCACAACAGTGGGAAATGCCGGAACCCAGCCGTATACAGAACAACATCTATAAGAACTCCACCAACTACCCAGACAGGCAGAGCATGAAGGCGTATCTCAAGTATGAATGGATGTACCAATTGAGGCAGATCTTCCGTAGGTTTCCAGACACCAACTTCCGTTTCATCAACAGGCGCGAGTACCTGGACGGCAACACGTTCCTGAGATGGTACTTCGATCAGCCCAACATACGGTCGGGCATATACGCTGACCTACAGCGTTGGATCACGGGCCGGCGTGACGACATCAGTTGGATGCGATTATAGATCACAACGATCACAGAAGTGCTTGTGACCCTTATCCATGCGTTCAGGATCTACCCGTGATTTGGGCTTCTTGAAAGTTTCCCCACAGCGGTCACACTTGAGGATGTACATGATGTTGTTGCGACGAACGGTGTGGCAGACACCCAGTTTGCTCTCCCTCTTGAACAGTTTGAGGGTCTTCTGCGTCTCTATGAACATATTCATATTTAAT
>Ga0255768_10006646_pt1 | contig 10946 bp, 13 predicted proteins | sample 071ome_33_FD_179983 | JGI IMG/M metagenome (GOLD analysis project Ga0255768, IMG submission 179983) | Coastal salt marsh microbial communities from the Groves Creek Marsh, Skidaway Island, Georgia - 071412AT metaG (version 2) | ecosystem: Environmental > Aquatic > Marine > Intertidal zone >...
AGGCAATCGTCGATACTGTCTTAAGGCATTCATTCTGTAGGCATAGATGCCAGCATGGTGGAACCCATAAGGCACAGCCATTCTACCAAACCATTTGCATTCATACACATCATGTTTCACTCTATGATGTTCAACTCCAATGCATTTCACAGAGTTGGGATTGGTCTGTTCTTGCAGTGCCATGTCGTAGATCAATGTGCCCACATCAAATTGTTTGACCAATGAATGGCATTCAACTATTTGTTCCGGAGTGATGTAGGGCATGTCACCCTGCACATTGATCACATATTTGTAATTGGTTTGATACACTGCTTCCGCACAACGATCTGTGCCTGTGGGTGTGTGAGGTGATGTCATTACAACTTCACCTCTAAAGGATTCGACTGCATGGGCAATGTCTTCATGATCTGTGGCCACAATGACATCGAATCCTGTTTGGACACACTGACGCCACACAGTTTCAATCAATGTGACGCCATTGCGTTTCAGTAAGGGTTTCCCCGGCAGTCGAGTTGACTGCAATCTAGCAGGTATTACTAAGACAGTGTCCACACAGTCATTATACAGAATTTTAACACACAGAGCAACTAAATACGTCTAGTTGAATTGACATTCTAGATATCAGTCAATTGACCCCCATGGACATAGTATAAAAAAAGGAGTACTCAAATGGTCGCAACAAAAGCTAGATCAACTAACATGATCAGAAGACAGTCATTCACTGGAAAGACATTAACTTTCATTGAAGTGCTGTTCAACCAGAACTACTCAGGTTCAGCAACAACACCTGAATCAGATGGTTCAACATTCCAAACAGTAACCAACGTAATCAACTCAGCAGCTGGTAACGGTGGTACACTGTTAGCAATCAACTACTACTTAGGTAGAGCTGCAACAGCAGAAGATGCCAAGTTCAACACAGCAATCACAGCCGGTAACTCAATCGATGTGTATCAATACATTGTTGAAGGTGAAGCTCTATTTGATGCACCAGCATCAGCAGGTGCAGGCACAGGTGACGACTCAACTGTAAAAGATGGATCACAGACAGACATTGAAACAGCAATTTTAGCTGCTATCTCAGATGACTCAGCTGGTTCAGTTGGTGTCAAAGTATCAAAACTTCCTTCAGATGATGCCGCTCCATTGGCTGGTGGAAACTCAGAAGTGTTTGGTATGTTTGACGGTAGAGGCGCAGCTTAATCTGCAACTCAAATTACTCAAGGGGGCGTTTTTGCCCCCTTTTTTTATGACTACATAAAGATTTTTCCACAGTCTACAGGCATCTACAACCAAATGTGGTAGTTTATTGATAGAATCTTCTCATAACAAATAATAGAGTTGGCAGTAGTCCAACCATAAAGGAGACAAGATGGATATTATTAAATCTATCAAATCATGGGCATCAGCATTAGCAGATGTTGGTGTATCTTTAGTAGCACTAGGAATCGTCCTTGAAATTCTTTTCAACGGACAGGGCATTCCATTTTGGCCAAACATATCTGTGATCGACAACATCACTGGTGTCCTTGCAGGATTATCAGCACAAGGATTGTTGGGCATCGTAGCAGTTTGGGTATTGTATAACATTTACAAATCCAAGTAGGAGGCCAAATGAAACATCTTAAAAACAAATGGGTATGGGCGGCAGTGGCAGTGATTGTCATAGTTGGCTACATGTCAGGCGTATTCTCACCTGCAGACGTTCCGGTCGAAGCAGTAGAATAATCATCAGGGGGTGGTGGCAACATCACCCCTTTTTTTACCATTTTCCACTATAAATACTAGCAAAGTCCACGGAGCGTGGGCATAAGGAGATAAAACAATGGCTATTTCAAGAGCAAATACCAACATTACAGGAACACACGCTCAAGGAACTATCTATGCGACAGGTTCTTTGAAAGCATTCTTAATTGATGCTCAAGCGGCGTTAACAACAGAAGATGATACATCAGGTGAAGCAATGGAGCAAATCATTGCAATTTGCCAACCACACATGTACTACTCTGCAGACACAGCTCAGACAATCACAGTGATCTGTGATGCACACAGCTGGGACGCAACTTCTCTACAGAGACAAATTAGAAACTTAGGCACAACAGCAGGTGGGTCAAACAACTTTGATCTTTCATCAGCAACAGTTGTTGATGCATCAGCTTTAGTAGCAAGTTAATCTATAAACAATCAAAAGCGGTTCTTATTCAGGACCGCTTTACTTTCCCCCCAAACTCATATAAAATAATATCATGCACCAACATGTGGTAGGATACACTCTGATTGACATTTCAGAAACATCTGCACTTCAGATGCAGAACTACAACACTCTGTTGCAAACCATTGCACTGAGAGGCAACCCACTCAACATCAAAGTGAGCATGGCAGGCAATCAAGACATGCAGGACTATGACTTTGGTGATGACTTTGGAGGCCATCACAACATTTGGGTGATATCATTTGTGACAGAACAGATTGATGTGTTTGGCAATCGTCAAGGACCCTTGGGTGGATTGGAAGAAGACTGTCATCAAGTGCCTGTGATCACCACACTGCTGGAATCAGCTGTGATCAAACCTTCTGTGTTTGACACCAAGAATGCCAAGACCAAAAACTTATACTTTAACATTCAGGACCTCTGACCAATAAATAACTCGTCATGGTAGAACAACCACAAAGATCTTATGAAATAGAAAAGACCAATCTTGAAGCACACGTGGATTTGTGTGCAGAAAGATATTTCCGTCTTGAGCAGAGACTGGAAGGTGTTGAAGTAGCAATCAAAGACATGAACACATCTATGGTTGCAGAATCCCAAAAGACTTCAAAAATCATCATTGGTTCAGCGGCAACAGTGATTGGTGGATTGTTATCCACTGTGGTTGCACTAATCATGATGCTATAAAAAATGAAAATCTTTGAAATTTTTGCAGAAGAAGTTTTAGACGAAAAACAAATCTGGGGACGCAAAGGCACGTCTGTGGTGAGAAAGTATCGCTGTACATCTGGTGCTCGCAAAGGTAGAATAGTTGCCAAACCCGATCAATGTTTTAAACCAATCAACATCAAGGCTCGCATCAAAATGAAACAACTGCGTGCCAAAAAAGGTGCTGTGATGGTGAGAAGAGCCAAACGCACCAAACGTTCAAATCCGGCATCACGTAGACTGCGAATTCTCAACAGAAGAAGATAGAGTGAAAATACAATTTAAATATTATTCTATATCATTAGACAGCTTAGAAGTAAGAGTTCTAAAAGATATCATTGATGAAAATTTTGCTGTGGAACTGTTTGCCATAGACGATTGGCGAATTATCGATTTACTTTGGCGCAAACATCTCATAGTATATGATAAAATGAGAACAAGAAAACCTGAGGTGCAACCATGGTGTCGATCCAACGTATTGAGAGCTTTATCAAACGAGCAATTTGGCGATTAACTCGAAGCAGTGACATTATAAAATTTGTCCCGAAATCCATCAAAAATGGTGTCATAATAGGGGACTGTGCTGTGATTGTTAACAAAACACAGACCTATGATGTTTTTTCAAAACAGCGACAGCCGATCAAACGGAAAATCACAAACCGCAAAGTGGCTATATGTGTAGCGACTCTTATGAATCAATTCACTGAACAACATCGTAAAACAGTTGATCATTTGTTACATCTAGATCGCGAGTATGCTGTAAATTATGCAGAATGCATACGGCATCAACACAAACCTGTGCCTAATCAGGATGCTGTGGAATATCTAGAAGATCGTTTGATGCTTATCAGCAATAAGATAGACGAGATCTATAAATCCATGACCCTTTGATTTGTATGTGTGTTTGTTATAAATAATCACAACACCATGATAATAGACAATATTGATTACTTTTCAAGCTCTAGATTGAGCAAGATTATAGCAGAAAGATTTGGACAATCTGTTGACTTGTCTGAACTTGAAGATTCAACACTTGAAACTTTCAAAGAGTCAGTTGCAAGTTCTATCAAATCATTTGAATCAGCAATGGCTTTCAACACACAGGCATCAAATCCAAAATATTTAGAAAACAAATTGTTACATGATGCTATTGTCAAAGAACAAGAAACTAGAATGAAAGTTTCTAAAATTCAAGGTGACGAAATTGAATTACAAGATCCCAACAAGCCAGGAGTAAAGACTGTGATCAACAAAAAAGATGTTGATGTTGATATTGACGATCAAGGCAATGTCAAAGTTGACACTCAAAACAAAGCTAAAGACGCACAAGACAAAAACAAATTAAAGCCAGGACAACAGGTCAGCATGGAAGATTTAGATCAAGATGCTATGGACTTTATTGAATGGATTCAAGACAAAGGCTACAAAATCACCAGTCAAGGTGCTGGCCCTAAAGGTATCTCAATTGAATATCAAGATAGAGATGGCAACACTCACACTGTTGATTTCAAAGACAGTAAAGTGACACGCGAAGAAGAAGGTGACCTTGAAGACACTGTGGCACCAGAATTTAAAAAATTAATTCACGACATGCAACAAGGCATGAGCAAATCAGAACTAGAAAAAAAATACCCAAAACAAAAAGACTCAATTGAGCAGTTAGCAAAAGATTTAGCCGCTGTGGTGGAAGCAATAAGACAAAGCATCACCGGAGCAGTGGCTGAACAACAGATTAGATTAGGCGCCAAAGAAATGGCAGCTCTAAGACTGTTGGTTGGCAATCAGAATTTTTCTGAAGCCAAACGAGCACTGGAACTTGCAAAAGCAGGTCGTTCAGTGCCAGCACCACTCATGAAAGGCTTTATGCCAATCATAGACAAACTAGACACATTCATCAAAGGAGGAGCGTCAGCCGTGACTAGATTCAATAACCTACAGAAAATCGTTGGACGCAATGAATCCAATGATTATGCATCAGCATTGAAGTCTCTATTAGAGAACGAAATGGAAACATCAGAAATTCTACTTGCATCACAAGACATAGTAGACACAATCACAGACATGTATGAGAAGATTGCAGAAATTAAGTCTTCACAAGTGCTTGAACTAGTAGACAGAATGTCAAACGAACTAGGTCAAGAACAAGCATCATCATATCAAAATCAAATCAACCCAACACTTGAAGCATTAGAACAAGCTCTATCAACAGCAAGACAAGGTGCACAAGATTCAGTGGCAATTGTCAAGGGTGAAGCACCACAACCAATGGCAGGCGATGGCGACATCGATGCAGGTGCAGATGCTGACATAGATATGGATATTGACACAGGTGATGACATGGGAGGTGATGCAGACATCGAAGGCGGAGACGACTTTGGTGCATCAGAACCTGCTGCCGGTGGCGATGAACCAGCTGGTCGTGCAGAGAGATAATGTTAATCAGCGAAGTTGAAAACTACGCACAACAGTTAGCCTCCATACTGCAATACTTCAAACAAGAAGCAGATGCACGTCAACAAGGTGCAGTGATACCCATCGACGCTCTTTCTGATTTTATGGACAATCAAGGTGTTGACATCAATCCAGACATTATTAAATCTTTAATTGATGATCCTATGATTAAAAATCTTATAAAATCATTTGATGGTGAAAAGATCACTATCGACACTGTGGTGGAACCCACATCAGACAATGCCATGGACATAAATGGATCAGACGAAGTGTCCAAAATGGCAAAAAGAGCATTGAAAAAACGTTCCTAAGACTGTATAATAAATCATATGATTAGAAAAATGCTGTCTATCGAAGAAAATCATTTTGATCAAGATCCAGTGCGTCCACATATTCCTGCTTTTTTTCGAGTAACTGAACCTAACGAAACATATGTTCATACAAACAATGGCACTACTATAAATGCTGTGATATGTGTTTCCTATTTAGATGGAGTTCCTAAAAATGAACAGGAACTTCATGCTGGTTCTTGCACAATTGATGCACCAATATCTGTATTCTACACTGTATGGAGTTATTCAAAAGGTGCTGGTACAGAAATTATTTTTGCGGTCAAAGAACACATAGAACGTACCAAACCACACGTCAAAAGATTTGTTACTCTGTCACCTTGCACAGAAATGGCAACTCGTTTTCATCTCAAGAACGGAGCAATTCTGTTAAACAAGTATGAGGAGTTCCAAAACTTTGAGTACAAGTAATCCAACACCGCCGCCTTTTGTAGAACGATTTGAATACCACAAATTAGAACAGATCAACGAGTCAGGACGCAGAGTGTATCAAACACCCAACGGTGACAGAGTGCCTTCTGTCACTACAATCCTTTCTAAAACCAAAGACATGACTCATCTCAATGAATGGAAACAGCGAGTGGGAGAACAAGAAGCACAAAGGATTGTCAAAGAAGCATCAGGTATTGGTTCTGCCATGCACAACAATTTGGAACGATTCCTGTGTGGCGAACAGCGAGTGCCTGGTACTAACCTTGTGCACCAACAAGCTAACAGGATGGCTAATCAAATCATTCAGAATGCACTAGTTGATGTGGATGAAGTGTGGGGCATAGAACAAGCACTGTATTTTCCAGGACTGTACTCAGGAACCACTGATCTTGTAGGACAATACAAAGGGGCTCCTGCTATTATGGATTTTAAACAAACCAACAAACCAAAGAAAAAAGAATGGGTAGAAGATTATTTTCTGCAATTAGTTGCTTACGCAGAAGCACACAACGAAGTGTATGGCACCAAAATACGTGAAGGCCACATCTTTATGTGTTCAAGAGACTTGAACTATCAGCAGTTTGACCTAGAACCCACACATTACGACTACTGGTTAGATCAATGGCTGGCTCGTGTAGAACAATACTACAAACTCTAGACTTATAAATACACTAAATGGCAATCACTCAAATATCAAGAATACAGCACAGACGTGGTTTAAGAGAATCATTACCACAGTTGGCAGCTGGTGAACTAGGATGGGCAGTAGATACTCAGGAATTATTCATAGGAAATGGCACAGTCAGTGACGGTGCTCCTGAAACAGGCAACACAAAAATCATCACAGAAGACGACAACATTCTATCAGTAGCAAACACATACACATTTAGAGGAAATACAGATTCGCCTGTGGTTACTGGTGTAGACTCAAACACACCTGTTGTGAGAACACTGCAAAACAAATTAGATGATTTTGCCAATGTAAAAGATTTTGGAGCCATAGGAGATGGGCAAACTGACGACACAGCGGCCATCAACAGAGCCATTGCAAATCTACAAACAGTGGAGTCAACCGGCAAGGAAAAAAGAAGATTGTACTTTCCAGGCGGAACATACATTGTTACAGCACCTATTTTGATATATCCGTTTACCAATTTGGTTGGCGATGGCATGCGATCTACAATCATTCAACAGAATGATTCGTCCGAAGAGTGTGTGATGAGGACTTGTGATTCTTTAGGCAACACCTCAGCAGATATTGGATCTGATGGAGCAAGTATACCAGAAGCCATATCTATTAAAGATGTGCAATTCAAACAAACTTCTGATAATCATGTTGTGATACTAGATTCTGCTCAGGACACTCATTTTCAAAATGTGCATTTCACAGGTACATATACAAATCAAACTGGCGTAACAAATACAAAAGCATGTGTTGATGTCAGAGGCACCACAGCAAACAAATCAAAAAGATTATATTTCATTCATTGCACATTTGAAAAATCCGAAAGAGGTTTCACATCTGATTATGACATTGAAGATGTGATCATACAAGGTTCAGAATTTCAAAATTTATATCGTGGTATAGATCTTGGTGAAGGTGCAGACGGATCTACAGCAGGCAAAATTGAAGGCCCATCAGGAGTACTGGTGCATGGTTGTAGATTTGATCAAATTGATGCCGAAGGCATGTACATACACGACAACGGTGGGCATCCACATGGCAACATTATATCAGGCAGTTCTTTTCGAGATGTAGGTGCCAACTCAGATGATTCTGCAGATGTACCTTGTTTTAATTTTGAACATGGCAGTAATTTTGCCTATGGTAACTTCTTTCATAGAGATGACATCCTGTCAAACTTTCAGGGCACTGTATATCATGAAGGCCCAATTGAAGATGTGGTCACACTCAACGACAACACATCAGGATTTCAAAATGTTGTCAATTCATATACCAATCAGCCAGTGCAGTATGACAATCAACGTGAAACCCATGTCAAATTTGACTACTGTATGGGCAGAGGCACATCAAAAAAACGCAGAGGTACACTCACAGCAGAAAGCATTGCAGGCACCATGGTGTACAATGATGACTTTGTTGAAAACTCAGACTGCGGTATCACATTAAAAGTCACTACAGAAGGCATCCTTCAATACAATGCAACCAACACAGGCGAGACCACTGTGTTCAAATACAGAATCTTAAGATTCATCTAGGCCTAATTATCCACATCTATTTCTTAAATTATCGTTTACTAAAGAGCCTTTTGGTCGTATAATAAGTACTCACACCAATCCATAACACAAATAAAAAACAATGAACAAACCAAACGATATACAAATTATTAAACGTGATGGCTCCAAAGAACCACTAGACATAAACAAGATGCACTTTGTTGTTGAGCAAGCTTGTGAAGGTCTAACAGGTGTGAGTGCATCACAAATTGAGATGAATTCACACATACAGTTTACCAACAACATGACATCCAAAGACATACAGGACATATTGATACGTTCTGCTAATGATCTAATCACCCTGGAAAATCCAAACTATCAATTTGCGGCAGCTAGACTACTGTTATGGAATGTGTACAAAGAAGTGTTTGGTCAGTTTCAACCCAAACACTTCATGGATGTAATCAAAGAGAATGTGGATCGAGGAGTGTATGATGCACAAATATTTGACAACTACTCTGAAACTGAACTGAAAAAACTCAATACATGGATCAAACATGACAGAGATCTTGACTATACATTTGCAGGATTAAGACAAGTGGTAGACAAATATCTTGTACAAGATAGATCAACTGGACAAGTTTATGAAACACCGCAATTCATGTACATGATGATTGCGGCCACATTGTTTGCTTCTTACCCACAAGACACTCGCATGTCATATATTAAAAAGTATTATGATGCTATATCAACATTTCAAATCAACATACCAACTCCTGTGATGGGTGGAGTGAGAACTCCAATCAAACAGTTTGCTTCCTGTGTGTTGGTTGATGTAGATGACACACTGCCTTCAATTTTTTCTTCCAATTCTGCTGTGGGATATTATATTGCTCAGAGAGCCGGCATTGGATTGAACTTGGGTCGCATCAGAGCCATCAACTCAAAGATCAGAGGTGGCGAAGTGGCTCACACTGGCGTCATTCCTTTCCTCAAAGTGTTTGAAGCCACAGTGAGATCATGCACACAAAACGGAATCAGAGGCGGATCAGCCACTGTGCATTTTCCAATATGGCATCAAGAGATAGAAGACATTCTTGTGTTGAAAAACAATAAAGGCACAGAAGACAACAGAGTAAGAAAGTTGGATTATTCAATTCAAATATCAAAAATATTCTATGAAAGAGTTTTACAGGATGGTGAAATCACACTGTTCTCCCCACATGATGTGCCAGAATTGTATGAAGCATTTGGCAACAATGATGTGTTTGATGAACTGTACACCAAGTATGAAAATGATCGTAAAACACCCAAAAAGAAAATTAAAGCCATGGATTTGTTTTCTGCACTACTCAAAGAGAGAGCAGAAACAGGTAGAATATATGTGATGAATATCGATCATGCAAATTCACATTCATCATTCAAAGATCCTGTGCGTATGTCAAATCTATGTCAAGAAATTACTCTACCGACTGTGCCTATCCAACACGTTGATGATGATTCAGGAGAAATTGCTCTGTGCATTCTGAGTGCCATCAACGTGGGCACTCTTAAAAACTTTGAAGACTTAGAAAATTTATGTGATCTATCTGTGAGAGCACTAGATCAAATCATTGACTATCAAGGTTATCCAGTCAAGGCAGCAGAAATCAGCACCAAAGCAAGAAGATCACTAGGTGTTGGTTATATCGGATTAGCACACTTTCTTGCAAAAAACAAAGTAAAATATTCTGATAAAGAAGCATTGCCTTTGGTACATGAACTGACAGAATGTTTCCAATATTATCTATTGAAAGCATCCATGACACTGGCCAAAGAAAGAGGAGCCTGTGAATATTATGAAAGAACAAAGTATGCAGATGGCATTCTGCCTATAGACACTTACAAAAAGGAAGTGGATGAATTGGCCAAGTTCAAATATACCTGTGACTGGGAGTGGCTCAGAAAACAAATTAAAGAACACGGGGTAAGACATTCAACACTGTCTGCACAGATGCCATCAGAATCATCTTCTGTGGTGTCAAATGCAACCAATGGTATTGAACCTCCACGTGCTCTATTATCAACTAAAAAATCTAAAAAAGGACCACTCAAACAAGTGGTACCACAGTATCAAACACTTAAAAATCATTACACACTTCTATGGGACATGCCATCCAATGAAGGTTACATTAATATTGTAAGTGTGATGCAGAAGTTTTTTGATCAAGCCATATCAGGTAACTGGTCATACAATCCATTACACTATGAAAACAATGAAGTACCAATGAGTATTATGCTGAAAGATCTACTGACAACCTACAAGTTAGGTTGGAAAACATCATATTATCAAAACACCTATGACTACAAAGGTGAGGAAGACACAGTGCAACCACAAGGAATTGCAGACACTGTGCAAACCATGATTGACGAACTTCCTCAACAAGAAGATGATGAACAATGTGATGCCTGTGCTATATAGGTTGACTTTTACAAACAAGAAAGTATAATTACAAACAATGAGCAAAACAGTATTCAACAGGAACGAAGTAGATTTTACCAAACAACCCATGTTTTTTGGTGAAGACCAAAACACACAGCGATATGATCAATTCAAATATCCTGAATTTGATAAA
>Ga0255768_10006648_pt1 | contig 10945 bp, 11 predicted proteins | sample 071ome_33_FD_179983 | JGI IMG/M metagenome (GOLD analysis project Ga0255768, IMG submission 179983) | Coastal salt marsh microbial communities from the Groves Creek Marsh, Skidaway Island, Georgia - 071412AT metaG (version 2) | ecosystem: Environmental > Aquatic > Marine > Intertidal zone >...
TGTATAGCCAATGCAATTCTCTGAGCGCATCAAATTATTTTGTGGAGAAAACGATGATAGCCAAAAGTTCATCTTACCTGCTGGGTATACTGCTCTGTTTATTCTGTGGAGGATTTCTTCAATCAGCATGGGCCTATAACACTGAGGACCTGAGACGATTAAAAGTAACAGGTAGTTGCCCTCGGTGTGACCTCAGTGCAGCTTCTTTAGAGGAGTTGCAACTGTTTCGCTCAAACCTTTCTGGAGCCAATCTTTCTGGAGCGAACCTTTCCAGAACCAATCTCATTGCGGCAGATCTGAGTCGAGCGGACTTGTCTGGGGCAATTTTATCTGGAGCGAACCTCTCTGGGGCAGATTTGTCTTCAGCAAATCTGAGTACGGCTGAACTGCTGGCAACCGAACTGACACTTGTTGATTTCTCAGGAGCAAAGTTAGAACGTGCCAGCCTGGAGAACGCCAATCTACTCAAGGCGAAACTTCCCAATGCCGATCTCAGTTGGGTTAGCTTCCGGGGAGCCAATCTGACGCTGGCGGATTTTTATAAGTCAGATCTTTGGGAAGCTGATCTGTGGGGTGCGACTCTATGGGGTGCCACGTTCTGGAATGCTGATCTGCGAACTGCCAAACTCCGCGGTTCTAACTTGGATGGAGCCAACTTTGAAGGTGCTAAGCTTAGTATCGATCTGGCGGAAGGAACGATTCTCTGCGATACGATTCTACCAGACGGCTATATCATCCGGAGTGGATGCTAGTTTGTTTTCTGGATGCTGAATTACCAGTCGGAGTCATCGGTGTTTTTAGCTTTTTTCTCACGAACCTGATTGACGATTGGAGGTAATGAAAGGACGTATTCAGCGATTGCCTCCAGGTCTTCATCAGGCAACTTTTGGTAGTGCTCAATTGCCATCCCCATCAAATCCCCCAGAAAATCTCCATTAGGTACCATCCCCGTCTGCAGAGCATACACTAGATCATCCTGGTTCCAACCTCCAATTCCAGTCTCTTTGTCAGGCGTGATGTTTGGGGTCAATTTCCCTTCAGGGCCCTCCTTGGCGCCGGCATAAGCCAGATCAGATCGAAGAACTCCCAATTGATTCCGAGGTGTGTGGCATTCTGCACAGTGGGCCACAGCTTCTGTCAGATAACGACCACGATTCCAGGATACAGAGCGGCTTGGGTCGGATGTGATAGGCTCTGGATCATGGAAGAGAACATTCCAGAACCAAGCATTCAGACGTAGATTGAAGGGGAACTGCAGTTCGTGGGGCTGATTGTTCTTTTGGATGGGAGGCAGGCTGAAGAGATAGTCTTTGAGGTGCAATAGATCCTCTTCGCTCATCTTGGCGAATGCAGGATAAGGAAAGCTTGGGAAGTAATGCTGCCCCTCTGGCCCTACCCCTTCCCGCATAGCGCGAACGAAGTCTTCATCACTCCAAGAACCGATCCCCGTGGTTGGATCTGGAGTGATGTTGTTGGCATAGAAGACCCCATAAGGTGTAGGAAGTGGGCGTCCTCCAGCTAGAAGCGAGCCTTTATTCTCCACATCAGTGTGGCAGCCACAACCGCCAGCTGCATGAAAAATCTGCTCTCCAGCAATCGGGTTGGGAGTACGAGCCTCAGCACTGACAGAAATTAGAATGCAAATCAGGAGGGAAAGGCCACATTGCCGATGTTTCAATTGGATGCGCGGTAGTTGTCGTGGCAGTTCTTGCAAGCTCCTCCAACAGCTCCAACAGCTCTACCGATCGCTTTCATGTCTCCGGATTGGGAAATAGTCACCAGTTCTCCACTGGCCTCTGCCAGTTGTTGGGCTGCTTTCTCAAAACCAGCTCGGTCTGTCCAAATGCTCTCCAGTGCATCAGTTTCCCCAAAATCAGATCCTTCTGGAAACATTGACGGGATGATCCTCGCTGCGTTCTGAATAGCAACCGCATGATCGGTAACGTGTCCTTTATAATCCACCAAGCCAGCACGAACAATTCTTGAGATTGCTCCAATGTGTCCCCGCATAGAGGTATAGACTGCCTTTCGATATTTGATGATATCATCCGTGTTATCTGCCCAGGAAACAGAGGGGATGAAAAGCCCTCCAAGTATAATTGCAATCAATAGGTGCTTGGATTGAAACATGGAACTTAACTCAATTGGGGTTGGTTCAAAGTGGTGTGTGTCGACTTGCCGAAAAGCCAAGGCATAGAGTTCTGCAGAGGTTGCGACTCTAGTGTCTAAAGGCGTACCTCAGCATAGGTTGAAAGGGCATAACCTACCCAATCATGGTGCTGGTTACTGACAATAAATCAAGAATTCTCTGACTCAAGGATCAGAATCAGTGTGCTTCCACAGAAGCGGGAGTTGGAGAGAGAACAAACCGAAGCTTGTTCAGTAGGTCTGAAAAACTGCTCAGGGGGGCTGACTTGTGGTGAGTAAGTCCTGCTCGCAAGAGAATGTGGTTTCCCTAAGACGTGACAAGAATTGTTAAAAGGGAGTTCTACCTGAAGTTAGGAAGCTTGAGTGACTTGCTTTTGATCTCCGGTAGGACTTTTTTGATCCTCGGCAATCTTCACAAGTAGTTCTTCCATCCAAGGTGTTTTCGTCAGGAGTTCTTGTGCTTCTGGATTCAACAACAAATTGATCTTCCTGCGATCATGTTCCCGCCGATCCTGACTACGCCGGTCTGTTAAGCGCCGGTCTGTCAACTCCACCAGTTCCTCTCTTTGACGGCGTTCTCGGGCTACCTCTCCTGAGCCAGATCTTCGGTCATGGTGTCTTCTTTCATCGGACCGACGTTCATTCGCCCTGCGATCACTCTGTCTGCGGTCCATAACCTTTGGGGGGAATAGCTGATTCATCGTCCACCTTTTCGAGATAAAGAGAGATTCTTCTGCTTGAAGGCTCAGAGTTTTATTAACTCACAAATGCAGTGAGTCGAATCTGTTGTGAAACAAGGCCCTTCAATGACGCAGTTTGAGAAAATTTAGTTGTAAAAATTAATGTGACAGATTTTCTACTAGTAACTGAAACAAGAATCCAGCCATCTCCCACTTTCGTGATGATATTGGTTCAATCAGAAAAGACGAGAAACGGGGCCGAGTAGAGGAAAACCTCAGAAAATAGATGAATTTGTCCAGAAGGAAGAAAACCTGCAGTTGTGTTGAAGATAAATCAAATCACCCCTCTTCAGAACAACGATTTTGGAGAAGAAAATTTTTGGAACCCATTGCCAGAGTCGACCCATGATTTTTGGATTGTTGGCCCTACTCATCATCCTCTTCACCAGTCCACTACATGCCGCAGAAGAGGCTTTGTTTGTTCGTGATGCAAATCTTTTGAAGGCCAAGAGTCTACGTTGTTTGTTCACTCGACAGGTGACTACCAACTGGACTTCCTGGGAAACAACTTGGTCGAAAGAAGCGACCATCGAAAACATGGAGTATATCTTTGCAGCCATTCCGCAAAAAGGAAGCAAGGCCCGGCTGATCAAGAGAGTTCCAGGCGAACCAAGTGGAATCCAGGAAGTCTTTATCATCCGTACCTTGGAGGCGTTAAATTTTCTGGAAGTCAATCCAGAGAGACCCATTCATACGACTGCGGTGATGGTGATGCGAGAAAACCGGGAGGCAGGAACTTTTGTTGCCACAACATCACAGCACACAATTACTAAAGACGGTGCAGTTGTCCCTACGCAGAGTTACGGACGTTGTGAGGTGATGGCGTTTAATGAAGAAATTTGAATTTTTTAGAAAATGGACTGTCAGTGTCCACAAAGAGAACAAACTAACTCTGAAGTTTTTTTGCTAAATTCCCTCGTGAAGGGTCATAACCCAAGATAGAAAGAAGTAAAAAAACACTCCCAAATCCAACAACATAGAGGAAAGCTTCCCAGTTCCATTGTGAATAGAGAGCAAAACGGATCAACTCAACAGCATGCGTGAACGGGTTATGAAATGCTATCTGGTGTAGAAAAATACTTGATTCCTTTAGTTTCCAAAGAGGGTAGAGAGCAGAAGACGCGAAGAACATTGGAAAAATAACAAAATTCATTACCCCAGCAAAGTTTTCTAATTGCTTAATGAAAGATGAAATCAGCAAGCCTAGCGCACCGAGCATCATTCCACTCAATAGTAGGGCTGGTATAATCAAAAGATAGCCAGACAGTGGGGCTTCTACCTCCCAAAACCAAGCAATGAGGAGATATAGATAGATCTGTAAAATTGAAATCAGGACTCCTGAAAAGAGCTTACTCATCAACAGAAACCACCGAGGTAATGGGCTAATAAGTAATGTCTTCATACTTCCCATTTCACGATCATAGACCATTGAAAGTGAAGTCTGCATACCATTAAATAAAATAATCATCCCCAATAAGCCTGGAGTGATATAAACCTCATATAGTATGTAGGTTTCATACGGTGGAATAATAGACACTCCAAGAATCGAACGAAAACCCGCAGCAAAAATGAATAGCCATACCAGTGGGCGGACTAATGCAGCGAAGAATCTACCTTTTTGTTGAAGGAAGCGGAGCATCTCTCTCTGAATGATTCCTGAAAAGCAATAGAAGAAATGATCAATTTTCATACTTTGTCAACATCTACAGTTTGTTATCAATTTAATCCGATAACTGCAAAAACTCGTTGAATATTATCTAGGAAAAAAACAGTCTTGTTTAACATCACGAGTGGCGACTCGTAATATCTATACAGTATCTAGAGGCAGTCTTAGGCAGATACAAGGTTGCATTAGATGTAATCAAGATCACATCAATCAATTTGCTAAAGTTGAAAATAAAAATGCAAAAAATTTTCTATTCGTAGCATCTTAAAAGTCTACCAGTCAGTTGCGTAAAAGATGTTGTTGAATACTACGATTTTGTCCTGAAGAGAACAAAGGCAGGGCAAGTAGGATAAATGTTAAATATTCTGATGTTGAAATATATGGATGACTTAACGGAACAAGTTATACAATCATAACACTACTAAGGATTTGGAGGCGAATCGGAGAAAGGAATTACTCTTCTGGTTTAGACTAGATCCTCAGACTCGTTGAACAGACGAACCTTGTTTGAATGGACAGCAAGATCTACAGATTGTTTGAATTCAAAATTATACTGGCCATTAAGCCGAATCTTGAAAACATCCTCACTATGTGGGCACTGTAGGTTAACGATTGTGTAGGACCCTAGCGGTTCAAAATTTAAAACAAGGGATTTGAAGGAGTCTTCATTTGCAACTTCCAGTAATTGAAAGTCTTCTGGTCTGACGCCAGCTAGAAGCTTTCTTGGCAACTCATCATCTCTTTCAATCTTCACTTTCAGATCAAGATTAGGAATGTGTAGATGCTTGGATGAGGTATCAAAAGAAGCAGGAAAGAAATTCATCGGAGGGGAACCGATCAATCGACCAACATCAGCGGAATTAGGATAGTCATAAACGACCGAGGGATCGTCAATTTGACGAATTTTCCCATCAATCATGATGCCGACCCGATCAGAGATAGAAAGAACCTCTTCTTCATCGTGGGAGACATAAACGAATGTTTGATTCATTTCAATCTGAAGACGTTTTAATTCAATCTTCATCTCCTCACGAAGGCGGGCATCTAGCGCAGAGAGAGGTTCGTCAAGTAAGATAGCTGAGGATTTGTTGATGAAGGCCCTCCCTAGAGCAATCCGTTGTTTCTCTCCACCAGACATCTGAGCAGGTGATTTGTGTAGGATGTGAGAAATGTGCAACACATCTACCACCTCATCAAAGCGCTCATTATAAACACTCTCTGGAACATTCGACTCAATCGCTGGAAATAAGATGTTATCTCGCCCGTTCATGTGAGGGAATAGGGCTAGATTCTGGAAGACCATGGAGAAATTCCGCTCATGGGCAGCAAGATGGGTGATTTCCTCATTATCCAGATAGAAAGATCCAGAGTCAGGAGAGAGTAGTCCCAGAATAATTTTGAGAATACTCGTTTTTCCAGAAGATGGCGGTCCAAAAATCCCAAAAAATTCACCTTTTTCAATAGATAAATCACAGGGGCCAATAGTGAATTTCGGAAAATTTTTGGTAACAGAATTTAACTGAATGAATGACATGGATTAAAAGGAAAGCTTAGATTTAGATTAACCGATTTCCATTTTCTTCAGAAAACAGGAAGAAGGACTCAGGTGAGAACGTCATAATTACATTTTCGTGTTGGCTTGCAGTGCCTGAATCATCAATACACGTGATCATATGATTATCAACCTGGACATGGGCTAATCTTTTGGCCCCAATTCGTTCGATAATCTTTATTTGCCCCCTCAGATTAATATCTTTATCTGATTCTTTTGAGCTAAGCTTAATATTTTGTGGTCTTATGCCGATAGACGCACCCAATTTTTCTGAATTAGATAGTTGTTTGAGCTTTTCATTAGAGGGAAAGCTGATTGCCAGATCTTTATTGGTGACAAAAGAGGAGGAATCGGAGTTGGGAATAAGATGCCCTTCTAAAAGGTTGATTTTTGGAGAGCCAACAAAGTAAGAAACAAATTTACTATTCGGATTGTTATAGACCTCTAGAGGTGGGCCATATTGAATAAGACTGCCTTCATTCATAATGGCAATCTTGTCGGCTAGACTCATTGCTTCGATTTGATCATGAGTTACATAGACCATCGTTTGTCCAAACTCTCTCTGCAGTAACTTTAACTCACTCCGCATGTAAGCTCGAAAACTCGCATCAAGGTTCGAGAGTGGTTCATCGAGTAAGAAGATTTTTGGTTCAACAATAGCTGATCGTCCGATTGCTAGTTTTTGCAGCTCGTTGACACTGAGAGAGGCAGCTGGCTGGTCTAACCGATGAGAGATGCTCATCCGCTTGGCCATTTTCTGTACCTTGTCATCAATCGAAGCCTTATCGTAACCTTGGACCTCTAATCCATAGGAAAGATTCTTATAAACTGTAAGGTGTGTGAAGATGGCATAGTTCTGAAAAACAAATCCTATATTCCGATCTTGAATTCTTATCGAACTGGTATCTTTTGAATCAATTAAAATATTTCCAGACGTAGGATGTTCCAAGCCAGCAATCATGTTCATTGTGGTCGTTTTCCCACAACCCGATGGCCCCAGCAGCGCGACAAACTCACCATTGCCAATTTCTAAGTCAAGATTCTTGACAGCCTGAAAATTATCAAAAAATTTAGAAACTTTTATCAAATGAATATCAGACATTATCAGCTCTCTTGTTTAGCAAAGTAAGCTAGGCCTTTTGCAGCGATGATGCTTAGTACGATCAAGACTGTTAAGCCAATAGCAGCTACATAAGACCACTCAAATTCTCCAAATGTCAGCTTGTAAAGGAAAACAGAGATTGTCTCGGTCTCAACTCCTGGACCTCCCTTAGTCATGATAAAATTCAAATCGAAAATTTTAAAACATTCGACTACACGAAGGACAATCGCAATAACGATTACTCCTTTCATTCTTGGTAAAATAATTTTAAAGAAATTTTGTAAGTCTGAACCACCTAAAATTTTTGCTGCTAAAATCTGATCATTTGGGACTCCCAACATTCCAGATAAGAGGATCAAAAACATTAGTGGAGTCCATTGCCAGACGTCAGCAACAATGATGGTAATCATGGCTCGATTGACATCAGTGAGCCATGAAAAATCTGATGGCAGGCCGATATGATCATTGACTGGGCCTGTGCCTTGGAAAAGTAAGTAAAACATTAAGCCAACAACGGCAGGTACTACCATCATGGGAGTGAGCATGATGGAATAAAATATCTTTCTACCAGGAAACTTATCGATAAATAAATAGGCTAGTCCCATACCTAGTAGAAATTGGATTGGCACCGCAAAAAAGACTATGAGCATTGTTCTCCAAAGAGCACCCCAGACCCTGTCATCTTCAAGGATGTACAGATACTGGTCATGCCATGCCACCACTTCATAGGCTTGGTACCAAGGGATACCATCAAGTGGAGTCCAGTAGGTGATGCTGAGATAGACCTGCATGAAGAAGGGGAACACAACGATAAAGATTAGGAGGATAATTGTCGGTAAGACAAAAAGTTTTCCTAATGCTTCTGAATCGTTCCCTATTTTTCTCAATGTGTTCATTGGATTCTTATTGTTTCAGTGCTCCAAAAGTTAATCCCCGTACCAAGTGTTTTTGAATCATCAGTCCAAAAATGATTGGTGGTATTGCTGCAATCAATCCAAGCGCTGCCTTCATTCCATACATCTGTCCACCCATGGCGGAGGTGAGTGTTGCCATGTAGACGGGGAGCGTAATCCATTCTTTTTGTGTCAGGAGAAGTGCCAGCAAGTAATCAGACCAGTTCAAGATGAAGACAAATAAGGTACTTGTTGCAATGCCAGGCTTCACAATCGGTAGCGTGATCTTGTAAAAAACTCTCCAGTAACTGCATCCACAAACAAAAGCTGCCTCCTCAATCTCAATCGGCACCTCTTCGAAGAATGTCTTCATCAGCCAAAATGCAAATGGCAGTGTGACAATCCCATAAATCAACGAAAGTCCCCACCAGGTATCTACGGCCTCAAGAAACGACCACATAACCATTACGGGAATCATCACAGCTAACGGCGGAAAGAGTCTTAGTTGCAAAACGGAAAGCGGAAGGCTTTCTGCTTTTTTGAATCTCACAACACCATATGAAGCCAGAGTTCCACATACAACAGCAATCAAAGTTCCTAAGGTTGCGGTAACAAGACTAGAAACCAGGGCACCACCGACAGTCTTATCAAGGCTGACGACCAGTCCCTCTGCTTCTCCGTATAGAAGGAATTCAAAATTTTGTAAGGTTGGATTCTGTGGAAACCATGTGAGCCCAGAGACAGTTGTCCATTCTGGGTACGGCTTGAAAGCCATGGTCAACATCCACAGCAATGGATAGCAAACGAAAAATGTAGCTAATAGAAGAAGTAAATATTTGATAATTAATCTATTTTTTTCGCTCATTGGATCTTTTTATAAAGACCCCTGCCACGCATGATAGCAGGGGTCTATTTAGGGGTTAGATTGTTTCCACAATCGTTGGCCAAGTTTTTCGGCTGGCCTTGATTGCGTCAACAATTCCATTGCGCTTTTGCTTTCGAATGATTCGTTCCCACTTGCCTTGAGCGCTTTCCATTGCGTCTTTAGCGCTCTTTTGGCCTGTGATTGCAGCCTGTAGTTCTTCATCCAAAGCATTGTCGAGGGCGGTTTGACCACCAAAATTAATTGATGGTACTGACCGAGCGATAGTCTCTGGAATCATTTCCATAGAATACTTATGGTAAGTAGCCTCTACCAATGGTTCGTTGAAGTTCGCTCGCTGCATTGGATCAAAATATCCACCGGGGTTACCAGCCATCCATGTATAAGTTCGAGTTGAACTCAGCCACTGCATGAAGAGATAGGCGGCCTCTGGATATTTGCTCTGTGAGGAAATCCACGCAGAAATGTGATAGTACAACACGGAACGACGGTTGAGCTGGTTTCCGAATTTTCTACCAACAGGCAAATGAGCGCTGATCATTCCAGTCGCTTTACTTTTCGGAGAACCATCTGTGTTGTACCCGTCTCCAAATTTCACCAGGTTTGTGTAGATAGCCGTTTGTGGAATCTGTAAATTCCACATTGTGCTGTAGGCTTCTGCCCAGGTGAACGTCAGGGCATCCGGCGGACTCCACTCAAAACTTCTTACATGTTCTTCTGCGGCTTGTATGCCTAATTCAGTGTTGAGGTTTGGATTCCCATCTTCATCAAAGAAGTAGAAGTTAGGGAAATCCATTGAGGCAAAGCGTGCGTAGAAGGTTGCCAGGCCCCAGAATGGACTCATCAAGTTTCCGTTTCCATACATTGGTCCATTTCCAAAATCCTTACCTGTGAAGAATTTGGAGATCGCATCCACTTCATTCCAAGTATTCGGAACATCTAATTCGTACCCAACCTCCTTACGGAATGCTTCCTTTACGTCCTCTCGCTCGTAAATTCCCTTGAGATAGAACCAGGTTTGGTAGTCTCCATCCAACGAGAAGGTGTAGTAACTACCATTGTAGGTATAAAGCAGTTTTTCCATTTCTGGAGATGGAGTTCCTCTCTCTGGATCAGCCCAATCAGGCTGATATCGGCTGACATAGTCATCACAATTGACCGCACCGTTGGAACTGACTAGGTCTCCCGTTGAGTTCCAGGGGCCGGTGTAAATATCAAAGGCTCCGCCACTTGTGGTAACGTCCTGCATTACCTTTTTGAAAATATCTTCTGCGGGTGCACCAATGATATCGATCTCAATCCCTGTTTCTCTTTCCCAAACCTCTTTGGCAGAGGGGGCTCCGTCAGGGAATGGTCCCAACGGTCCAACTTTACCCACGGGAAAAGGTTTGGTGATTTGACCGATAGCTCCATCTGTGAGTAGCATCGTCAGTTTCTGCGGAACTTTCCCCTGAGCCTTGAGCTTTTGGATCCCTTCGATGGCTCTTCCTTCGGACATCGTGTTGTTGTACTGGAATCGTTCAGCACCCTCAAAGCCTGTTGGTCCCCCAGTCATTCCTGGCGCATACCCGTCAGCTGCAAATGCTTCTGTAGGCCAGAAATATGCGCCTCCACCTATACCGTTCAGGGCAAGTGCAGTGGCTGCACTGGTCTTAATGAAATCTCTACGAGATTGCTTCTTCATGGTTTCTCCTGCTTCGTAATGATCTTGTTGATTGCCTGTTAAAACTGAAATAGGCAACTAGGTCACACTTGAACTTCTTGAATATATTTGCTGGCTAATTGAATAAGCCACTCCTTCCTTGCTTACCTCCTTTCAGTGATTCAGGTTAAATGCTTATTAACGACATCAGCGGCTTCCATGTGGGCCATGTGCCCACACTCCAACTGCTCAACGTCCACTCCACTCAACTGAGCACAATTGCTCACTGGTAGAATCTCATCGGCCTTACCCCAGAAGA
>Ga0255768_10006656_pt1 | contig 10932 bp, 6 predicted proteins | sample 071ome_33_FD_179983 | JGI IMG/M metagenome (GOLD analysis project Ga0255768, IMG submission 179983) | Coastal salt marsh microbial communities from the Groves Creek Marsh, Skidaway Island, Georgia - 071412AT metaG (version 2) | ecosystem: Environmental > Aquatic > Marine > Intertidal zone > Salt...
TGCAGCTCCGTCGTATTCAGTACTTTTGCAGCACTTTAAAACGGCTTTGCGCTGATGACCGTCCATCCTCCTCCTCCTCCGCCGCCGCCGCCTCCCATATCGTCTCTATTCGTTTCCGATGTACTTTTGTCGCCATTTTTTTCTGCTACTAATGATGCTAAATGTTTCTCCAAGTCGAATTTAAGCCTTTCGACGGACACTCTAGGGGTTGGTCGTTTCACTTTCGACGCCGTTTGCGCGTCGTCCGCGTCGCCGCGCTTACCGACGAATAAAACTGGTATTTCACCCGCGTGCGCGTCTGCCCATTCTTTCTTCAACGAAACGTCTCTAATTTCCAACGCGTACTCGCGCAAATCCAGAGCGATATGAGTATTGCGACTTTTCTTGCTATTACTATTTACTACATTTCCTGTTGTTGTTGTTGTTGTTGTTGTTGTTGTTGTTGTCGTTTCCCGTTGCTGCGACTTATGTGCTAATTCTAAAACGGCTTTCAACTTTTCTTCTAGCCCTTCGCATAAGCAGCACCCCGGCTTCGTGTATAAAATTAGAGCGTTGTCGTCGGCATCATTCGATTCTCTTCCCTCTGACGTTGACGATGGGAATATCGATGACGCTACAATTACTCTTGCCCTTCCGGTGCTTTTAGGTTTAGGTGATTTTTGAGGAAACCACCACGGCGAGCTATTCTCTTCCTCTCGCGAAGTGGTAAAAGTTCGGGCACAGCGCGGCAATAACAGCACTCTCGACTGAAACCGGTTTTGGTCATGAAGCTTCTGTTTTGCAGACGTTTTCTTCCAACAATGAGAAACAGAACAACGACTGTTCGATCCTGAAAAAGTCGGTGTTCGAATCATCGCACCGTGCGCGCAAAGATAGAAAAAGTGAAGCGGCCGACTACAGACAGAAAACAAACCCCCATACGAGGGAGTGTAGAAAAACTTCCTCTTCGTACGCAACTCCAAAAAAAAAACGACAAACAACAACAACCCGATTTTGAGAAGCGAAGAGAGGGAAAAAACGTCGTCTAGCAGCATCATCCTCGTTCTGTCACGTCGCTTTCTTTTAGTCAAAAATCACGATGAAGCCAATCTTACCTATCGCCGCTGCAATCGCGTTTACGGCTACTTTTCTGCGCACCACAAAGAGTTCTTCTTCTACGGCGAGGAAAATCGTCACTCGGGCGGCATCAACTTCTTCAGGAGGAAACGAAGCCGTTACGAAGAAGAATATTCCAAAGCCTATCTGTAAGAGAATCAATCACGACGTTTCATTCGGCGTCGTGACCGGCGAGAACAGAGGTGAAGATGCCATGGATCCACCGATTAAGGTCAACGATGACCTTTTCTGGTTGCGCGACGACGAAAGAAAAAACGAAGAGATTCTCGCGTACTTGAAAACAGAGAACGACTACACGGAAGCGCACACGAAACATTTGAAGAAAAAAGAGACGGAACTGTACAACGAAATCGTCAAAGCGATCGAGGAGACCGACGTGGACGTCAAATTTCCATGGGGTGAAAACTTTGAGTATTACGTTCGCACGGTGAAAGGCAAATCCTATCCAATCGTCTGTAGACAAGAACGAACGAATACCGCCAAAGGCGGCGATGAAACCGTCGTTTTGGATGTGAACGATCTCGCGAAACAAATGTCCTACTGTTCAATTGGTGGCTTCAACATGTCGGAAAGTCACAATTTATTAGCATACGGTGTAGATGAAACCGGGTATGAAACTTACAGGATCAAAGTGAGAAACGTTAAAACCGGAGAAGAGATGCCGATGGACGTTCTCGAGGGCACCACCGGTTCGGTCTCTTGGAATGGCGACACTCAATTATTTTATACGACTATGGACGATGCGCACAGACCTAACAAAGTCTGGAGACATAACATCGGCACTCCTCAGTCTGAGGATGAGTGTTTACTTTCAGAAGACGACGAGTTATACAACATCGGCTTCGGTAAAAGCGACAATGGCAACTTTCTCATTCTCGAAAGCGAATCCACGGAAACCAACGAAATTTGGCTCCTCGATTTGAAAAAGTCGCAGAACGAAAAACCACGACTCGTGGAGAAAAGGCGCGATAATCATCGATATTACGTCGAGCCGAGCAGAAATAATAAGAAATTGTATATTTTGACGAATCAACTCGGTAAAAAAATCAACTTTGACTTGAAAGTGACGAGCTTAGAAACACCCGGAATGGAGAACTGGACGGATTTAAAAGGAAAAGGATTCCCTTGGAGCGAGAAGCGGACTTTAGAGAGCATAATGACGTTCAAAAAACACATAGTCATCGATGGCAGGGAAGATGGATTTACGCAAGTTTGGGTGTTACGACTCGATGACGACGCTAATAACGAAGACGATAGCATTTCAGACTGGTATCGATCGGAATGGCCAGCGGCGAGTGTTGTCTATCCTTCGCGCGCATCGGCGTCTTTATCGTGCGTTGGAGCAAACAAAATTTACGAAACGAATAAACTGTTACTGACACACTCTTCTTTGGTAAATCCACGAACTGTGTATGAATTCGATATGGACTCGCAAGAGAAAGTCATGAAAAAAATAACCGCCGTGAAAGGTTTCGTAGAAAAGAATTATGAGACGTTGCAAATCCAAGTCACGAGCAGAGACGGCCAAACGAAAATTCCGGTGTCGATTGCGTACAAGAAAGGTAAGAGAGAACGGCAAGGCCCGCTACTTTTAGAAGGCTACGGGTCGTACGGTATTTCTAATGATCCATCGTTTGATCGTTCTGTAGTTCCATTGCTTGACCGCGGTGTCACTATTGCCGTCGCGCACATCCGCGGAGGCGGTGAACTCGGAAGATATTGGTACGAAGAGCAAGGGAAATATTTGAATAAAATGAACACTTTCAACGACTTCATCGACTGTGGCGAGTATTTATGCGCGAGTGGTTGGACTTCTCCCGAAACACTCGCAATCTCTGGACGATCTGCTGGTGGATTATTGATGGGTGCAGTCACTAACATGGCACCTGATTTATTCAAGTGCGTCGTCGCGGGCGTGCCTTTCGTCGACGTGATGGTATCCATGTGCGACCCGTCCATTCCCCTCACCACGGGAGAATGGCTTGAATGGGGAAATCCGAACTGTTCCAAATATTACGAATACATGAAATCGTATTCGCCTATGGAGAACATTCGAAAGTCTCGCAAACCTGATGTACTTATAACCGCTGGTTTACACGATCCTCGCGTGGCGTATTGGGAAAGCGCGAAATACGCCGTGCGCATGCGCGAATCGTGCGAAAACGAAGACGCAAGAATCTTACTGAAGACGGATTTAAGCGCCGGTCACTTCAGTGCGACCGATCGCTATCGAAAGTTCAAAGAAGTCGCGTTCGAATACGCGTTTGTTCTAGATTGCATTTGTCCAAAATAATATTACATTTTATATATTCATTTGCATGCACGACTCTATGATTGCGGTTTGCCATTCTCGCGCCGATCTACCATTACCTTTTCTCGGGAGCTCTAAATCAATCGTCAATAAACGTTCCGCGCGCAGTTTTTCAAGATTTGCGGAGTCGCTCGCGCTGCTCTTCGACGCCTGAGCACTCGCGCTCGTTTCATTCTCACGCAATTTCTTGCCGTATTCCGTCGGATCTCGAAGGATAATTGAAAAGCAACGCTTTGGATTTAATCCGTGCGTCGCTCTCTCAGCTTTCATTCTGCCTTTGTTCCCGATTGTCATTTTCTCTAGATTCTGCCCAATTGTAAAGTTGTCGAAACCAGTTTGTACGTCGGCGATACCTTCAGCTACTAAAGTTTGGCGCCCTTGCGAAAAGAACCAAAACCTTGACGACGGCGATGTCCAGTTCAGAGTGTTATTCGTCGTGTTGTAGTGAAAGCGATATCGCTCCCTTCTTCGTAACCCGAGTTTCCTGTATTTCGTGTGCGAAATGAATACTGCGCCCTCGAGAATAGCACGACGTAGCTCAGAGCTTCGACGCTCCCGCCATAATTCAACTTCCTCCCTGGTGTCTTCTACTTCTTGCTTGAGATCTGAAATCTTATCGTTGAATCGATCGCGCTCTTCCTTTAACATGCGTTGCAATTTTGCCGTGTGCAGCAAATGTGAAGTCGTCGAAGCAACCGAGGGAGAATTCGTGGACGAGAACGCTTTAATCGTCGCCGAGGTTGGCGTTGAGTCTATCAAGTCTGATCCAGTCGCGCGAAATAGTCGTCTCGAAGGTGAAACATTTTCACTACTCGCCGACAAAATAGGCGACGCGTCGATTCCTCTCGACGACGCGATTTTGTCGAAATCTTCTTCTGTCGTCTTTGCGTCTGCGTTCACTTTTTCCTCGTCATAATCACCGTCGAGTGCGACTGCCTTCTCTCCGTCGTCGGAAGCATCGTCATTTTTGTCGCTTTCTATGTCGGAATCGATATTATTATCACCAAAAGAATCACGCTGCGTCGGTTGCTCGCTAATGTTTGCATCGACGACTTCCCACTCTATTGTTATTTGCGCTTTTTTCCGTTTTCGCGAAGACATTGCTCCGTATACGTCTAAATCTAAATCTACGCGTTGCATGCCAGCTTCGCGGTCGCATTTTTTTCCATTCACAACTTTCGAGCGATTAACTTTAAATTTTGTTTCTCCGAGTTTTACAATCGACCCAACTATCGTTCGGTCGAGTATTTTGACGCTCACTTCACCGCAATGAATTCTATTCTTGGCGTTTCTATTTTCATCTTCATTAGTATTGTACTCTTTGTAATCGTAATCATCAAAGTCCGGCAAAGCAAACTCGTGTCTCGATCCCCATTCTATTCGATTAGACCACGGTCTGGTTGCTGTTCGTGCCTTTGTGCCGCGATATGAAATCAAGGCGTACGGGTACCCGAAGCTAATGTTTCTGTTTACGAGATTCTTGCACTTCATGACCCTGACGACGAGTATCCCGTTTGAATTCTCGAGCTGAGCCTTCTTTGCAATTTCCATATACGTGTGCTCTACGTCCACATACATTCGTCTTGGTTCCACGAAATCTTTCTGAATCGCGTTTTGTATGAACGAAATGACCCAATCGTGCAAACCAGGAATATCAGAGACGGGCAAACCCATGGGCGAAACGGAAACGTCGACGGTGGGTGTTTCTCTAAAGGAGACATCTACGCCAGAAACGCCAGGTTCTCTCGATACCAGACGCATTCCCATGATTAGCTTACCGTGAATGGATAAGTTGGTGATGTGAACCGGGACGTTGAGACTTTTCAAATACATTCCAGGCTTTATCTGTGCTTGAATTCTCGCGTGCGACGCGTTCGTATCCCAATCGAAGTCGCACTCAAACTGTACGTAGTCAGCTTTAGGATTGTACCTCGCGACGTACAAGTTAATAGTCGGCGGCGTCGTTCCTAACGAGAAGTCTTCTAGGCTCACCTCCCCGATGAACGAATTTTTGTTGTTGTTGTTGTTGTTGTTTCCCGCGTCCATTCTTTTGAGAACGTCAACTGCGACTCTTTTCACGTGTTCGTCCGCAATTTGACTCAGAACGCATTTGTATTGATGTCGCAACAAAAGATTTATCCACTCGAAGGAACCTGATTCTACGGTCATAAATTCAGCGTTGATGCTTTCTTTAACCAGTTTTCTCGCTTTAAATTCTCTTCTCCGTCTTTCTCTCTTTTTCTTTAGCGTCAACACGAACGCAATCAAGGAACACAACATTACAATTAGCAACGCGTGGAGAAGGGTGGAGAAAAGATACCGCGTCCATCCGAGTTCATTGTTTTTGGACGATATCAACGACGACGACGACGACGACGAGTAGGAGGAGGAGGATAGTTTTTTCCACCCGCTCATCGCTCGCGCTCTTCTTTTCTACTCCTCCGCGCTCTTCTTCATCAAGATTAATTGTTTCGAACACAAATTATTGTTTTTGTGACAGTTGAACAGCAGTTGATTGAAAACTTCGAAATATCATCGAAAGCGTGCGAGACGACGACGCTTCACGCGCATATCGCGCGACGCACGGGGGAGAAGAGAGGGAAAAAAAAAAATCTTCTTCTTCCCGGGACGTTCGTTTTTTGCGTCAAAACACACGCGCACGCGCATTTTTTAAAAACACAGACGTAAACACACTTTGAGTATTCGATAAAGGAGGCAAGCGAAATGAAGATCGCAGCGATGGCTCTGTGCGCTCGAGTCGTCGGGTCGTCGTCTTCATCGACGCGGCGGCGCGGCATCGCTTTGAAAAACAACAGCGAAAATGCGAAGATCTTTAAAAAAAAAAAGAGAGGAGGCGTCCGACTTATAACGAACTCGTCGTCGTTCTCCGGGCAGGGAGGAGGAAGCGGAGAAGAAGAAGAAGAAAAAGAAAAAGGAGAAGAAAAATTAGTGATCGTTACCAGTGAAAACGCGCAATATTTAAATTCAACGATGATGCAGAAGAGAAACGAAGTGGAGGAGTACTTGCAGAAATGTGATGCTTTGGAACTCACGTTACAAATCGCCCTCGCATCGGAAGATTACGAACAAGCTGTCAAAATCAAGAAAGAGCTTGAACCAACCGCGGACGACGACGATGATATTAATTTTAGCATGCTTTGCGATTTATGTAGGCGCGTCAACTATCCGGTGAGCCCGACAGCCAACGAGACTGATGAAGATGTAATTGCCACGGCGGCGAAGAAGCTTGGATTGGTCGGTGATCCGAGAGCTCTACCAGCTCTCGCCAGAGCGCTTCGAATGCCAACGGTGAGCGCGAAAGCGCACGCTCAAATCGAACAAAGCATGTGGACTCTCTTCGGAAAATCCGGAGATACGGAACTCGATTTACTGCTCCAGAAAGGACAAGACATAATGCATAATAAATACGTGACTCCCAGATTAGGAGGAGAGGTCGAACAAAATGATAAGAACACGGTTGTAGAAAAAGAAGGAAACGAGGAAAGTGCGTTTACAAAGGAAAAAAAGAGCAAGAGGAATGCGATCGAGGAGCAAGCGGCAGAGCGCATGCGAAATCTGAAGAAAGCGACGAATATCTTCACCACCGTCATAGAGAAATCGAATGGATTGTTTGCAGAAGCTTGGAATCAACGAGCAACAGCTTTGTATTTGCAAGGTGATTTCGCTGCTGCATACGCCGACGCTGAAGAAGCTTTTCGACTGAATCCGTACCATTTTGGCGCGCGCAGTGGTATGGGTTTATGTAAATTTGCATCCAGATCTTTTGACGAGGCATTAGCGTTGTTTGAGTCCACTCTCGAGATAAACCCACACATAGAGTCTATTCAACGCTATTCCAAAGAACTTCGGAAGGCCCAGGCAACGCCTCGAGTCGAGCCACAAAAGCTCTCGGATGCGATCGAAGATTTTAAAAGATCGTTGGCAGAATCCTCGGATTTGTTCAAAGACGATAACCCTGAAACGCCAGAAATGTAATAATACGATTAATTTAATACAACGTTGTAATGGTAAGAAGAAAGTTCGTATTTATTAAATCATGCCTAAGTATTTCAGATTGCGATAGATTCTTCCTCTTCGCTCTCGTAAAGGTTTGATCTTTTCGCAATAGTTTTCGTGATACGTGCGTTTACTTTTCGAGCAATTACGCGTGTCTTTCATAAAGTTCCTCCTCTCTGCCATGTGCATCTGCATTTCGTTTTCTATCGCTTCCAAGTTTTCTTCAGATACCTCACCGTCGCCAGGTAACAGCGCGTCGCTCACTGTCACTTCGTCATCAACGACAACATCGCACTGGAGCTCTTCGGAAGAACCTTTCAGAATCAGAGCTTTGTGCTCCAGTTTGTTATTCATCCCTGGACCGAGATAGTGCCAATTTCGACGCGAAGCGCTTTGGATCTGGAAATTTTTATATTTTTCAGGAACAGCCTCATCGGCGTTTTCGTTTGGATCCCACCACGTGCAAGATTCGAGAGTTTGCGGCGCGTTTTCGCTCTCGCCGTGATTTTGATCTTCCGCGACCATCGAATACTGATTTCGAGGAATTTTCCACATTCGCAACTCTCCAGTTGATGTCGCGGTTACGAGTCCCCAGAAACTCATCTGTTTCAGTCCATTGTCAGTTCTTGTAGAGATCGGCGCTGTGAGCCACGCCAAGTCGACGCACGCACACTGTTCCGACACGTTGAAGTTTCCGCACTTTCGCTCGTATTTCAGCTCGATCGCATCGCTCGAATACACGCGCACGTACGAATCATCACTCGCGACTGCTATGTAACCACCATATTCGTTATGCTTAACGCAATTGTGAGCTGAAGTCGTCCGGGTCCACTTTTCGCCCGCTAGTTTTAAAATATCACCAGCTTTTTCGTCTTGTTGAATAAGCGCTTTTCCCGCTCCACTCGGTGAAGCTCTAATTGAGAAACATCTTAAAATACCATCCATAGCACCAGTCATCAATATGTTTCTTGTTCCAGGATTCGGATGCCACGAGAGTGAAGTTATTTTACTGGAGTGATCGTCGTACCATTTACACAAGCGCCCGCTCACAGACGACCAAACGAGAATACGATACGCACCACGACCGCTGTTTGCGTAAACATCGCACGTTGAGGTTAAAATAAGACGTCCACAATTCGTGTACACTACGTGCGTCATTTGTTTCGCCATCCATCGCAACGTGTGTAAGCAACCCCCGGGATCTTTGATGTCTCCATCGATATCAAAAACGCGTCCGTCACTGTCGTCAGAAACTGTAGTCAGAGATGCACCTGTTTGCGGGTGCCACGCGATTCCATTCACTACATCACGATGATGATACTTCGTCGTGCATTCTAAAGAACCCGTCTGACAATCCCAAACGGCTATTTTTCCGTTCGAATCCGCCGTTGCGAGTCGATTTGAGAATAACACCGGTGAAAACGCGCACGCGGTGATGCTTGCTTTTTCATCGTGAAAGCCGTTTAAATGCAGCACCCGTTCGTCACCACTTTTCATTCCGGGAACCATATTTTTCCAAATCAATGCCGTGTTATTGCGTCCGATGATCGCGAGTGTGGGTACGTCTGAATCTTCGTATAGATACATGTCATCCTCGACAGTGTCATTGGCATTTGAATCGTGGTCTACCTCGATATCGTCTCCCGATGCCTTCGCATCGTTCCATTTTATATCAGCAACATCTTCCAAACACTTCAATCTCGCAATTTTTTCACCGTCGGCAGACCACACGTTGATAAATTTATCTCCACCGCACGTTGCGATTAAATACGTATAATCGGATGAAGAGATGGTCGATGATTCATTTCCTTTTATTGGTATAGACTTCACCGCGACGCGCTTGATACCTCCTTCGTGAGCGTTCTCAACGGCCCACATGGACGATGAACTCCTCATTCTCTCTTCGCATCTCGCGATGCCTTCGTTTACTTTCGATTTCACGTCTGGACTCGCATCTTTCGTTGGCGACTCCCTGTAACTCTTCAGCGCTGCAGTCCACCGTTCCAATCTTTCTAAAATATCTCCGCACGTCAAGTATGGATCAACCCAGAGTCTCCGAAACGAACACGATTTTTCGGCATCTGACAATCCGTCTTCGTACTCCCCGAGCGCGCGATGACACAAAGCTCGTTTGTGGTACAACTCCGCGTATCGATGAAGACCTTCAAGTTTGGAGAAGGCGAGCGCCTGTGTGTAACACTCGCGCGCTCTCGAGAAGTCTTCGTCGGCCATGGCGTCGTCGCCGATTTTTTCGAGATTCAAACCGTTGACGAGAGGCTGCGAATCCGCGGCATCTTCGCGAATATCCAATACGGTTGCGTTCGTCTCCTTCGCCTCTTCTTCTTCTTCTTCTCCTTCTTCTTCACATCCACCTTCTGCTTTCTTTTCTTCGTTTCTTTTTCGATGATGTTCTTGTTTTCTTCTATTGGTATTCTTCAAAATGGTTTTCGCTCGCCACGAATACGGCGCATCTGATGTCACGCGTCGGAGCTCCTGCGCATCGTCGATATTTTTCTCGCTTTCGTCTATTTTCCTTCCCTCCTTTTCACTTTTTTCAAAAGTTGCTCTTCCTTTTTCTCGTCGTTGCTTTAAATCACCGCAACTGTCGTCATTCCCCTCGCGCGTTCGTCTTCCTTCTCTGTTCTTCTTCTCCTTACTGTTCTCCGTCTCATTCGCTTTCTGAATAATCGCGGAAGTGGTAGTGATTTTCTGTAAAATAGACTCGTAACTTTTCTGAATGCGTTGAAACCGTTCGGCTGATCCTCCTTTATCGGGATGCGCCGTGCGAACGAGCGAGCGATAGGCTTTCTTGACGTCCTCTTCGCTCGCATTCGGTGCGACCCCGAGTACCTTGTAATGATTGAGCTTTCGAACCATAACGTTTATTATTATATTATTACGACGAAGACAACAAATGTGTCGAATGAGAGGGGAGAGAAAAAAAAAGGAGGCGTTACTCTCTCACGACGAGAGCGGAAAAACTTAAAAAAAACAAAAGAGAGAAACGAACAGTCGTCTGTTGTCTCCTTCTCCCTCCTCCGCACAAATAGAAAAAAAACGTCGTGCGCAGTGGCGTAAAGCGCGTTGAGAAGCGTTCCCGGCAACACAACATATATCTATATATATAATCGAGCGTGAGTGAAATAGAGAAAGCACGCGTGCGCTGCGATTGTGCGACGGTCGTCGCAGAGTAAATAGTGTAGTTCAAACTTCGATTGGTGCATAAACGGTTGAAACAAAAAGGTGCACGTAAACTAATGAGCGGAGGAGAAAAAGAAGAAGAAGAAGAAGAAGAAGAAGAGCACTTGCGCACAATATTCGATGAATTCAGAACCTCGAAGATATCGATAGATGATATCATTTCGCGTCGACGACGACGACGACAATATCGTCGATCATTGAATAATAGCGAGAGCAGTAGCGTTGGCGTTAGCAGCGACAAAACCAACACAGTTTCACTCCAGGAGATATTTCTTCAGCGAGGAGAA
>Ga0255768_10006658_pt1 | contig 10931 bp, 7 predicted proteins | sample 071ome_33_FD_179983 | JGI IMG/M metagenome (GOLD analysis project Ga0255768, IMG submission 179983) | Coastal salt marsh microbial communities from the Groves Creek Marsh, Skidaway Island, Georgia - 071412AT metaG (version 2) | ecosystem: Environmental > Aquatic > Marine > Intertidal zone > Salt...
TACATATTCATTTGGTTGACGGGATACGGCGCGTTCCTGGCTCCGATTCTTGGAGTTATGCTTTGCGATTATTTCCTCATAAGAAACCAAAAAATAGTCGTAGAAGACTTGTACTCCGCGGACAAGGAAGGATCTTATTATTATACGAAAGGCATTAACTATAAAGCGATGCTCGCGTTCGCAGTTGGCGTCCTCGCAAACTTGCCTGGATTTTTACACGCCGTAGGTATCGTGCCCTCTTCGATGCTGCCAGCGTGTTTAGCGTTGGCGTACGATTGCGCCTGGTTTGTCGGCGTCTTCTTCGGTGGTTGCACGCATTTCGTGCTCCATAGATTCTTCTAGTTGCTGTAGATGTTTTGTAATATATAAGATGCGCCATTTGGTCGCGAGGATGGCGTCATGAACGTACTCTCAAAACACTGTTTTTCTCCCGTCTCTCTGGTTGCACAACTACCACACTCTTTTGGTTGACAACAACAACAACAACAACAACAACGATAAAAGAACAACGCAATAAATAAATGTCCACCACAACCTCCTCCTCTTCCTCCTCCTATGTCTTCGCTTACGATGCCTTAATTTCCAACGAACACCGCGAAATCGAACGCGTCGTGCATTTCTACCCCGAAAATACTCCGGAACGAATCCAATGCGAAACGAGCGCTTTTTTATGCGGATTGGACGCGTTCATGTCGACGTTTACGAACGACGAGGAGAAAGAAGAAGAAGAAGAAGACGATAATTCCAAAGCACCACCAGCATTCGTCGGCGCGAAAACGAGAGGGAAATTTTACGCTGCGCTGGAAGTTGTCAGTTCGTCAAAGTCATCCATTTGGTGCGCGGTCGTTGTAGATTCGAAAACTTCGAGACTGTTGTCGAGGCATTTTTCGCTCGAGGACGAACATCCGCCGGCGTTGCAAGGAAACGAGTGTTTACGATTTTTGCGAGAAACGATGAGCAGAGAAGTGAAAGAGAAGTTATTAAAGAGCGATATTGCGTATGGAAAGAGTGAAGAAGAAACAAGAAAATGGAAAGAAGAGTTGAAGCGGCTAATCGATCGATTGGGAAAGAAGTTGAAGGACGAAGAATCGTCAAAGTCGTCCGCGATGGGCGGCGCCGTCACGACGACAAGTGTGAAAGAAGAAGAGGACATAGCGTACGTATTGGAAGAAAGAAAAAATAAAAACGACACTTTTCTGCCGGTGCAAACGAGCGCGTCGAAATCTTGGGACGCGTTGAGGTTGGCTTCAAAAAGAGAAGCGTTGAGGCTAATAGATGAGGTGGAAGCGACGTTGGAAGAAGAAGAAGAATCTAAACGTTCTGCAACAACAACAACAACAACAATGGAAAAAGCAACGCGACCTGGTTGCGGTCACGATGCATGGCTTTGGTCGCGAGTTAACGCAGACCGTACCAAACGCCTTTTCTTTGTCACCGAAAGAGAAGTCGTTAAAACGCTGTTGCAAGCGAAAGAACAAGTGACCGATCTAGATGCGTAGAGTAGCATGTGAAGATGTAATTATTAGTAGATTGTATACTTTTGTTGTTATTAAATATAGGTTATCGTTTTGTTAGAATAGTACAAATGTTTGGTGCTTGTTCCTGAAAAGATTTACGCATTCACATCGACGACGCGATCGTATTCGCTTTGCGGCACAAACTTACCGGAGGCAGTGTTGGCGGTTTGCTGCGTTTGCTGCATTTGCTGCGTTTGCTGCATTTGCTGCGTTTGCTGCATTTGCTGCGCCGCAACCGCCGGTTGTCCCGGTTGTCTCGTCGCTGTCAACGGAGTAGCCGCTGCACTAGCTTTCGGGCGGCACGTGTGCGCCGGACCGTGAGCAACATCCGCGCACGTAAACTTGTGTTGGAACGCAAAGGCATCTCTGAACATGTCTTGATGTGTGCCTTCGTGCATGTCCCAGTTGGAAATGTCGTGCGCGAACCCGTTCTCACCGGTGAATTCAAACATTCTGTCAAAGTTTGTGCACTTTGGCAAAGACCATTTGGAAATATCTTGGTTAAATCTCAAAGCCATCATGAACATTTCATCCACAGACTTCGCGGATTTCATGTTCCAGTTGGTGATGTCACCGTTGAATCTGTCAGTATGCTTGAACATACCAGAGAAGGATTCAACTTTGGATACGTCCCATTTGGACAAATCGCCGTTGAAAGCGTTCGCTCTGTTGAACATGCGAATCATCGACGTGACGCTGGAAACGTCCCATTTGGACAAGTCGCCGTTGAACGAAGAGTGTCTGTCGCCTTCAACAGATTTAGGCGGGTCCATGAACAATTGGTCCATGTTCGTCACGCGAGAGACGTCCCACGTGGACATCGGGCCAAAGGCTTGGCCGTGACAATCGCCTCGCACGGGTTCTGCGAGCAAACAATCCGTGACTTCATCCATGATGTTCGCATCAGTTAACACGCCAACTTCATCCAGTCCAACGGACGGCTCAGTGAAAACCTTCTCAACGGTAGCGATCGGTTGTTTGATCGCGTTGGTGACCGAGTTAATCAAGTTAGAGGCGGCTGGTTTTTTACTAGTAGAGGTTTCGGCGGGAACTCTGCCGTTGACGATGTCGTCCATCACTTTCGTGGAGGTGCACGAGTGGAAGTCGAGCAAACCAGACGGTCTGAAACCGCACTCCCACGAGGCTTGGAACGCAGTCGCGCCAGCGAACATGTGGTTATCCGTCTTCTTCGCCGCGTATCTCCACGCGGAAATGTCTTGGTTGAAAGACGCTGCGCCGCTGAACATTCTGTCAAAGTACTTGACAGATCGAGTATCCCACTGACTCAAATCGCCGTTGAATCTTTCTTGATCCGCAAACGCTTCCGTCATATCGGTAACTTGAGAAACGTCCCACATGGACATCACGCCAAATTCAGATTGCTTAGCAAACTTGTGGCAGTTGCCCTCCACCGGGTCTTCGTCCAAGCACGCTTTTACGGCTAACTTGAACGTGTCGTCGTCCGGTTTAGGCACTTCGCACGTCCCCGGGTGCCTTTGCGCCGGGTTGCCGCACTGCGGCAAGTCCGAGCGACAGGCTCCGAAGACGAAGACGTTGTTCCCCATCGGGTTCGCGACGCCCTTTCTCGGGTAGTATTCAGTGTCTTCCAACTCGTGCTTGGTGTTGCACGAAGCCATGGTAGAGATGAATTGCACCGGGTACTCGATTCTCGCTTGAACAACTTCCTCTTCGATTGGGTTTTCAGAAGAAACTTCGATGTCCTTGTGGTGCTTTTTGGCGTTTTTGATCATCGCGACTTCTCTTTCGTATTCCTCAACCTTCTTTTGCTGCGCGGCGGACAATTTCGCGGTGGTCTTGATCGCCTTGCCAACTTGCGGCACAGCCACATTCTCGGCGGAAGAAAGAAGCGCACGTCTGGATTTAATGTTATGTCCAGCGGTGGTTTCTTCTTTGGATTGGTTCGCAATCTCCTCTTCCGCGTGGAACAACGAGGAGGACCACCATCCCCAATCGAAGAATGCGCCAACGTTTTTCTTCTCCTTGGCGAGCATCTTCGCCTTCTCCAGCTCTTCCTTCTCTTGTCTCAGAAACTCTTTTCGCTCCAACTTCGCTTCCTCTCGTTCTGCTTCTTCGTTGCGTCTGGCTTCCTCCTCGGCGGCGAGACGTTCTTTCTCCGCGTCCGCCTCTCTCGCTTCTTGGACTTCCTTCTCCAACAAGTCAATCTTTTCTTGTTGCAAACGAACCATCTTCTCCGCAGCGGTTTCTTTCTTGGGCGAGGAAGATTTCTTCGCTTCTTTTGCCTCTTCAGCATCTACTTCTTCGTCTTCTCCAATTCGAGCAGACTTCTTGGACGCCTTTTTAGTCGATTGGGATGACTCTTTGCTCGCCAACTTCGCCTTGGTTTCGAAGAACTCTCTTTGCGACGGGGTCATCTTCGTCCCGTCTTCAAACTTGCCTTCCTTCACCTTCATCTCCTTCGCCTTCTCTTGCTTCTTCGAGATTGGCTGCTCGTACACCTCTTCTTCGATGATTTCGATGTCGTTGTACCCGCCTTTCGGTTGGACGCCGATATCGGACACAAAGTTCTCCGGGTTGGCTTTTTCGTACAAAAAGAAACCGTAGCGAGCGTCGTGCGCGAGTTCGTGCGGGACCGCAAACACCCCGCACATTTCTTCCGGCATTTCGATCGCGTTCTCGTACGAAAAGTTCGGAGACATGTTCGCGGTGATGAATTTCGCGCCCACTTTGCCTGTTAATATTTTTTATTTAATCGCGTTCGTAGCGACAGAGAAGAGAGAAGAGAGTCAGTAAAACGTAACAACGTTAATGTGTGGGTGAAGAGAAAAAAATGTCGAAAAAGAGAGAAAATTTTTCTCTCCCGAGACGTGGGAAAAACACAAAAACTCGATCCCCGCCTCAAGCGCGGCTGCGCGTTGAGACGATACGACGACAAACACAGAGAGAAACGACGATCAAAAGCGCACCTCTCCACGATTTCGGCTCGAACGGAAGCAAAGACAAAACGTCCTGCGGCGTGCACCCGACGGACAAACGAATCGTCGGTCTGTCTTGTCCCAATTTATATTGCGCCGGTGATGTGGAGGAGGCCGCGGATTTCGTCGCGACCATGCCACCGGTGGCGACTAAACCGCCGACGAGCATAACATTCCTGGCGCTGAATAACGACGCGCTCTTTTGCTTCTTCTTCTCGATGATTACTTCTTCGTTGAGAAGAGACCGCGTCTCGTTGTCGTTTTTGACGAACGTGTTCATTCTTCCGTCGTTGTTGTTGTTGTTGTCGTGTGTGTATCAAACAACGCAAAGCGCGAAAGAATCTGATGAGAAGAGGAAGAGGTCCGATGAGCAAAAACGTGAGAGAGAGGAAAAAAAAGAGATACAAACCCTAAATATTTTTAAAGAGACACAAACCCTAAATATTTTGAACACTAAAAAAATCGTAGTGTCTTTGTGATCCATGCGCGCCTTGCCACACAACAGATCGCACGCACACAGACAGACGCGCACAAAAAAAGCGAGACAAGATGAAGAAAGCGATCGTGATGGCCGGATTATCGATCGCTGCTTCGACGAACGGCGCATCCGCGGAGAAAACAACAACGCCCGGCGGACACCTGATGAGAAAGAATGTCGTCGCGAAGGGGAAAATGACGCGCCCCACTTCCAGTTCTTCTTCTTCTTCTTCTTCTTCTGGCGGGCTTTCGTCCGCTGTCGCCTCGCTGTCGTTCGGTGGTGGGAATAAACATCACGGAGAACACTCGGATGCTGCCGCCGCGATGGGTTCGCTGAATGCGAACGGTGCGATGACGACTGAGAAAGCTCCGTTGATGTCGTCCTCTGGTGAGGATGTTGGCGTTTTAAAAAACGCAGAAGGGGGCGTTGAGAGTGGTAGTTCGGTAAACGCGCAAAGCGGCGAAGAGAAGCAGCAGCAGCAGCAGCAGCAGCTGCCACAACAACAGCCACTACAACAAGAAGCGGTCGTGCACCACAAGAAAAACTTTGTGGAATTCATGAAAGCGCACAACAAGAACTATTGTCCAGAAAATGAACCGACGCAGATCGAGAAACCGTGCCCGGAATCTATCAAGCGCGAGAAGATCTTCGAGGCGAATTTGTTGAAAATGAACCAACACAACGCGAAAAGCGGGAAGGCGTTCGGGATGCGAGTGACGGAATTCGCGGATTTGACGCAAGAAGAGTTCATCGCGAAGCATTTGACCTATAAGAGTTGGAAGAAAGAACAGATGGAGATTGCCGCGAACAGAGCGGGAAGACAACCGGACGATCCAAAGGTGGAAATTCCAGCTGAAATTGAGAAGTCGTTCGAGAAGTCGTTTGGAAAGTTGGAAAAAGCAGCCGAGGATGAAAGCGATGTTTCTTCGAAAGAAAACGAGAAGAAAAGTGCAAGTAATGATAGCAATCAGCTGCAAACTCAAAACGCGAGCCGCGATGACGCGGTGAAGCAAAACAGCGATAACAACAATAAAAATGCGAATAACCAACACATCAACGAGGCAAAAGAAGGACGTGACGAAAGTTCAGCCAGCTCCTCCTCGGAGAATGAGAAGTCGTACGATGAAGTCATCGGTGATATGTTCGCGAAAATCAGAAATGACGACGACGAATACTCACTGAGTGACGACAGCGAGCTATCTTCTTCCACCTCACTTGAGAACGATCGCCCCTCCTTACTCGGCGTTGATAACTACCCGGAAGAATTTTCTTGGACCAATCCACCTGAAGGATGGCCGAGAGACTTGGTTGGCGAAGTGCACGATCAACGAGACACGTGCGCATCGTGCTGGGCGTTCGTTTCCGCCGATTCTATTGCGGCTCGCGCTGCGGTCATGACCAAAGACGACATCGTCATTTTATCTGTCAAACAGCTGATGAACTGCGACTCGAGAGATCACGGGTGTAACACAGGGAATATGTACACGGCGTACATGTACGTGGATGAGAGCGGTGGGATTGCCTCGAAATCAAAATACGATGATGCTCTGTCCAATTCCGGCCTCTCGTTTACCGAGGAAGACCAAGACGAAATGAAGTGCATGGAAAACGTCGAGAAAAAATGGACCACGCCGGGGATGTGCGACATTGCGCAAACTGAGGGTAACGATGCGTTGATGAAAGCCATCTACGAAAAAGGTCCAATTGCGATTGGTATCAATGCCAACAACTTACAAATGTATGACGAGGGCGTGATTAAGTTTGAGGATTGCGGCCCGGCGGGGAGAGGCATCTCGTCCATCAATCACGCCGCCTTGGTCGTCGGTTGGGGTATCGATCGTAAGTACGGGGACACGCCGTACTGGTTGGTGAAGAACTCGTACGGGACATCTTTCGGCGAGAACGGATATTTCAAGTTAGAGAGAGGACCTAAAGGCCCGGTAACGTTGGGCGAAAACCAATACGATGAGAACGGGTTCTCCACTTGTGGCTTGCTCTTTGAATCCGTTTACCCGGTGGTAAAACATGCTGACGACGACGGAGGTGAGGAACTTGGTAGTGACGAGACGTGCACGGCTGGTTCGTATTACAAGAGAGAATACAGACGCGACCCGAGTAAGAACCCGGGCGCGGCGTCGACCTCCTCCGCGGCGTTGTCTTCCCAACTGGGTGAAGCCATCGCCAACGGGAAGAGCACCATCACGGAATTAGATATGATTAGAATGTGGGATGAGCAAATGCGAGATAATTCTTCATCCGAAAAAGACTTTTCGGGAGTTGCTCCTTTGGCTGGTGCCATGGCAGCGACGTTAGCGGTAGTCGCTGGCATCGCGAGAAAGGCTAGAAAATTGTCTGCGGTGAACGAGTTTGTCAACAAAAACGCGAGCGAAGATTCGCCGCTGTTGATGAACCAAGCCGTCGTTTCGACCCAATAATGATAGCGTATTGATTTAATATGATGAGTGTGGGCGCGATTGTGTTAATGTATTGTGTACGGGTGTGTTTTTAGAAATTTGAAAAGAAAAGAAAGAAAGAAAGAAAGAGTTAATGAGACGATGAAAGATGTGTGTTATGAGAATTAACTATACGAAAATCTAAAAAAAAACTCACTTCTTCATGACCTGCTTACGCGGCGGCGCTTGGTAAAATAACTCTTGATTAACGCGATTCAACCTATCGTTGTACGGTTTCTTCTCCTTATTCTCTCTTCTCCGTTCGGTACCACCGGCGAGGGAAGGGTTGGCTAAATCCTCTGCCGATAAGCCTTTCTCTGCTCGCGAGGACGACGCAATGGCATTTTCGATGCGTTCGGTTGTGGGTAGCGTTCGCACAAACTTCTGTACCTGCCGAATACACTCGCGAGGGTTATCGTAGAACACATCGTCGTGACCGGCTGTTTGTGACCAATACGCGTACGTTTTAAACCGCTCTTTCTCTTCTCTCGATTGCAACTTGTCGAAAATTAACCTGCCGTGCGAATGGTGGATCTCGAAATCTTTCATGCCGTGCATTACTAAAGCCGGGCACTTGACGTTCACCGCTAAACCTTGATTATCGTACACCTCGCACTTTTCAAAACATCTCACCGGGCTCATTATTCCGTGTTTTTCTTTTGCCTCGCCTATTAAAACTCTCGTGCCGCTTGCCAAAGCGCACTCTAAAATCAAACCTCCGACCTCTTTTTCCGTGGCTACAATCGTGGACGGCCCAGACCCGATCGATTGCCCCCATAAAATGATGTCGTCTAAACCAAACTGATCCCTGTCATAATCTCCGGTTTGTCCACCGACTAAGCCTCTCGCTTTCGTCGCCCAATCCACAACTCTCCGTAAATCGTCCGCGCACGACTCCGCCGTCGGCTGGTCGTACAGCTCACCCGATTTCCCGTACCCTCTGTAATCGTACGTCAAAATCGACACGTCTAACTGATCTCCAATCTCCGCCAACATCTCAAACCCACCCCCACAATCCATCGCATTCCCGTGCGAATGAATTATCAGTCTCGCTCGCTTCGCGTCTCTCGGCGCCGGTCGAAAGAAGACGCATATGTTCGAAGACCGCGAAGGTTTCACGCCTTCGTCGCCGCTACTCTTCCTCTCCTTCTCCTTCTTCTTCTTCGTATCATCATCATTCATGCGGCTTCGAAAGGGAATCTCGTAACACTGAAACGATGCGAACGCTTTACTCGCTACCCTCGCATCCGCGTTCTTATGTCCGTGCATCGGATGAAATTGACTGACGGTCGGATACCGCGTCCCTCGGTTGGTCGTTTTCAATTCGTAATGCGCTGGTTTCGGTGGATGAAACGCAAACCGACTCGCTAATTTTGACGCGTTGCACCCGACGTAACAGTACGCGATTGATAAGATGCACAGAGAGGCGCATTCGGAAGGATACTTAGTTTCGTAACTCTTCTTCTCCGCGCCGTTCACGTCGTCGGAATCGTCTTCAGAGTCGCTCATAACTGCTCGCTATTACTATACCGGTACTACTAAGTTTACAATAAAAGAAGATATATCGCGAGAGAAAGCTTTTAAACACCCCCTCTCTCGTGTGGTATCGCACGCGCACGCGCACGCACGCGCAAACGCACACACACACACACACACGCGCGAACAAAAATACGCGCGCGCGTATTTCTCGTGCTCAACGACCCGAGCGCATTCATTACAAAAAAATATTTAGGGTGTTATAATAAAACCCTAAACATAGCTTTTCAGCCTTCTCTCGCGAAAAATCGAAACTCTTCAACATCGTCAGAGGGAGAGAGAGAGAAGTCCGCCGCGTACTCATCATCATCATCATCATCATCATCATCCCGAAAGAAGAAGAATAAGAAGAATAATAATGAGTGCCTTAACGACGACGACGACGACGACGACGACGACAGAAAACCGAGGCGGATCGGCGGAGAACAGGACGACTTTCTACACGCACATGTTTGCCGGTGCATTCGCTGGGACCATGGAACACACGGTGATGTTCCCGGTGGATACCGTAAAGACTCGAATGCAACTGGCCGTCGCCACGAGTGGAGGCAGTTCTTTTGGTGGTTCTGCCACCGCCGCCGCCGCCGCTGCTACTACTAGCAGCAGCGTGATGATTAAACACACGATACCGAACGCGATAAAATCGATACTGAAAACAGACGGCGTGAGAGGATTGTATCGAGGCGTCGTCGCCGGCGGGTTAGGGGCCGGGCCGGCGCACGCGGTGTATTTCGCAACGTACGAATACGGGAAGAAGATGTTTCGATTTGACAACAACAACACCAGCAAGACGAATACGAATAGTTATAACGGCAGCAACAGTTCTTCCTCGGCGTTTTACGGAGAGTTTATGGCAGACGCGAGCGCCGGGGCGCTGGCGACGATCGTAGGAGACGCGGTGCAAACGCCGTTAGATACGGTGAAACAGAGGATGCAAATGCAACTAGGCGGGAACTGTCCGAGCGAGGTGAAAGTGCTGAGCGGCGAAGGCGCCGGCGGTGGCACCGTCAAGAGTAGTTTAGGAAACACTAAGAACCCGACGAGTGGTATTCCTGCCACTGCTACCGCGTCGACGAGAAAGTTTAAAAACGCGTTCGACGCGTTGAGAACAATCGTGAGGAACGAAGGTGCGCACGTTTTATACCGATCGTACCCGACGACGTTGATTATGAACGTACCGTTTACGGCTATTCACGTCGGTTTATACGAAAGCGCGAAGAGAGCTTTGAAGATTGAAGAGGAAGACGAGGGTTTCCGAACGCAATTTCTAGCCGGTGGTTTCGCCGGGGGCATCGCTGGGTTCTTGACTACGCCAATGGATGTCGTAAAGACTCGAATGCAAACGCACTGCGAGGCAGTCCTGGGATGCGAAGTGAGTAAAACTGTGGAAACGGCGACGGCGAACCAAACGTGTGCAGTTCGAGGCGATCCAAAGTTGTGCGTTTCGACGGCGACGGTTCAACAGCCGCCGCAATCTTCATCCGCGCAATCTCGAAGCGTCTACGCGTCTGCTAACGCTTTCAAAGTCGCCAGACACGTGCTCGAACGCGAAGGCGCGCACGCTTTATTCTCTGGCGCCACCGCTCGCGTCCTCTTCCACGTTCCAGCTGCCGCTATTTGTTGGACTACGTACGAGTTCATGAAGAGGAATTTAGGCATTGAGGTTGACCCGGAGCACATGCATTGAAAAGAGGGAAAGTTAGAGAGAGAGAGAGAGAGAGTAAGAGTTACGTAGAGCGAAAGCCTTTTAGTCGAGAGAGAGTGAGAGAGAGAGAATAACTATGTTTACTTCCGCGTGTTTTTTGTAGTGCGAAGAGAGAGAGCTCTTCTTCAGTTCATACATAACACCTACTCGTACAGGTCGCACTGTTTTTTTTTTTGAAAAAGTTCCTCCGCCCCCGCCACCCCTCTCCTTTTCATCTTTCGTTTCCGGTGCGTAACGTAAACACGTCGACACTTACACGCGCGAGGTCGCGGAAAAAGCGAGATTTTT
>Ga0255768_10006672_pt1 | contig 10919 bp, 14 predicted proteins | sample 071ome_33_FD_179983 | JGI IMG/M metagenome (GOLD analysis project Ga0255768, IMG submission 179983) | Coastal salt marsh microbial communities from the Groves Creek Marsh, Skidaway Island, Georgia - 071412AT metaG (version 2) | ecosystem: Environmental > Aquatic > Marine > Intertidal zone >...
AGAAAGGCGCCATCCTTTGATTGAACTTTCTTGAAATACTTCTATTGTAGTTTGAATAATAAAATCATTACGCATAGATAATAAAAAAGCTCTGTCTGAATTTGGTACCTCGTTAATTCTTTGATAGTCGTAGTCGATATCATCTAGAAGTCTTAAAGCTCTATTAACATCTACGTTATGTAGAAATTGATTATATTTTTGCACTGAACTGGCATCATGTTTTAAAGGATTTATATTTAATGTTAAACCTTCTTTGAAAATACTTACTTTTGTCATAAATTGTTTTAAATATATTTATTTATAAAAAGTACATAAAAAAAAGTCAAGCTGTTACTTGACTTAAAGTTCGTTTTAAAATTTTTTAGAGATTAGCGTAGCTAAAGACTTTTTTAAATGGAACACAATATACTTGAACTTGATCGTATTGACTTAAATCTAAGTTGTCTGGTATTTGATAATTTACATTTCCTTTAGTTGCTTTAATTGGACCTAGATCAAAAAACACATCTTTGTTTTGAGAATTAACTAAATAAATATTTAAACTTGGTCCATTGATGGTTTCAAAATTTTCAAATCTTATAATTCTTTGTTGTCCTTGTTGCATTAACAAAGCTTGACCTTTAACGTCATAAGCTGCTTTTTGAAAATCATTTTGACTTAAGACCTCTAGCTGGTTTGATTCTAATTCCTGTGAATTAGCTTGAGATGTTTCTTGTGCTTCACTGCTAGCAATTGGTTCAAATATAATAGCTTCGTCTTTTTCAACAACTATAAAAGCTGGTAAAACTAAGTAGTATGCAAGAAGCAATCCTAATACTGCTAAAGGCAAAATGAATTTTAGTTGTAGAAATTTTTTCATATTATTTTGCTAAATTTAATTTTTGAAGAATATAAATATCATCTAAGTTAGGATTTTTTAGAATCCATTTATAAATTACTGGAGATAGGATACTTGAAAACACAATGTTTCCAAACATGCTTTGAATAGTAAAAGGAATTTGACCTATTAACGTTTGATAAAAACCTTGATTGAAAATCAACATTCCTACTCCAAATCCAGTAATGATGTCGTAGATTAAGGTTCCAACAATGGCAAAAACAACGTAATTTTTAATTGATGATTTACGATTTTTAAAGAATACTCCTGAAAGAAACCCTAAAAATCCATATGTTCCAATTGTTAAAAGTGACCATTTTCCAAGGGTTCCGGTTAGTAGATCATAGGATAAAATACTTAGGGCACCGAACATTAGTCCCGAAAAGTTTCCCCATTTTTTTGAATATGGCATCATTGTTGCCATAATTGGTTGGAAACTAGGTGGGTGAGGAACTAACCTTAAGATTATTACAGTACTTAAACCAATGAAGTACTTAAAAATATGTGTTTTGGATTTTTGGGGTTGCATGATTATCGGTTAAGTGGAAGATTGAAAAAAGTTCCTGAATCACTAGAAGTAGAATACATAGGAAGTTTACCATCCCATTTTTCTATGGCTTTAAGTTTAACGTAGTTTTCACCACCTTGTTTTGAAATAGATTCGGCTTGAATACGGATTGCTTCAGCCTCAGCTTTAGCATATTGAATTTTTTGCTCAGCTTCAAATTTTACTCTTTCTAAGTCATTTTTGGCTTTTAAAGCTTGCTGAACAGCGGTTTGTTTGGCTTCTAGAGCGTTATCAAAACTTTCTGAAAATTCTAGATTGTTTACAGATACGGCAACAACGTTAATGTTGTGTTGGGTTAGTCTTTCTTGAAGAATGCTTCTCATCATTTCTCCAACTTCAGCACGATTTTGTAGGATTTCTACGGCATCGTATTTAGCTGTTGACTGTTTGATAGCTTCATTGACTGCAGGATAAATTACGTTGTATTCGTAGCCTTTTGATAAAGTTTGATAAATTTTATCAACCTTTTCGGGTTGCAAAGAGTAGTTAACAGAGATAGTTGTAAACACTGACTGTCCATCTTTAGAGGCAGCTTGGCTTCTTTGAATATCAAATCTTTGAACTTTTACATCCATTTTAACTACAGAATCTACCACTGGTAATTTAAAGTTTAGCCCTTCATTAAAGACTTTTCCTGTAACTTCACCAAGTCGAACAACTACTCCTCTTTCTCCGGGTCCTACAATTGTAAAAGTAGAACTAACAAAAATAAAAGCTAGAATTAGTAAATAAAGAAAACTTTTTTTTATGGGTAAGCTGTTTGAATTAAAATCAAATTGAGACATACTTTAGGGTTAATTTGACTAAAGTATACAAAAATTTATGATTTCTTTAAAGCTGAGTTTTTAAATTTTCTATTGTGGTTTTTAATTCATCAAAAATTTCTGAATGAAAATCATCGCTTGAAACTATTAGTGCAGTTGTATGTTCTAAGGAATTTGATTTTGCAAGTAAGGTTTGAACTGTTTCGGAATTTAAAATATGTGTAGAGTGTAAGTGGTAAAGAATATTGTATACAATAAAAGATATTGCTTTTATATCATGAGAAATTGCAATTTTAGCTTCGATTTCTGAATATTCGTATTCTTGGGATTTTAATCTTTTTATTTCATCGCAAACTTCTGGAAATTCAAAAAAGTAACCTGGAGTTCTCCCAAAATTATGATTATTAATTCTGCTAAAAGGATTTAAAGTTAAATCAATAACTTTGGTTTGAAAATTTTTACAAGCATCATAAAAAATAATAATATTATCAAGTTTAAAATCTCCGTAAAAGTATCCCTGCATCCAGATTAAGGGTAGTAAATCTATTGCACTTAATAAAGAGTCTAGACAAGTTTGTAAAGACTCGTAACATAAAGCTTCGTTTAGATTCATAGCCTCAAATCCAGTTTCCATTAATATAAAATCCTCTTCGACTTCAAATGCTTTTAAAACACATGGGTGATCGATGGAATTTGTTAGATGGAAGCTATTACCTTCTAAAATAAAATTAGCCCTATTGCTTGGAGATTTTGGCTTTTTGAAAGCTGCCACCACCGGAAGTTGATTTTGGTCTTGGTAAATAGCGTAATGTACAATTGCAGTACCACCGCTAGCAAAACTTGGTCCTAAAATATACTGATACCAAATTCCATCATTAGGCTGGGTAAATCTAGCTAAATACGAATAAATCATGTTGCTTTCAATCAAAAGATCTATATCTTCAACAGCTAGTAACATTGCTAAAGCTTCCTTCATAAATAATTGATGCAGCTGAAGAGTAAAAACATACATATCTTCGCTAAAATTACTTTGATCTTGATAAGATTCTTTCGATTGAATAAAAAGCTCTTTTTGGGTTGCATGATCAAGTCTTGAAACTGGAAGGAAAAAGCTTGCTAAATTGTTGACTAAGGTTAAAACAGGTAAACAGTAGAGCTCAGAAGTAGTGCTTCTATGAAAATTGACACTAACATCTCCTTGTTTGAAAATTCGAAAGCCTTCAGATCTAAAAAGATTGAACAACTTTATCATTTTATCCTTAGAATAAGGTTGTACATCTGGACCTTTTAAACTAGCTAAATTTGAAATACGTTTTTGAAGAGGGGCTTTGAAAATTGACATTTTTCACTATTATAACAGCTACATGCTAAATGTCAAGGAAAGGGTTAGCACCTTGAAATTTAATCAGTTTAGTTTGATTAATTTGATCTCTAGAAATGTTATACTTTAAGCTATATTGGTAATCAACTGAATCAAAAATAGCTTTAGAATAATCAAATCCAAGTTTATTTGATAGATCTTTTACTTTTGATTCTTGATCGGACTCTATTTCAACAAAGGGTTCTAAAAATGGCCAGGTGTCTAACATGATTTGACAACCATCTAGTTCCCAAAGTTCTCTTTTAGTTTCTTGAAAGTTCTTTTGCTGGAATCCTGTATTTTCAAGAAATAAGATTGCTTGTTCAAAAGAATCTACTTCTAGCTCTACCTCTTTTTGTCTTTCAATTGAATCAATTTCCTGAAAGATTTTCAGGGTTAATGTTGTTTTATTATACTCTTTTCTTACTCTGGCAAAAGCATTGGGATTTTGATTTGGTAGGTGAAAATTAGATCTAACTTGCAAAAATTCTTCCTGAATTAAGCTCGCACCTAATTTTTTAAGTTGTCTTCTAAGTTGATCATGATCAACGTTAGCAAAAGTTGCTTCAAATTCAGTTTTCATCTTTATTTTTCTTTAATTTATCATACTCTTTATAATAGGACTTACCCATATTTCCAAAAAAGCCTGCTACTTTTCTTCCATACTCTATGGCTTTTGATTCATCTTTTGAGGGTTTTTGTTTTTCGAAACTTGAAAGTTTTTTAAAGCCTTTGGTTACTAAGTTGTCTACAGAATTTTGTAGATGAGCAAAAGTTTTTCCAATAAGTTTAGGGATTTGATTTTTTTGATTCATAAAAAAAATTTTATTTAATTAAGTATATCAACAAATAATCTTACGATCAAATATGCAACTTAGTTGCAAATTAAAATTTAAAGTGTATTATGACTATGAATTTAATCTATATATATGAAGAAATTATCAATTGGATTACTTAGTTTGCTATTGATTGCTTGTGCTAGCGGTAGTAGTCAAGAAATTGAAAATCAAAAGAGCGAAAATAGTGAATTGAAAGTTGCTACTGTTATTTATCCTAATCAATATCTATTAGAAAATTTACTTAATCAATCGGTGTTAAGTCTTTCTGGCGATAAGCATATTCATGAATTCAAGCCAAGTGCAAAAGAGTTAAGTGATTTATTTAAGATGGATTTAATTGTAATACAATCAAGAAATTTAGAAACTTTTGTATGGGAACTTAAAGATCAGTTAGAGGAGAAAAATGTTTATTTATTAGAATTAGAACCAAACGGAAACTATCATACCTGGATTGACCCTGTTAAGACATTAGAAAATATAGATGTAATTAAAAATACAATTTTAGAGTTAAATCCAAATCTTGAGGCTGAAATTGATGAAAATTATGAAATCTTTAAAGATAAAATTTCTAATATTGAACTCAGTTATTCGCAAAACCTTGTTAATTGTGAACTTGATCATGTTTTAGTATCGCATAATTTTATTGATACTGTGGCAAACAGTTATGGCTTTAAAGTTGATTCTTTAGTAAATGAAGATCATTTTGTTGGTTTTTCAGCTAAAAAATTTGTTGAGACAATGAAATCAAAGCATGAATACATTTTAAGTGAACCACAGTATAAACACGATATTGAAGAAGTTTTGGATGAGAACCATGAAGAAGATGATCATGGGCATGCTTCGGTTGAAGATGTTTTAGGAGAAGACTTGGCAAATTTTGAAGTTTTAGAGATAATACCTATAGAGGATTCTAAAGTTGAATATCTTGATGCCTTAGAACAAAATCTAAAAACACTAAAAACTGCACTAAAATGTCAGAAATAAAAATTGAAAATTTAAATTTATCCTTAGATAATAAAATTATTTTAGAAGATATAAACCTAAGTATTAAAGCTGGTGAATATGTTGGGCTGATTGGGCCCAACGGTGCTGGCAAGTCTAGCTTAATAAAGTGTATCTTAGGCTTAAGGCAATTTGATAGTGGTAAAATCATTAAAGGTGCTGGGGTAAAATTTGCTTATGTACCACAATATTTTCTTGGAGAATCAGGTTTTGCTCTTAGCGTTTATGAGGTTATTAGAATGGGATTACAAAACGATTTAATATTTGGTTCTTTAAAGCAGAAAAGAAAAATTTTGGATGTTTTGAAAAAAGTTGATCTTAAAGAGGATATTTTGAATGAAAATTTTTTAAATTTGTCTGGAGGTCAAAAACAAAGAGTAGTGATAGCTAGAGCTTTAGTAAGCGAACCTAATTTTTTGATTTTTGATGAAGCTTTTAGCAATATTGATATGAAATCGAAAATTTTAATTTATGACTTGTTAGCTAAAATCAATCAAACAGATAAAACCACAATATTATTTGTATCGCATGAGGTGGATACTATTATTCAAAAATGTAAAAGAGTTTTATGTTTGAACAAACACTTGCATGAAGGGTGTCATCCAATTAAATTCATGGAGGGTGAAATCGTTGAAAATGGTCAACTTCAAGACAATTTAAACTTAATTCATCATCATCATAACCATTCAAAATGTTAGATTTTTTAAATTACACTTTTATTGTTAGAAGCCTTATAGTTGGAAGTTTGTTTTCGGTTTTTGCTGCCTTTTTAGGAAACTTTTTAGTTGCGGGTAGAAGATCAAATATGTCCGATATGCTGTCACATTTCAGTTTAGCTGGAGTTGGGCTTGCTATTTTTATGGGGACTGGAGTTTCGTATTTACCTGTTATTTTTTCGTTGATTGCTGGACTTGGATTGTATTTTCTATCTAAATCAAGTCGAATAAATAAAGAAGCTTTTAATGTTTTGATTTTATCTTTTGGATTAGCACTTGCAATATTTTTTGTGAATATTACTGGATCTTCTAATATATCACTTGAAACTTATTTATTTGGTTCGATTTTAACAATATCCAAATCTGAAGCTAGCTTGATTTCAAATTTTATAATTTTGGGATTTGGGATCTTGATCTTATTTTATAGAAGATTTATTACTTTGGTGTTTGATCCGGAGTTTTTACAGAGTCAAAGGCTTGGAGCGGATTTTTATAATCTTTTATTAATTGCCTTAACTTGTATTTTTGTTGCGATTAGCTTGAAGGTTGTTGGAGGCTTGCTTGTAAGTGCCTTTTTGATAATTTCTGTCTTAAGTGCTCAGCAAATAAGTAAGAGTTTTAAAAATTCCGTGTGGTTAAGTATGGGATTTAACCTTTTTTCAACTTTGGTGGGAATTATTGCTTCTTACTACTTAAATATTCCAACTAGTAGTGCTATTATATTTGCATTAGTGGGAATTTTTACTCTAAGTTTAATATATAAAAATTTAAAAAACTGATATGTATAATACAAAATCAAGAGAAGTTATTTATGAAATCATAAAAGAATTCAAAAAACCAGTAAGTGCATCTGAAATTGCAAAAGTCCTGAATAGCAAAAATATAAATATACATAAAACTACAATTTATAGAACTCTGGAAAAATTATTGGAAATGGAATTAATAAATAAGGTAAGTTCTGTATCTGGAGTAATTTTTTATGAATTAGTTAATGAAAACCATATTCATATTGAATGTAATTCATGCAATCTAGTTGCTTGTGTAAATGATCAGGAAATAGAAAAAAAGCTTTACGAGATTGAAGCTCTTGTAAAGTTAAAAGGATTTAAAATTAATCACGATGATTTTAATTTTCAAGGAAAATGTAAAGCTTGTTTTTAAATAACTTTAAGCATTTCCACGAAAGTTCCAAACTCATTTTTAGATACTTTTGTAACCTTGTATCCGAATTTCTTATAAAACTCAACCGCGTAAGGCGATGAATCTAGAACAATTTCTTTATGGTCTTTTAAAATAATATCTTCGATAAATTCGAGCATTTGAATTCCAATTCCCTGCTTGTGATACTCAGGAGAAACAAAAAAGTTATGAATTTTGTTTTTGTTGTGAGCAATTGATCCAATTATTTCACCATCTTTTTCACAAACAAAAATATTGAATAATTTTGATATGCTTAACAATCCAGATTCTGAATAGTACTGTTTTCCAAAGTTAAGCTCAGAATTGTTCATATCTTTAGAATTAACTTTTTCTAGGCAATCTACGGTTAATTTTGATACTTTTTTTACGTCATCTTCTTTAAACTTTCTTATTGTTATCATTTGCTAATTTACCATCGCTTAATTATATCACTCTTTATTGTTTTAGCAAAATGTTTTTTATTTATTAACATCAATTAATATAGTAAAATTAAAAAAAATTTTATGCATTATACTCATCAAAAAAAATCTTCTAAATTTGTTAACCTTGCTTCTTGTGTAGCTGTTTTTGTTAGTTTGTTTATTTTTATATTCAACGTTAACTTAGATTATAGCAAAGTTTTAAAAGTTGAAACTGATCAAGTTTTGGTTCAAACTAATAATGGAGATAGAATTATTGTGGACTCTGGTAATTTTGATTTAAAAATCAATGATAAGGTTTTTATTGAGTCTGCAGGGGATACAAATTATGTGAGCCAAATTTACAAATTAAATGAAGTCAAGATTACGCTTTTACTTTTTTGTCTTTTTTTAATTTATATTTTTAAACAACAAGGATTTAGAGTTATATCTTCTTTAATTGGAAGCGTATTGGTTATTTCATATTTAACTTTACCATTGATTGCAAATGGATACTCTCCGATCATTGTGTGTTTATTGAGTAGTATTATATTAGTTCCATTAACTTTTTATCTTTCACATGGAATTAGTAAAAAAACAAACATTGCGGTTTTAAGTACTTTGATATCAATTTTGTTTTCAAGCTTGATAATTTATTTATCAATGAATTTTTTGAGTTTATCGGGTTTAAGCTCTGAAGAATCTAACTTTTTAATGTTTAATGGACAGTACAATTTTGATTTTAAAGGTATTTTATTTGGTGGAATTTTAATTTCTCTGCTTGGTATCTTGGATGATATTACAATTTCTCAGACTTCATTGACTTTGCAAATCCACGAGGCAAATCCAAAACAAAGCTTTAAGAGACTTTTTTCAAGAGCTATGATTGTTGGTAAAGATCACATTGCATCTCTAACAAATACCATATTTTTAATTTATGCTGGAGCAAGTCTGCCGTTGTTATTGTTGTTTTATGTGAATTCTCAGGAAATTGGATTGATTTTAAACAACGAAACTTTTATCGAGGAAATTATTAGATCATTAATTGGGAGTTTCTCATTGATAATAGCAGTTGTAATAAGTACCTACATTACGTGCTACTTTAGAAATAAATAACTTTACATTTGCAGGTAAGTTGTTAAATTATTTAGGTAATTTAATCTTTTAAAATGTATTCAAGTTTAAAACTTCGTGAGCAAACTGGAGTGTATAATGGGCAAGAGGTTGTTCAAAGTACAAATTTAAATTCAATAATCAAACTAGAAAAAAGACAAACTAACTTTGGTATACTCACAGATGCAATTGTAAAAACTAAAGCTGAAATTCAGCTAGCTTTAAAAAGCGATCCTAGAATTATTTTGAACGAATTTGCTGTTGATTTTGACAAGGAAACTTCAGAAAATGTTTTATTGAATCAATATAATGAGCAGAATGCAGATACTTTGACTCAAGGTTATCTTCCTGGATTTGAACCTTTTGAACCTATGACTTTTGAGGGCTTTTCTGACTGGGAACACCAAAATATTTTTGGGATTTATATTGGTGGAACTTATAAATACTTTGAGAAAGGTAGATATGAATCAACTACTAGACGTAATTTTTTCTATTATCCAAATCTAGAGCAATTAAGAGTTCAAACATATTTTGAGAGTATGAGCTTTTATCCTGGAAATAGAAAACAATACAGTGTTTCAGATAAGTTTATGAGTTTAGATGAAGCTAACACTCAAGAACTCCAAGATAGATTGTTTGAGGTAAAAACAATTATTAACTCGTAGGCTTGCTTACGGTTTTAGATAAAAACAGTTCAAGTCTTTCCTTGGAGATAAATGAAAATCTACTTAGAAAATCTTCTTGCAGCAATGCTTCGAAGATTTTTTTATTATCTTCGCAGATTTCAAAGTTATTACTTTTAAATCGACTTTCTATCATGTTAATAAGATAGTAAATCTCCTCTAGGAAAACTAAGAATTCTTCTTGGTTTAGAATCTCTAAAAATTTATCAACATAGGATTGTTCTTTATACATAAAATAATCTAAGCTTTGATATTCATCGACTCCCCTAAATTGCTCGATTGTGATTGAAGAATCTTGATTTTCGGAATATAAAATGGCCATTCTTGGTACACAATACTCCCCTTTGTTATCTTGAGTATAATAAACTGAAAGAATTTGCTGGTCTAAAATTCTTTTACAATACTCTATGCTTTTTACACACCATGCAACTGGATACTCTAGTAAAGATGTATATAAAACATAGCTGTCATCAATGCCTTCGTAATCAATCCAAACACCTTGAGTGTTATAATATAGACTTTGAAAGTTTAAGACGGACTGCTGATAAAAATATCCGTAGACATCCCAAAAATCTGGCTTGGAATTTTTATACTCTTTTGAAAAGATAAATTCAATATCTTGATTTAAGAATTCTTGACTTGAATTTTCAACTGCCTGTATTACACAGTTCATTGTAGTGTGAAATACACTTGGGATAATTTCAGGGAAATCAAGAAGAGTACTTTTTTTGCGACGAATTATCTTTTTTTTGTTTGCATTAAAAGCCATTTTTTCTAAACCTTTAAGCACCCAATATTTTGCCCATGTAGGATACATATAGGAATTAAAAATCAAATCAAACCACATAAAGATTGTTTCTTTTTGGACATTAAAATGCTCAAGGTGCAGCATTGCTTTATGTTTATCAATGTTTAGCATAGATTTTTCATCTAAATCTAAAATCCGCTTAACAGTAGCATCTGAAATAGATTCTTTTTGGACACAAAACTGCTGAAAATACTCAAAATACCACTGTTTTGAGTCTTTATATGTAAGCACCAAGTTGTACTGCTCTAAGAAATCTTTAATGATGTATTTTGCCTTTAAACTTTTTGATTCAATATCACTTTCTTGAATCAGTTTTCTTCTATTTACAACCAAGTCTCTGATTTGAGGATATTTAGCGTATAAAAATTTTTCTCCTAAAAATGAGTCCATTTAATTGAAGTGTTTTTTATATTTTAACACTTTGTAAAAAGGTAATTAATGTAATTTTAGAAAAAGTAATTGCTAGATATTATAAAGTTTTCTTAGTTGAGAAGACTCCAAAAGCTTAGTAATTAGCTCATTGATTACTTTATTTAAATCAAGCATGTATTGATAAAAATTTTGTCTCATTTTTCTATCTTGAATACTTAA
>Ga0255768_10006673_pt1 | contig 10918 bp, 10 predicted proteins | sample 071ome_33_FD_179983 | JGI IMG/M metagenome (GOLD analysis project Ga0255768, IMG submission 179983) | Coastal salt marsh microbial communities from the Groves Creek Marsh, Skidaway Island, Georgia - 071412AT metaG (version 2) | ecosystem: Environmental > Aquatic > Marine > Intertidal zone >...
ACGCGAGGCGCTAGAGCTTTTGGTGAAGCGCCAAGTAACAGGCCGTATCGCTCTTTGGGTATCCGGTCCACGCCCCTGACTTTCACTTAATTGCCGGCGTTTGGAAAAAACAGTTGCTGGGAATTGACCTGAAACGCACCTATTTCTGCCTGCCCTTTGGGTCCGGTGATCCACTCGATAAAGGCCTCTGCCCCCTCTTTATTCACATGGGGATGCAGCGTGGGGTTAACTGCGATCACACCATATTGGTTGAACAAGCGTGGATCTCCTTCAAGCAGAACAGTTAAATTTTGTTTGTTTCCAAAACTAAGCCACGTCGCACGATCACTTAAAGTATATGCGTCAACTGCTGCGGCCATGTTTAGTGTTGCCCCCATACCTGATCCGATTTCTCGGTACCAACTTCCCTCAAATCCCGAAGGGTCCTGCCCAACCTCTGACCACAGGCGTCGTTCGGCCATATGGGTTCCACTATTGTCTCCGCGAGAAATAAAAACAGCACCTTGGGCCATAATCTGCATGAGCGCAGCACTTGCATCTTTCTCCCCTTTGATTTGGGCAGGATCTGTATCAGGCCCAACCAGCACAAAATCATTGTACATCACATCAAACCGTTTTACGCCCCAGCCCTCAGCAACAAAGCCCTCTTCTGCCGCTTTGGAATGTACAAGCAATATGTCCCCGTCTCCGTTGGCTGCATTTTTCAATGCCTGACCGGTGCCCACTGCTACCACATGCGCCTCAATACCTGTCGCTGCCTCAAATTTAGGTAAAATATGGGATAAAAGACCAGAATTTGCCGTTGACGTCGTCGATTGGATAATAATTCTCTCTCCAGAAAATGCCGCAACGCATTGCATTAAGAGCAAAAAGAAAGACAGCGCAAATTTTTCAAAAGCCATTTTGATCCCGTTTTAGGAATTGGACATTCTCGTTTTCTTAACACCTGCAGCTCGTTTTCACGCATTGGCCAATTTTCGAGCATTCATCGGATCAGAGAATAAAATTGAAATACCAAACTTCAAGAAGAATTTCTTTAATATTCTGCGTCCTATGCAGTATAGTAAGGTAGGAGATATTTTGGGAATTTCCATGGCTTACCGGGATTTAAAATGAATGGAACAGACTAGGCCAGCGCGCGCACAAAAACCAATGCGCTTAACCCCACGCATAGCGCTTTTGTGCATTGGTATCTTTTGCCTGCTCTCGGGCAAATCGGAGGCATTCGACACTTTTACAGCTCACGGAGGGCCGGTCAAAGATTTCACACTTTCAAACGATGGTTCTATTTTGGCAAGCGCCAGTTATGATTATTCCATTGTGCTTTGGGACTCTAAAACGCTCTCTCCCCTCGGTAGATTAATTGGCCATGACGCGGCAGTTGTTGCAGTGGCGTTTTCTCCTGACGGGCGATATTTGGTTTCCGGTGGTGATGATTATTCGGCTCTGGTATGGGATGTTTCTGATGTTGCACGTGCTTTGCCTGAAAATCCGGTCGCCCGACTATCCCATGATGGCAAAATAACAGGCGTGACTATTTCTAACGACGGTAAGCTCATTGCAACGTCAAGTTGGGATGGTTCTGTTTATGTATGGTCCTTAACAGATTTTTCACTTCAATCTAAACTTTCAGGCCATAAAGGACCCGTGAACGATGTTCAATTTTCAAAGGATCGCCCTGTCCTCTACTCCGCCGGTACAGACGGTCAAATTAAAAACTGGAACATCGCAAATTTCACCTACGAAAGCACACTGGTTCGAAACGGTTGGGGCATAAATGTGTTTTACGTCGATGAAATGAAAGGGCTTCTGGCGTACGGAATGGCAAATGGGGATGCTGCCGTTCTTGATTTAGCGAGCACAGAAAAAACGTTCACGCTCGAAGAGAGCAACGCGCCAGTCTTAGCGCTAGATTTTGATGCGGATAGCAATCTTTTGGCTTTCGGAAACGGTAGGGGCCGTGTTGTTCTTGTTGATGTCAGTTCAGGAGACGCAGTCGTCGACGTGAAAGCAGCCTCTGGACCGGTTTGGGCACTTAAAATTCTTCCCCAAAAGGGCAGTGTCATTACAGGTGGATTGGATGATGCCATCACTGAATTCAACCTTGGTGATCCGCCTTGGAACTTTGCCATGTTGATCGAAAAATCGCGAAGATTCTCGACCAAAAGCACAGAGATTAGCAATGGTGAAAAACAATTCCTGCGCAAATGCAGTATTTGCCATACACTCGATAAAGAGGGTCAGTTTCGCGCTGGTCCCTCGCTTTATGGAATTTTTGGTCGCACTGCTGGCACACTCAAAGAATACCCCTATTCCGAGGCATTACTGTCAAGCAGTCTCATTTGGACAGAAGAAACCATTTCTGAACTATTTACAAAAGGCCCGCACGTTGTAACACCCGGCACAAAAATGCCCTTACAACGTATTAAAGACGACAGAGATCGCATTGATTTAATTGACTATCTCAAATCCGCGACGGCCCCAGAACAATAGTTAACCCACTCTCAAAAGCTGTTCAATCAGTCAGTCGCACAGAGGAAGACGTCGTTTTTTCCTGTGTCGAATAGCCCGCAAAATCCAGACCGTAATCGGCCCCAAACGCAATAAAGAGAGAACACACAAAAGCGATCCACATTGCCTTCATAACCTCGCCCCTTTCTTTAAGAGCTTCTCAAAATTCGTAGCTGGGTTGCCTGCCGAAATCATTCGGCAGGCTGTTTTTTCTTCGCATCGATCTCATCAAGCCACAGAGCATGATGTTCGCGCGCCCATTGTTCTTCCACCTCTCCGCTGCCCATAGCATCGAAGGCACCTTCCATACCAACAGAGCCGATGTAGATATGTGCCAGAATGATTGCGATCAGCACAAAAGCGACGATTGTGTGCCAGAGTTGTGCGAGTTGCATTTCCTGATGCGGCGTCAACTGGACGGGCAAATCGGACATACCAATCATGTTTGGGATACCCAAATCGTTCAAATGGGCAAAACTTGCCGCAAAAAGCGGCATCTCAAATGGAAAGAGCAATGACAGTCCAGAGACCGATATAGAAGCTCCCAACACGATGACAGACCAAAAAATCAATTTTTGTCCTGCATTGAATTTCTTAGCTGGTGGATGCACCCCGGCCTTAAAGATACCCCCGCCCTTGGCAATCCATGTAAGGTCATGGCGATTTGGAATGTTCTCAAGCACCCACATCACAAAGACCATGACCAAACCGATCATAAAGGCCCATGACACGTTGTTATGCACCCATTTAGACGCCAAGGCCAAAGGTGAAAATGCTTCATGCCCGATAAGAGGAATTATTGCCATACGACCGAACAGCGTAATAATTCCTGTGACCCCCAAAAGAACAAAAGAGCCTGCCATCAACCAGTGCCCAAACCGTTCGACGGCTTTGAACCGCGTAACCGTTCGCCCTGTTTTTTCTCCATCAATACGAATTTTGCCCCGGGCCACATAGAAAAGAGCCAAAAACAGCAGCACGAAAACCAGAGCATATCCCCCCGTTCGCGCCAGTGGCCCTTTTCGGAACTCGAGCCAGCGCATCCCACTGTCCTGCATGATAATGCTTGCTGCAGGTCCGTTTGACGAGACACTCACATTTGCAGAGCCAAATCGTAAAGCGCGCCACAGTTCTGGATCTGACGCTCCACCGAGAGTTCCAAGCTGGTTGAAAAGTTCTGCACCGATGGCTTGTGATCCATCGTTGCTTCGCCGGAAACCGTCGTTTATTTCAAGTCCCTTCTGGCGTGCCAGAATATCGTCCAAAGTTTGCGCGCCGCCGGTTGAGGCACGATCGTTTTGGCTGGGCTGGCTGTCGTTTGCATAGGCAAAAGAGGCGCACAGCACAGAAATCAAAACGGCATAAATGACCTTCAGCATAGAAGTATCCCGCAACTTAGTGAAAAGATTGATTGATCGGGGCGGCAAACGCGCCGCCCCTATTCTTTAGGCAGCGATATTAACCACCTGATTTTTGCTCATACGCGGTGCCCCATCCCCAGGCGCCACTGCCAAAACCACGTGCGACAACGCGTTCACGGTATACCGCGGAAACGATGTCCCCATCACCGGCCAAAAGTGCCTTGGTCGAACACATTTCAGCACAGATCGGAAGCTTACCTTCAGCAATACGGTTGCGTCCGTATTTGGCAAACTCTTCCGTGGAGTGCGTTTCTTCAGGACCGCCTGCACAGAACGTGCATTTGTCCATCTTGCCGCGGCTCCCGAAGTTGCCAGCCTGTGGAAACTGTGGTGCGCCAAACGGACAGGCATAAAAACAATACCCGCAGCCAATACACAGATCTTTGGAGTGCAAAACAACGCCCTCCTCGTTCTGGTAAAAGCAGTCCGTTGGACAAACCGCCATACAGGGCGCATCCGAACAATGCATACACGCCACGGAGATCGAACGTTCCCCGGGTGACCCATCATTGATGGTGACAACCCGACGTCTGTTGATGCCCCAAGGCACTTCATGTTCGTTCTTACAAGCCGTTACGCAGGCATTGCATTCAATACAACGCTCTGCATCACAAAGAAACTTAGCTCGTGCCATTGTCGTATCCTCCTATGCTGCCCAAATTTTGCAAAGAGTCGCTTTGGTCTCTTGCATCTGCGTCACCGAGTCATAGCCATAGGTCTGAGCCGTGTTTGTGCTTTCGCCCAAAACATATGGATCGGCGCCGTCGGGGTATTTGCCCCTCAGGTCTTCACCTTCAAAGTGTCCCCCGAAGTGGAACGGCATGAAGGCAACACCTTCCCCGACCCGTTGAGTAACCATGGCCATAACTTTGACCTTTGCCCCCTCTGCACCTTCGACCCAAACCATTTCGCCGTCCCGAATACCAAGGTTATTGGCATCACGGGTGTTTATTTCGACGAACATGTCCTGCTGAAGTTCGGCCAGCCATGGGTTAGAGCGCGTTTCATCGCCACCACCTTCATATTCGACCAAACGTCCAGACGTAAGGATAATCGGGTAATCCTTTGAGAAATCCTGCTTCTGGATCGACGCATACATCGTAGGCAGGCGATAGAATTTCCGATCCTCATAGGTTGGGTAATCTGCCACCAGATCGCGGCGATTTGTATAGAGCGGTTCGCGATGCAAAGGCACCGGGTCCGGAAAGGTCCAAACGACTGCACGCGCTTTGGCATTACCAAACGGAGCACACTCATGTTTAATGGCTACCCGCTGGATACCGCCGGACAGGTCCGTTTTCCAGTTGGTCTTTGGACCAGCCACCGCATCAATGGCCGCACGCTCTTCGCCGGTGAGATCACCGTCCCAGCCAAGATCCATCAGCATCTGCATCGTAAATTCGGGATATCCATCCTGAATTTCAGAGCCAACACTGTAAACACCTTCAGCTAGCAGGTTATCCCCATCTCGTTCCACGCCAAATCGCGCACGGAAGGTCAAACCACCTTCTGATACGGGTTTTGACATATCATAAAGATTGGGTGTGCCTGGATGGTTCATCTCAGGGGTGCCCCATGATGGCCAAGGCAGACCGTAGTAATCCCCATCAGCAGGACCACCAACGGCCTGCAATGTGGTACGATCAAACGTATGCTGGTTTGCCATATGCATCTTGAGCCGCTCAGGACTTTGACCCGTGTATCCAATGGTCCACATACCGGAATTGATCTCACGTAGAACGCTTTCGATATTTGGCGTTTCTGCGTCTTCCATTTCGATATTACGGAAGAACCGGTCAGCCCATCCAAACTTATTGGCAAATTTCGCTATGATGATGTGATCGGGCAGAGATTCAAACAAAGGATCTACAACCTGATCACGCCATTGGATCGAGCGATTAGATGCAGTGACCGAGCCGCGAGTTTCAAACTGCGTGGATGCAGGCAGTAGATAGACCCCATCGGTGCGATCATGAAGCACAGCTGAAACCGTTGGATATGGGTCGATCACGACCAGCATATCCAGCTTTTCCATAGCTGTTTTCATTTCTTTCATCCGGGTTTGCGAGTTTGGAGCATGCCCCCAAAGAACCATGGCACGGACCTTATCAGGGTTGTCCATATTCGCCGGATCTTCCAGAACACCGTCGATCCAACGCGACACCGGGATGCCAGTCAGGTTCATGAGGTTCTTTTCTTTACCGTCAGCTCCAGTGACCTTGGCGAACTGGCCTTTCATCCAATCAAGATCTTCACCCCACACACGCGCCCAGTGGGCCCATGCACCAGCAGACAAGCCATAATAGCCCGGCAAAGTGTGAGACAAAATGCCAAGGTCTGTTGCACCCTGTACGTTGTCATGACCGCGGAAGATGTTTGTTCCGCCACCCGTTGTTCCCATGTTGCCTAGCGCAAGCTGAAGAACACAATAGGCACGAGTGTTGTTGTTGCCATTGGTGTGCTGCGTACCACCCATACACCAGATCACAGTGCCTGGACGGTTGTTCGCCATGGTGCGCGCCACGCGCTTGAGCTGGCTTCCGGGCGTTCCCGTCACACGCTCAACTTCTTCCGGCGTCCATTTTGCAACTTCTTCACGGATTTGATCCATACCCCAAACGCGGGTGCGGATGAACTCTTTATCTTCCCAACCGTTTTCGAAGATATGCCAGAGAATACCCCAGATTAGAGCCACGTCCGTACCCGGACGGAAACGCACATATTCATCAGCATGCGCCGCTGTTCTCGTGAAACGCGGATCACAAACGATCAAAGGCGCATTGTTTTGTTCTTTTGCTTTCAAAACATGGAGCAACGATACAGGATGCGCTTCGGCGGGGTTACCACCGATAATAAAGATCGCTTTCGAATTATGGATGTCATTGTAGCTGTTGGTCATGGCGCCATAGCCCCATGTATTCGCCACACCTGCAACCGTTGTTGAGTGACAGATCCGGGCCTGGTGGTCTACGTTATTTGTACCCCAATAGGCCGCGAATTTGCGGAACAGATATGCCTGTTCATTGTTAAATTTTGCAGAGCCCAGCCAATACACGCTGTCTGGTCCACTTTCATCGCGGATGGTCATCATACCATCGCCTATTTCATTTATGGCTTGTTCCCAGCTGATGCGCTTCCACTCACCACCCTCTTTTTTCATCGGGTATTTGAGACGGCGCTCGCCGTGTGCGTGTTCACGCACTGCTGCCCCTTTGGCACAATGAGCACCAAGGTTAAATGGGCTGTCCCATCCCGGCTCTTGACCGGTCCAGACGCCATTTTGAACTTCTGCAACAACCGTACATCCCACGGAGCAGTGCGTACACACTGACTTGATGGTTTCGACGGCTGCATTTGCAGCACTTGATGCATTCGCGGCTGTAACAGTACCACCCGTGGCACTGATCGCGGCTAGCCCTCCTATGGCCAATCCTGATCCACGCAGGAACGTGCGTCGATCGACAGATGTGTTTTTCACATCTGAAAGGATACTTGCCCGCTGGGAGCGTCGCGCAACCCCGTTGGTCTTTTTCCTTAACATTGTAATCTCCCTTGCTGTCCTATGATTAGGTTTGCTTGGTATCGAAGTTTCTTTTCAAAGCCGCTGAGCGTCACGCAATCGTTGGCCTCGTCTTTGATGAATGTCCAACCAACAGGCTGGGCAGACGGTTTTTAAAAACTCAAGCTGTCGTAATAGGCACGCGTATGTTCTGTATCCTGCATTTTATCCAACGCAGGCTCAGCCACATCAGCTGCCACTTGAGTGGTCGACAAAGCCGTTGCCGCAAGCGCCGCCGGGGCGGTGGTACTTGCCAGCTTTAAAAAGTCACGTCTTGTCGACTTGTCTTTTAGTTTTTCCGTCATAAATACGGCTCCTTCAGTTGTGGCAGGATCACTCCCACCGGCTCGTTGCCCTATCGGGCGCTCATTCGGAAAGCTTCGCGTTCTATCTCCATGAAAAGGCGGCCAACTTGGCCAACTGATCCATAAAAGACAGAGTTTTTAGCACCTTCCAAATCCGTGAAAAAATGTCCGGCCCAAGGACCGATGTGTTTGTTGAAGAATTCCCGTTGCACCTCAACGGGGCGCGGTTCTCCAAAGCGTCCGACAATCAAGGCTCCCATCATTTCCATCAATGAGGCAATGTTGTCTTCGGGTTCGTAAACAGATTCTGACCTGCGAATACCCATCGCTGCCATGTCAGAGCGCAGCGCGGCAAGGGGCTTCTCGTTCAAGAAACCCGTAATATAAAAGCTTGCGTAGGGCAGCAATTCACCACGCCCAAGTCCGATAAACAAAGCGTTGAATTCCGACTCCACCCCCTTGACCTTACTTACTTTTGCAACGCGTGCCAGCCCGTTCATCGCCTGCCCGAACTCGCTTTCATCGCCAGATAAGTCACTGCATTGATCAAGCAATATCTGATCGGCCGGGCGCGCCAAAAGAAGTCCGAGAAAGTTGTAGACATCTGCTCTCAGGCGATCTTCGTCGCCGATTTTAAAATCAGATGCAGTCTGCGCGTTCATGCAACGTCTCTCTTTCCAGTTCTTTCAATTCCATTAATTCCATGCAGCCCCGAACTAAACTGTAAACCATCATCGGCATTTGAAGCAAATCGAAACCGCATCCGACGAGGTTTCAACGGAGCTTCGTCAATACCGTCCTCGCTTACTTCTTCACGCTTGATCAAGTGATCTTCGTGACAAACCTGATCGGAGATTTCATCCTCGCTGGCGCTCAAGGACATGTCATTCGGCGTTTCCTCTTCGAGACTCTCTTCTGCCTCAGCCAATTCTTGCGCTGCCTCATCTTCTTTTTTCTTTGCAAGCTCAGCTAAATATTCAACATGCGCCAACATGCCTTTGCCAACTTGATATGTGGACATGAGGTTCTCCACGACGGTTGCCGCATCCGTGTAATTTTCGCCATAATCGACAAGACCGTCTACATTCGCCAGAATTGGATTTAACCGCCAAAACCGGCGCAATGCACGCCTCCGCAACCGCTCGGGCACAGATTTTGCCATAAACCCAGCAACATTATCGTCTGCTGTCAGAGTATCAGGGTCGGGAAGATTATGCTCTAACAAAATTTCTTCGTCCGACTTTTCTTCTTGGACCTCATTTAGCTGGGCTTGCGCTTTTTCGCTCTCTACCTCACGCAGTACCTCTTCTTCCTCCGCCACCCGAGCACGTCGCGCACTCCAGAAATCAGTTGATTGTGTCAATTCAACCTCTCCCTCCTTATGGAGGCCGGCGTACGATACACATCGCTGTGCTGCACTATGCGGCCATCGCCAATCCCCTCTTCGGACAGATCGATATCCTGAGGCCTTCTTTTGCGCTTAACAAAGACCTCATCTTCGTGATGCTCTTCAATAAATTTGCTCACCCAGGCGACCAAAGCATCGGGCATCATCACTTTTTCGACAAATTCTTCGCCCGTATCGCAATAGTCCTGCGCTTCATATGGAGACGCAGTCACAAGCAATACTTCAGGCGGCGTATCACTATCTTCGCTGGGTCGCAAAATCACGTACACGCTTGGCGGCCTGTCACTAAGGCTAACTCGGTAGGCTTCGGTTTCCCCACGGAACAGTTCAAGGGCTTTTGTGGCAGCGTGAAATTCGATCGCCTCGCCATCTCTGCGCAGTTCAAACCAATCCGCAGGGCCAGCACCTGGCAAGACTGCCACTGGCCTCCAACTCCATTTTTGCCATTTTGTAACGCCAGGAAGACGCCTGATGACGACGCCCAATGAAATGGATTGACTGAACCCAGACCGTTTGATGTGCTTTTCCCCGTGGTTTGATCTAATGCAAACTTCTTTGTTACACTCATGATAGCCAATTTCTGCTGCATGAACAGAAAAATTATTGGCACATATGGCAATATTTTAAATTTTTTGGGTCCTGACTATTAACTTTTTTCTAGTCGCTTGATTCTACTGCGGGATATTACGCTCAAAACACAAGAAAAAATGCTCCAGGCGTCCAGCTCATGGATCGATAACAATTCTTGGGATTACAATTTCTTCATCTGAACTGTGGCGATTGATCGCATCACTGCAGCATCTTGTGAAAGCTTCTTTTTCCAGTAGCAAAACAAAATTTGAACGCTATGCTTATCCTCTGGAAGATACGAGAAATTCTGAAAATCTGGCTTACATAAGCCAAGACGCCCTTGGAACCTAAGTCTGCCGGAGAAGGTTATGACAAAAAGATTGGTATTATGCAGCTGTGAAGGATCGCAGGCCATTGATGCGCAAGCGCTGGCTCAGGCCACAGGGTTTTCCTGTTCTAAAGTGTACAGTTCACTGTGTTACAGCCAACAAGACAGTGCAGCAAAAGAATTGTCACACGAAAATGTACTCATCGCCTGTGGTCAGGAAATTGATTTCTTTCAAGACCTTGCCGAAGAACTTGAAGCCAATGAACCCGATTTCATTGATCTTCGCGACCGTGCAGGTTGGTCTGTGGATGAAAAAAGTAAAACGCCTAAAATGGCCGCGCTTCTGGCTGATGCACAGATGGATCTTAACCAACAGAAATCTCTTGACGTCATTTCACATGGCGCCTGTTTTATTTTTGGCGAACCCGAGGCGGTGCTGCGTGCAGCGGAAAGCTTAAAGGATCAATTGGCGCTGACTTTGCTTTTTGAAAACATTGATGACGCTCCTGATGACCGCTCTTTTGACGTGATGTTGGGCAGTTTACGAAAGGTAAGCGGCGCGCTTGGCGGGTTTCAAATAGAAGTGGATCAAGCGCAATTTCTGGTTCCGTCCGGCAAGGGCGCCTATAAATATGGACCTCCAAAAGATGGGGGTCAGGCAGACTGCGACATCGTTTTGGATCTCAGCGGGGCTGCACCAAAAGTTGCAGCTCCAGAAAAACGCGAAGGTTATCTTCGCGCGGATCCAAAAGACCCAATAGCAGTCGCGCGCGTCATAGTGGAAGCCGCGCAATTGATAGGCACCTTTGAAAAGCC
>Ga0255768_10006678_pt1 | contig 10914 bp, 8 predicted proteins | sample 071ome_33_FD_179983 | JGI IMG/M metagenome (GOLD analysis project Ga0255768, IMG submission 179983) | Coastal salt marsh microbial communities from the Groves Creek Marsh, Skidaway Island, Georgia - 071412AT metaG (version 2) | ecosystem: Environmental > Aquatic > Marine > Intertidal zone > Salt...
TTGGCCAACGCCTCCGCCCGGGCGCAGGTGAGCACCTGGCCCACCTCCACCGACGGCAGCGTGCGGTCCTTCGGCTCGACCTCGCCGTCCTCCGTCACCGCCTGCTCGGCGCGCGCCTGCTTTTCCACCCGGTGGCGCCGCATGGCGTCCACCGCGTACCAGCCCGGATCCACGATCACGGTGCCGCTGCTGCGGAACGTGTTGCCCGCGACGTCGGTGATGATCGTGGTGTCCTCGAGCTTGGCCGGGGGCAGGAACACCGCCAGGAACCGGCGCGCCACCATGTCGTAGATGCGGCGCGCATCCGCGCCCAGGCGGCTCAGGTCGTGGTCGCCGTCGGTGGGGATGATGGCGTGGTGGTCAGTGACCTTCTCGTCGTTCACCACCCGGCCGAGCGGCAGCTTCTGGAGCGCCAGCACCGTTCGCGCGGCGTCGGCGTACTGGTGGTCCGCCGACCCCACGCGTGACACCACCGACTTCAGCGTGCCCACCATGTCGCCGCTCAGGTAGCGGCTGTTGGTGCGCGGGTAGGTGAGCACCTTGTGCTCGTCGTAGCAGCTCTGCGCCGCGGCCAGCGTGCGCGACGCCGAGAAGCCGTACCGCTGGTTGGCGTCGCGCTGCAGGGCCGTGAGGTCGTAGAGCAGCTGCGGCGCCTCGCTGCGCGGCTTGGTCTCCACCGACGTCACGGTGCCCTGGGCGCCCGCGGCCAGGTCGACGATGCCCTGCGCGGCGTCGGCCGCGTTGATGCGGTCCCTGAACGTCTTGCCGTCGTCGTCGGTGAACAGCAGGTCGCGGTGGGCCCCGGCCACGTCGTTCCACATGGCCGGCAGGTCCGAATCGGCGCCGGTGAAGGTGGCCTCCACCTGCCAGTAGTCGCGTGGCTCGAACGCCGCGATCTCCAAGTCGCGGCGCACGATCATCGCCAAGGTGGGGGTCTGCACCCGTCCCAGCGACAGCACGCGGCGGATCGAGCCGGCCTTCGTGGTGGCGGCGCGCGTGCCGTTCATGCCCACCAGCCAGTCGGCCTCGCTGCGCGCCCGCGCGGCATCCTCCAGGTCGCGCATCTCGTCGTCGGGGCGGAGGGACGTGAAGGCCTCCTGGATGGCCGGCTTGGTCATCGACGAGAACCACGCCCGCTCCACGGGCTTCGCGCGCGCCGCCTCGGATGCGCTCTGCAGGATGAGCTTGAAGATCAGCTCGCCCTCGCGCCCGGCGTCGCAGGCGTTGACGATGGTGGTCACGTCCTTGCGCGCCATGAGGCGGTGAAGGGCCCCCAGTTGCTTCGCGGCCCGCGAATCGCGGGCCTGGTAGCGGAACTCCTGGGGGATGATCGGAAGGTCCTCGTAGGTCCACTTCCGGAAGCGGGGGTCGTACGCATCGGGGTCCACCTGCTCCAGCAGGTGGCCCACCGCGTAGGAGATGACCCAGTCGTCACTCTCGTACGCATCGCCCTTCTGCGTGAACGTCCCGGGCAGTGCCCCCGCCACGTCGCGGGCCACCGACGGCTTCTCGCAGATGATCAGTTTCTTCCCCACGGGGCGGGCACCATAGCACCGCCCCCTGCACCGGAATCACACGGTGTGGCACGTGTTCCGGGCCTCTTCGGGGGCGCCCCCTACGGGGGCGATCCGGCCGTACGGCTACCCGAAGAAGGGCGTCGCCAGGTCGTAGTAGGCGGGCGGAACGGTCTTCAGCGTGCCCACCGCCTCCTGCAGCGGCACGTCGGTCACCGTGTCGCCGTGCAGGGCGGCCATGCGGCCGAACAGGCCCTCGGCCACCATGTCCGCGGCCCGGGTCCCGAACCGCGTGGCCAGCACGCGGTCGCGCGCCGTGGGGGTGCCGCCGCGCTGCACGTGGCCCAGCACGGTCACGCGCGTGTCGTACCCGGTGGCCTCCCGCACGATCACCCCCAGCCGGTCGCCCACGCCCTGCTGGGCCAGTCGCGCGTGGCCGAACTCATCGCGCTCCCCCCGGCCGCCCTCATCGCCCAGGTCCACGCCCTCGCTCACCACCACGATGGAGTAGTCCAGGCCGCGCTCGTGGCGCGCGCCGACCGACGACAGCAGGCCGTCGATGTCGGGTGGCTGCTCGGGGATCAGGATGTAATCGGCGCCACCGGCGAGGCCGGAGTACAGCGCGATCCAGCCCGCATGGCGCCCCATCACCTCCACCACCATGACGCGGTCGTGGCTCTCCGCGGTGGTGTGCAGGCGGTCGATGGCATCGGTGGCGATCTGCACGGCGGTGTCGAAGCCGAACGTCACGTCGGTGCCGGACAGGTCGTTGTCGATTGTCTTGGGAACACCCACCACGGGCACGCCGTGCTCCGAATGCAGGCGGCTCGCTGCCCCCAGGGTGTCCTCGCCGCCGATCGCCACCAGGGCGTCGATCCCCAGGCGCGTGAAGCCCTCGAGCGCGGCGCGGGTGGCATCCGCATCCCGGAACGGATTGGTGCGGGAGCTCTTCAGCATGGTGCCGCCGCGCGCGAGCACGCCGCTCACATCCCGCGCGGACAGCGGAACCGCGTCGGCCTCCAGCAGGCCGCGCCATCCCCGCAGGATGCCCACGTGCTCGTGGCCATGGCGCCGCGCGCCCACCTTCACCACGGCCCGGATGACCGCGTTCAGCCCGGGGCAGTCGCCCCCGCCGGTCAGGATGCCCACGCGCATGAACCGACGCTACCGCGCCCTGGCGCGGTCGCACAACCGGGCGTTTCGCATCTGGGAGCATGCCCCCATGGTCCGCACCCTCCACCGTGATCTGCCCGGCGCACGCGTGGCGTTCGACGTCGGCGGCGACGGCCCGGGCATCGTGCTGGTGCACGGCTGGTCGTGCCGGCGCGCTGACTTCGACCCCATCGCGCATGACCTGCGGCGCGATCACCGCGTGCTGGCGCTTGACCTGCCATGGCACGGTGGCTCCCGCGCATGGCGGCGGGAGTGGACAATGGCTGACCTCGGCGGGCTGGTGGCTGCCATCACGGATGCCGCCGGGTTTCACGACGCCGCGCTGGTGGGGCATTCGCTGGGGGCTGCGGTGGCCGTGGAGGCCGCGCTCGCGGCCGACGGAGGGCGGGTCGTCGCCCTCGATGGCCTCACCTTCATGCACCTGTACCCGCGCCAGGACGCCGCCGCCTGCGCCCGCGTGCTCGGGCCCTTCCGGCAGGACTTCCCGGCTGCCGTCCGCACTCTCTGCGAGCGGTCCGCCGCGCCGGTCACCGATCCGGCACTCACCGACCGGGTGGCGGGGGAGATGTCGGCCATGCCACCCGGCGAGGGCATCGCCATGCTCGCGGCTCTCATGGAGTGGGACATGGATGACGCCCTCGTGCGATTCGCGGAACGCGGCGGGCGCCCCGTGGCCCTCGCATCGCGATGGATGCTCTCGCCGGCCGTGAAGGAGGCCTACGGCAGGGCGCTGGACATCCGGACCGTGGACCTGGGCGGGCACTTCTACCTGCGGGAGGACCCCGCGGGAACAGCTGCAGCAATCCGTGCGGTGCTCGCCGGGGGGTCGCCAAATGACTGACGCGGCCCGAGGGCCGCGTCAGTGGTGAGGTAGCGCATACGGGATTTGAACCCGTGTTACCGCCGTGAGAGGGCGGCGTCCTAGGCCCCTAGACGAATGCGCCACGAGGTCCTGCGGGGTGCTGCATGGGCCCTGCTGGCCACCATTATTACGAATGGCGCGCCGGTCGTGAAGTGACTGGGGGAGGAGGACTCGAACCCCCGCTCCTGGGACCAGAACCCAGTGTCCTACCAGCTAGACGATCCCCCATCGCCTCACGGCCGCCGGGGACCGTAGCAAAGCCCCGCCGGGCGGCCACGGCCACACGGTGGGTCACCCCGCGGCCTGCTCCCAGTCGGCGTACAGGGCGGCGTACCTGCCCCCGGCCCGCATCAGGTCGTCGTGGCTGCCCATCTCGGCGATCCGCCCGTCCTCCACCACCACGATCACGTCGGCGCGCCGGATGGTGGACAGGCGGTGCGCGATGATCACCGCCGTGCGGCCTTCGAGCAGCCGGTCCAGCGCATCCTCGATGCGCTTCTCGGTAGCGATGTCGATCGACGAGGTGGCCTCGTCCAGCACCACCAGACGGGGGTCGGGCACCAAGGCCCGCGCGAAGCAGATCAACTGCCGCTGCCCCGCCGAGAGCCGTGCGCCCCGCTCCTGCACGTCGGTGTCGATTCCGTCGGGCAGGTCGTCCACGAATGCCAGGGCGCCGACGGCGTCGAGCGCGCGCCGCACCTCGTCATCGGTGGCCAGGGGGTGGGCGAACCGGACGTTCTCGGCGATGGTGCCGCTGAACAGGTGCCCCTCCTGCGGCACGATCCCCATGGCGGCGCGCAGGGATTCCTCGCGCACCTCACGCAGGTCGATGCCATCAATGCGCACCGCCCCCTCGTCGGGGTCGTAGAGGCGCGCGATCAGCTTGGCCAGCGTGGACTTGCCCGCCCCGGTCGCGCCCACCAGCGCCACCGTGGTGCCGGGCTCCACATGCAGGTCCACGTCACGGATCACGTACTCGCGCCCATAGCCGAACGACACCCCATCCAGGTCGATGCGCCCGGCCACATCGGGCAGGTCCACGGCGTCGGGGGCGTCGGCGATGCGCGGGTCGGTCTCGAGCACCCCGAAGATCTTCTCCAGCGCGGCCATGGCCGCCTGGAAGGTGTTGTACAGCTGCGAGAGCTGCTGGATGGGATCGAAAAACGACGCCAGATAGCCGATGAACGCCACCATCACGCCCACGCTGAGGTCGGCGTCCAGCACCCGGTTGCCGCCGTACCACAGGATCAGCGCCGTCCCGAGCGCGGCCAGCAGCTCGACGCCCGGGAAGTACGCGCCGCTCACGGTGATCGTGCTCATGTTGGCCCGCCGGTACTCCAGGTTGGCCTCGCGGAAGCGCCGCCGGGCCTCCTCCTCGCGGCCGTGGGCCTGCACCACGCGTATGCCGGACAGGTTCTCCTGCAGCACCGACAGCACCACCGCCACCCGCTCGCGCGTGAGGCGGTACGCGCGCGTGGCCCTCACGCGGAACCACCACGTGCCCACGGCCAGCAGCGGGAAGATCAGGAATGCCGCGACCGCCAGCTTCCAGTCGTAGGCCAGCAGGATGATCACCACGCCGATCAGCGTGAGCCCGTTGATCACCAGCGATGTCGCGCCCTCCACCACCAACTGGTTCACGGCTTCGATGTCGGCGGTGAGGCGGCTTACGCTGCGCCCCGTGGGCGTGCGCTCGTGGTGCCCCAACTCCAGGCGCATGAGGTGCCGAAACACCTGCCGTCGCAGATCCAGAAGCACGCGGTTGCCCACCCATGACGACAGGTACGCCTGCCAGTAGCCCGCGATCCATCCGGCAACGCCGATCACCACGAACACCGCCACGATCACCAGCAGCGCCCGCACGCTGCCCGCGGTGATGCCGTCGTCAATCGCCACCTGCGCGAGGGCAGGCGTGGCAAGGGCCGCGCCGGTCACCACGAGCATCAGCGCGATCGTCGCGAGCACCCGCCACCGGTACGGACGGAAGTAGGGGAGCAGCCGCCGCATGTTGCGCCGCGGCCGGCGGACGACGCGCTCCTCGTCCTCGCCCAGCGGCCCGAGCATGCCGCCCGCGTGCCCGTGTCCCACGGGGCGCGTGCCCATCAGGACTCCCTCGCCACGAGGTCATCCGGGCGCGCCAGGCCCTGATCGTGGATCTCGCGGTACAGGGCGCTGCGCGCGTAGAGGTCGTCGTGCACGCCGCGGGCCGCCACGCGGCCCCCGTCCACCAGCACCACCTCATCCGCCAGGCTGATGGTCGACAGCCGGTGGGCGATGATGATGGTGGTGCGCCCCTGCATCACCGCGGCAAGTGCGCGGGCGATCTCCCGTTCGGTGGAGGCATCCACCGACGCAGTGGCCTCGTCCAGCACGAGGATGCGGGGGTCCATGAGGATGGCCCGGGCGATGGCGATGCGCTGCCGCTGCCCGCCCGACAGCGTGAACCCGCGCTCGCCCACCACGGTCTCGTAGCCATCGGGCAGCGCGCGGATGAAGGTGTCGGCCTGCGCCATGCGGGCCGCGCGCTGCACCTCGTCGTCGCCGGCGCCGGGGTTGCCGAACGCGATGTTCGCCCGGACGGTGTCGGAGAACAGGAAGGGGTCCTGGCCCACCATGCCCACGGCCGCGCGTATCTCCTGGAGGGGTACGTCGCGCACGTCGGCGCCGTCCACCATCACGCGGCCGCCTGGGGGTCGTAGAAGCGCGGGATGAGCTGGGTGATGGTGCTCTTGCCCGAGCCCGTCGCGCCGATCAGGGCGATGGTGCTGCCGGCGGGGATGTCCAGGTCGAGGTCGCGGAGGACGGGCCGGTCGGGGTCGTACCCGAAGGTGACGCTCTCCATCACCACGTGGCCCTCGCCACCGGGCAGCGGCACGGGGTGCACGGCCTCGACCAGGTCGGGCTCGGCGTCCAGGATCTCGAACACGCGCTGGCCGCTCGCGGCGGCCCGCTGCGCGCTGCCGATCAGCATGCCGATCGAGCGGAATGGCCATGTGAGGATGGCCAGGTAGAGGTAGAACTGCACGAACTCGCCGAGGGTAAGGACGCCGTTGATGGTCATCACGCCGCCCACGGCGATCACCACGGCCACCCCGATCGTGGGCAGGAAGCCCATCAGCGAGGTGTAGAAGCTCTGCAGGCGGGCCGCGTCGATGCTGCGGTCGAAGGCCGCCTCGGCGCGCATGCCGAAGCGGTCGGACTGCGCGCCCTCCTGGCCGAACGCCTTCACCACCCGGATGCCGGCGATGCTCTCCTCGGCCGTCTGGGTGACCTCGCCCACCTTCTGCTGCACGTCCACCAGCACGGGGTGCGAGCGCTTGCTCGCCCGCGCGGCCACCAGCACCAGCGCCGGTCCCATCAGCAGCGCAAGCGCGGTGAGCGGCACGTTGATGAACAACAGCACCACCGTCACGAACACCAGGGTGAAGGCGTGCATGAACAGGAAGATCAGGCCGTATCCCAGGAAGAACCGCACGGTCTGCAGGTCGCTGGTGGCACGCGACATCAACTGGCCCACCGGCATGCGGTCGAAGTACCCGAATGAGAGCCGCTGCAGGTGCGCGAACACCCTGTCCCTCAGGTCGAACTCCACCGACAGGCTCACGTGGCCGGCGAGGATCCGGCGGATCACCGCGAACAGCGCGCGGATCACGCCCACCACGATCACGATCAGCACCAGCGGCAGCAGCGCATCTTCCTGCTGCCCGTTCAGGACGTCGTCGATCACGCGCCGCGTGAGGTATGGCAGGGTGATCGTGCAGGCCATCAGCGCAAGGGCCGAGACGGCCGTGATGGCCACCGACCACCTGTAGGGCCGGAGGAATGTGAGCAGCCTCAGAAGCGTGCGCAGCGGCGGTTCCCATCGGGTTGACGACGGCCTGATGGCAGTGCCCAACTGTAGTGAGGGGCGCGACCCCGACCGCATCGCGGACCTGGTGGCCACCACGCAGGTGCCGGGGGTGCGGCTGCTGGACGTGCATTCCGATGCGGACCACAACCGGACGGTCATCACGTTGGCGGGCGATGGCAGCGCGCTGGTGGACGCCGGCGTGGCCCTCGCCATGCGGTGCCGCGACCTGATCGACCTGCGCCGCCACGAGGGCGTGCATCCGTTCGTGGGGGCCCTCGACGTGCTCCCCTTCGTCGGCCTCCGGCCGTCCGCGATGCCGGCTGCGGTTGCAGCGGCGCGCGCATCGGCCGCGCGCATCGGCGCGGAGGCCCGGATCCCGTGCCTGCTGTACGGGGCCGCGGCGGGCACGGGTCGCGAGCGACCGGCCCGGCTGCGCGCCGCCGGGCTGGGTGCCCTGGATCGCGCGATGCGGGCGGGGAAGGTTCAGTCGGACGCCGGACCGCAGGTGCCGCATCCCTCCGCGGGGGTGGTGCTGGTCGGCGCACGCGGCCCGCTGATCGCCTGGAACGTGTGGCTGCCGGGCGCGTCGCTGGACGATGCGCGGGCCATTGCCGGGGCGGTGCGCGAGGGCGGTGACGGCAGCGGGCTCCCGGCGGTGCGCGCGCTCGGCCTGCTGTGCCCGCGCACGGGCCTTGCGCAGGTGTCGATGAACGTGGAGGATTACCGGCGCACGCCGCTGCTCGCGGTGGTCGAGAGGGTGCGGCGCGAAGCCGCCGCCCGGGGCCTCGTCGCCGGGGACTCGGAGCTCGTGGGACTGGTTCCCCGGGCCGCCCTCGCCGGCGCCTCCCCGGGTGAACTGGGGCTGCCGCGGCTGCTCCCCGGGCAGGTCATCGAGACGACGGAGGACTGACAGATCGCCCCCAAGCGCCGCCGCAGGCCCAACGCCGGCCCGCCGCCCGTGAAGAACCCACGCCACGAGGCCAAGGTGGTGGCTGCCGAGGCGGAGCCGTCCTCGGGGAAGCGCGCGGACGGCCTGCCGAAGGGTGCGCCGCGTCGCGCCGGGATGAGGAGCGTGCTCATCCGCGCAGGTATTGCGGCGCTGATCTTCTTCGCTTTCATGTACTACCTCAACGGCGACTCGGCCACCACGGCCTTCGCCTACGCGGCGATCATGGGCCTGCTGATGATCCCGCTGGGGATGCTGCTGGACCGGTTCGCGCACCGCATGGCCATGCGGCGCTGGGAGCGCCAGACGGGCAGGCGGTAGCGATGGCGCCACGGGCCCCCAAGGGCACGCGGGACGTCCTCCCCGCAGAGGGGCGGGTGCGCGCGCGGATCGAGGCGGTGTCGGCCGAGGTGATGGCGGCCAACGGCTTCGGGCGGGTCATCACCCCCACCTTCGAGGAGACCGAGGTGTTCGTGCGCGGCGTGGGTACCGCCACCGACATCGTCCGCAAGGAGATGTACACCTTCGACGACCGCGGCGGCCGCAGCCTGACGCTGCGCCCCGAGGGCACGGCCCCCGTGGCCCGGGCCTATGCCGAGCACGGCATGCACAAGCTGCCGCAGCCCGTGAAGCTCTGGTACGTGGCGCCGATGTTCCGGTACGAGGCCCCGCAGAGCGGTCGGTTTCGCGAGCACTGGCAGGTGGGGGCCGAGGCGTTCGGCAGCGAGGACCCCCTGCTGGACGCCGAGATGATCGCCATGCTGGCCGAGATCTATGCCCGCCTGGACGTGCCGGCGGTGCGCCTGCGCATCTCGAGCATGGGTGACCCGGTGGGTCGCGCGCCCTACCGGGAGGCCCTGCTGGCCCACCTGGAGCGCCACGCGGACTCCCTGCCGGCGGATGCCCGTGAGCGCATGCACGAGAACCCCTTGCGCCTCTTCGACATGAAGGATCGCGCCGTGCAGGCGGCCATGGCCGATGCGCCCCGGCTGCTCGACAACCTCGATGACGCGTCCCGCGAGCACCATGAGCGCGTGCTGGAGGCGCTGCGGCTCATGGGCATTCCCTTCGAGGAGGACCCCACGCTGGTGCGCGGCCTCGACTACTACACCCGCACGGTGTTCGAGTTCACCTGCGACCGGCTGGGCGCGCAGAGCGGCATCGGCGGCGGCGGCCGGTACGACGGCCTGGTGGCGTCGCTTGGGGGTCCGGAGGTGCCGGGCGTCGGCTTCGGCACGGGTATCGAGCGCATCACGCTCGCCCTGGGCGAGGATGCCGATCCCGGGGCCGGCATCGACGCGTACCTGGCGGCGCCCGACGCCGGCATCCGGCTGGAGCTCATGCCCGTGCTACGCGACCTGCGCCGCGCGGGCCTGCGCGTGGAGGCCGGCACCGCGGGCAGGGGGCTCAAGGCCATGATGCGCCACGCGTCGGGGCTGGGGGCGCGCCGGGTGATCATCGTGGGACCGCGCGAGCACGCCGAGGGCCTCGCGACCATCCGTGACATGCAGACAGGAGACCAGGTGGAGGTACCGGTGGGGGAGATCGCGTCGCACATCGCGGGCGGGGGGGACCCCGCGTGATCGGGGCCGCGCGATACCGCACGCACGCGGCGGCCGATGCCGCCCATGCGGTGGGCGATCCGGTTCGCATCGCGGGTTGGGTGCATCGACGTCGCGACCATGGCGGCGTGATCTTCATCGACCTCCGCGACCGCAGCGGCATTCTCCAGCTGGTGTTCCACCCCGAGCAGGCGCCGGAGGCCCACGCCGCCGCCGAGCGGCTGCACCTGGAGGACGTCATCAGCGTCGAGGGCGACGTGGTGCGCCGGTCCGACGACACCGTCAACCCGCGCATCCCCACCGGCGAGGTGGAGCTGGCGGTGCGCGCGCTGGAGCGGTTGTCGGAGACCGAGCCGGTGCCGTTCTCCGTGGAGGATGAGAGCACCGAGCCATCGGAGGAGCTCCGGCTCACCTACCGCTACATCGACATGCGGCGGCCGCGCCGCCTTGCCGCCCTGGAGCTCCGCGCCCGCGTGGTGCGGGCCATGCGCCGCGTGCTCGACGACGCCGGGTTCCTCGAGGTCGAGACGCCTGTGCTCACGCGGTCCACGCCCGAGGGCGCGCGGGACTTCCTGGTGCCGTCACGCCTCAGCCAGGGCGAGTGGTACGCGCTGCCCCAGAGCCCGCAGCTGTTCAAGCAGCTGCTCATGGTGGGCGGCCTGGAGCGCTATTACCAGATCGCCCGCTGCTTCCGGGATGAGGACCTGCGCGCCGACCGGCAGCCGGAGTTCACGCAGTTAGACGTCGAGGCGTCCTTCGTGGAGCCCGAGGACATCGAGGACCTCACCGAGGCCGTGCTGGTGGCGTGCTTCGCCGAGGCGGGCATTGACCTGGCCACGCCGTTCCCCCGCATGGCGTATGCGGACGCCATGCGGCGCTTCGGCACCGATCGTCCCGACCTGCGGTTCGGCATGGAGATCCTCGACTGGACCGAGGCGGCGGGGCGCACGGAATTCGGTGTGTTCCGCTCGGTGGTCGAGGGCGACGGCGTAGTGCGCGGCCTGGTC
>Ga0255768_10006691_pt1 | contig 10904 bp, 15 predicted proteins | sample 071ome_33_FD_179983 | JGI IMG/M metagenome (GOLD analysis project Ga0255768, IMG submission 179983) | Coastal salt marsh microbial communities from the Groves Creek Marsh, Skidaway Island, Georgia - 071412AT metaG (version 2) | ecosystem: Environmental > Aquatic > Marine > Intertidal zone >...
AATCCTCTAACATATTTGAGTCTCTCATCAGAAGATTCTTGGTAAGAGGGTTCAATGATTTCATATGAAAATTCAGATTCTAAAGTAGAAAAATTATTCCATAGACTGCCAGACGCTCCACCAATCTCAAGATACTTATCAATCCCTTCAGAATTGTCCCGAATAAAATCAAAAAATCTTTTATGATGTTGCTGCCAAATTTTCCCAACACTGCCAGGTGTGTGAGAATTTTCATACAAAATATTAGGATCTATGAGAGTTTTCAATTGAACTAATCCATTGTCAGACACTCCCCACACTTGATCAAAGAACAAGTCTTCCTCAGCAGGAGTATCCACACATCCCATAAAAACTGGAAACTTTTCTATAGTAAAAAGTTCTTTTACAGGAGTATGATTGTCCAGGATACAATAATTTCTTTCGGTCATTTATGAGTACCAGTTTTCAAAAAATTCGTAGTCGCTATAGTTTTCAAGTCTGAAACAGTCTCCCAAAACTTTATCAAAGCTCTGCATTCTTATTCCATTCTCAAGACACTGTGCATACATTAATCTGCACGTATCATATTTACCATAATTAATAGAATGGTTTGTTTCAGTTATTTTATCATAGTCTTCCCAAGATCTACAAAGTTTATCCATTGTTTCGGAATCACTTAACAGAAACATTGGATAAACTCTATTTGGCGCATAAGTTTTTCCAGTATTGATGTGATAACAAATATTTTCAAGATCACTAAAATATTTTTCAATGTCAGTATGAAGATGTAAAAAATCTGGACGACTTCTAATCACAGCATCATATGTGAATGAGTTTTCCTTTTCATACTTTCTCTTCATCTCTGCAGCAAGATGCATTGTATAAAATTCAGGATTACTACTAACACCAAGATGGTACTCTTTATTATCATACCACCTTATTAACAATGATCTAATATGTTCAGAACAAATACCATTCAAATAATTATCATAATCTAAAATTTTGTATTCTTTTACATTATTAAAACTTTCAATACACTTATCAGTAATCTCATCATCTACATCATCTTTGTATAGTTCTGGATTCTGTGATCTAATGCTCCACATGGAAACACCCCTATTTTTCCAGGTAGAAACAAATACATCACAATCAAATTTTTCAATCAACTTGTTAGTGTATTCTAAAACCTTTGGATGATCAAAGGTTCTCATCTGCCCACAAAGTAAAAGTGCTGTTCTCATTTTAATTCAGAATTTGTTTCTAGTAGCCCATATGGGATAGTCCCTTCCAGTATTATTCCAATCTGGATCCCAATAAGTTTCATCAGGAATACAATAGAAATCATACTTCTTACTTATAAGAGAAAAAACTGACTGATCATGCCTATGCTCTCTAAATTCTGAATGATTTGATTTTGAAGATGATGCATCAGTAATATAATGATGGTCATCTTCCACACAAATTTCTTTTATCTCCTCAATAATGTTCCTGTTTACTTGATTGTTCTTGAGGAAGAATGTTGTGGCACAATGTTGTCCAGTGTTTATATGATCTAAAGTATCTGGAAAGACTCTCAAGTATGTATCCGTCTTCGTGTATGCCCTTTCCAGATGACCGAGATCAAAACACAAAGATCCATGTTCAAAAGTTAATGAGCAATATTCATCGAATCTAGATCTACCAAAATTATTAAACGTACATCCAATATCAGCATAACATATAATATCTCCCTCTGGAATAGACTTCATCAATTCAGAAATTAAAAAATACTTCCACATCCAATACCCATAACCACGGGTAGAAGATAGGAAATTTTTATATTGATTTATCTCTTCAGAAAAGTCGTATATATTTCTGTCAGAAAATACATTGATACTAGAAAATTTTTCAAAAGACTGTGCATTATCAACAAACCTAAAATGTGCTCTAACAAAGTTTTCGAAAGGAGCACCAAAAGATATCAAATGAACACTCATGATATAACCTCTGATAAAAATTTCACTATAGGATCAAGCGTCACTTTTTTATCAAAAATTGGTTGGTTCAGAATATCATTATACAAACCATCAGAAGAATCAATTTCTGCAATTTTTTCAATCAATTCATCATCACTCATATTTACAGCATTAATAAAGCAATTAGAATTAAAATCGTTATGTACAGTATTGTCGCCATAATAAATTGGAATGTTACCAGCAATTTTTCCGTGTAATAGTTTCTCCGTGTGATATCCAGGAGTTACAGAATTTTCATAACACAATGAAAACTTATAGTTGGAAATCAAATCTAACTTATACTTTTCCCCATCAGGCAATGGTTGATTTTGATTTGCCTTTCCAAATACTTCAACAGTCTTGTATCTAGAAATATTTTGAATTGCTCTGATTCTAGATTCAATCTGTTTACCATAAACTATAGTACAAAACTTATCTTTTGGTTTTAAAGTGAATTCATTTTCACCATAAAGATATGATTCTGGAATCAACCATTCTGGATTATCATAAGTCTTTACATCAAACCAATCAATATAAAGATACCAAAGGGGAAGTCTAAAGTTCTTCCCACCATGAGTATCATGATCAAACGTTAAAGAATAATCACACTTGTTAAAATTTGGTGCTATGTTTTCACCAGTAAAGAAAATCTTTTTGCAGTTTTTATATCTTCCATTTTCATTTCCAAAGACACTGAAGAACATTATATCAGCATCTTCTGGATGAACTATCTCAACATTTTCATACAACTCACGAATAATGTGAATGAAAAAATTATTATTTGGATCAAATGGTGTCCAAAAATCAGAAAAGCAAACTTTCATTTTTTAATCAATTAATGTTGTCTTTGTTCCAATAGGCTCCAGATATGGCAGAAGAAAATTCTAAACTCTGAATAGCCAATGAAGGTTCAAACCAATAGTTATTTAGATTGTACTCCCCAATGAGATGATTGTAGAAGTGATCGGCAGGTAGGTAAACATTAGAAATTTCATTAATAACTTTCTCCACCATTCTACCACTAACCAAGAATGCATGAGTACATCTAGATCCTCTGTTTGTTTTATAAACATACTTCCCATCAACACTAGGTTCATGTAAATTTAAACAAGAACCAACCCAGGCAACATCCCAATCATCTGGCAATTGCTTCATAAACAAATTGCAATATTCTACAAAACCATCGCAGAGAGTAACATCATCTTCAAGTATTAATGCATCTTTATATCCATTTTTATGCATATCTTTAAGAATGGAAACGTGCTTCAATACCAATGATCTTTCAGAATTTTGAGAGTCTTCATTATAATGACTCAATCCTTTCTTCCACTTATCAAATACGTTTGGATAATCTTTTTCTATTTCAGATTTATTCCAAGTATTCTTATCATAAGTTTCTACAAATTGATATTGATATATTTTTTCTTCTTGGAATTGCTCCAATAAAGATTCCTTTCTTTCCTCCAACTTTGAATAATGGCAGACATAAACATTATCAACATTTAACTTTGGGAGTAGAAGATCTTTTTTCTCTAACTCCTTTCTCCAAGGTTCTTTTTGTGTGTAGAGATAATCAGATCCATCAAATTTAAAAGTAAACTTGTTGTTGTAATCTACTCCGTAAATTCTATAGGATACATTATTATTGATGTAAGTTACATCTGTATCATTGGTGATATTTTTAAAGTTTAATTCTTCGCCAAATAACTTTCGATGAGTATTGATAATTGCTCTAGAATAAACTTGAGGTCCTGTCATATTCAAAATATCATTTGGATACGAATTATTTTCAATATTATCGACTATCAAATCTATCACTTCTTTTAGAATAGGATGATCTTTATTGAAGATCAAAGCCCATTGAACATAGGTATTAGGATTTGTTTCTGCAGTTATTATTGCATCATCTCTTTCCTGTATAAGATCATCAAGAGATATGTTAATAGAAGAGTCTAGATCGACATAAACTCCTCCATGCTTATATAAAACCAAGTATCTCCAGAAATCAACCTTGGCAACAGGTACAGTCAATCTATTAAAGCACTCTGATATTTTTCCTGGATAATTAGTATTCACAAATTCAGAAATTTCCGAATCTGTATAAATCTCATGCTTATAAGTTGGATTCATTTCCAACATCCCATCAACTCTTTTTTGAATTTCAGGATGAAGATCCTTTGTTATCCAAGACTGAAATATATTTTTAGGAATCATAACCACCAATTCAAACTAGGCATTTCAACATTATTATTATAATTTGGGAAATCTATCCCTGGTAATGGATATGCTTTAGTTTCCTTTTCAACTTTGTCGCATAAGTCTTTTCTAATATAAGAACATTCAATCACATCAGGAAATCCCTCACAAGGAAGGGCTCCATTATTTTCATGAATATGAAACAGATAAAAATTCTTATTCAACAATTGAAGAAATTTAATAATTTCTTGTCCATCTCTAGGTCTTCCATACGCACCTTCCTCTGGAGTAAAAGTTCTATATTCATAACACATCCAGTGTATTTCAATAGAAATTTGAGAAAACTTTAAAAGATTCTCCTCCTTCATATTCACCAATGTTTCATATTCTCCACCATCAATGTCCATACACAATAGCAGATTATTATCTGTTACTGGATCCAGTTCCTGATCCATAACTTTTGAGTCAACCCAAATTTGTTTGAATCTATAATTGGGATGAACTTGATGGGTAAAAGGTGCGGAATCATATAGATTGATTATTTTTCCCATGTTGGCAAGTTGCCAATCGCAAATAGAAACAGGACCAACTCCAAGAGAATAAACATTTTTAGTTTTTTCTAATGGTTCAGAATATATTACATATCCTCCATCTCCATTAGGACCAATTCTTCTCTTTCTAAATCCCAAATCGTATGGAATAAGTTCTTCTTTTAACTGATCATAATAATCAAAGTTTTCTGTTCTTCTTTCTCCAACCACAATCAAACCCTCTTAATAATGTTCTCAAAAATACCTTGAAGAGAAAAGTAATCTTGATAGAGTTCTTTTCCTTTCTTCAACATCTCATTGTATGTATCATCAGAAATACTCTTGAGAATATCATAGGTATTACCAATGTTCTCATCATCAATTATAACACAAAACTCTTCCCAATCCAGTTCATCAGACCAAGGAAGTGCATGATCATCAGAAATGTATACGGGAACTGTATTCAATTGGAACGATTCGTAAAGTCTAAAACTTGTCGTGCCATATCCTCTGGGACAAAGAGAGAACTTGGAAGCAGACATAACATCGAGAAAGTTATTTAATTTCTCTTCTCCAACATTGATATCCCAGTTACCCGCCTTGACAAGACAATCATCCTTTCCCCTAAAAGCCTTGACCATATCGGTTCTAACCCAATAGGTATTGGACCCAATAAAGGAAGCAAAATATTTGTGCTCCTGTTTAGGAGTCTCTGGAATAGAAGAACAAACCAGAGGAATTGGTATTACATTACCCTTCTTGCGATTACCACCAGCAGAGAAAATCATAGTATCTTCTGGAAAATCTTCAAAAGGTCCATCATCCTGCTGACAAACAGTAAAGTATTTTCCATCTGCACTCAAAGTGTCGTACAATAGATTTTGCAAATCTGGATATGGTTGTCCAGCCCAGATTCTATTGCAAAAAATGTTAGACCAAAAGATATCAATGTATTCTCTTTCAGGTTTATTTTCTAATTTTTGATAATGACTATAAAAATATTCCTCAAGATATTCTCCCCGATGATATGGTGGATAAGTTGGTGTAAGAGACTTTGGTCTCAGATAATCTTGATTCAAATAAACCACAGTCCTTCCTCCTTAAACTTAGCAATCTTTGTATTCACACCAACCATCCAGTTATTGTGAACGATCATTGCATTTGCTTTTTTACCTTGCTGATAGTAAACATTACCATTCGGAAAAAGATCTTCCGACAACAAAGCAATGTGATCGTTATATTTACTCAATGCGATGCGATTCATAATCAATTGATCATCATCAGTTTCATCTGCACCACACTCCTCAACTAACTTACGACATTCTATAGTGTCATTAAATACCATAAAACCAGTGCAGATTGTAGACCCAGGAGCATCAGTTTGAAATAATACCTCGTCATGACCGGAAAGAATTTCTACAGGATTTTCTTTGAAAACAATATCAGTATCAACCCACATCAAATTTGGATGTTCTTTTTGAACTTGATTAATAATTTTCCACTTATGCTTTACAATGTTTCTAAATCCACTGTTCTGATTAAACGTCCAGTCTTGATATTCTTTTAGTTGTTGATTCATATAAAGAAAAGATCCCCTATATCCTTTAAGAATTAAAGACTTATAAACATCTTCATCCATACAGGCAATAATGAAATCGTCCATATTGATGCCCACATTTTCTGCAGACTTCAACATATTCATACAAATATCAAGACATCCAGAATTTAGAAACGTTAAAAATTTCATTGTTTTTATACCATTCATAAGTTGTTTGGATACCTTCTTTTAAAGATATTTTAGGTTGCCATCCAAGAGATTTAATTTTATCTACATTGAGAACTTTACGTGGAGTTCCATTTGGTTTGGTAGAATCCCACATTGTTTCTCCAGGAAAAGAAACAACACGGGAAATCATATCTGCAAGATCACAAATTTTAATGTCTTCACCAGTACCGATATTGATTGGTTCTGGATCGTCATAGTCTCTCATACAAGTATAACATGCTTCTGCAAGATCATCAACATGAAGAAACTCTCTTCTTGCAGATCCATCACCCCAGAGTTTAACATCTGGCCACCAAGGACCTCCCATATCAACGCTATATCCTATATTTGTTGCATAGTGATACTTGGCAATCATTGCAGGAAGAACATGTGATGTTTCCAAATCAAAATTATCATGAGGACCATAAAGATTTGTAGGCATCAATGAAATGGCATTGAATCCATGCTGTTCCCTATAAGACTGACACATCTTAATACCAGCAATCTTTGCAATTGCATATGCATCGTTAGTTGGTTCCAAAGGACCAGTCATCAAATACTCTTCTTTGATTGGTTGTTCGCACATCTTTGGATAGATGCATGAAGATCCAAGGAACAGAAGTTTCTTTACTCCAAATCTATATGCATTATCAATAATATTATTTTGGATCATCAGATTATCATAAAGAAAATCTGCCTTTCTAGTTTTGTTTGCCATAATACCGCCAACTTTGGCAGCAGCAACAAAAACATATTCTGGTCGAACAGAATCAAAGAAAAACTCAACATCCTTTTGCAGGACAAAATCAACCATCTCTCTGGTTGCTTCAATAATGTTTGTATATCCTTTACTCTTTAAATTTCTTACAATTGCTCTACCAACCATTCCATTGGCACCAGCAACTAAAATTCTAGAATCACTATTCATTTTCACACATCTCCTGCACTAATTGTTCAAATGAAATTTCTGGTTCCCATCCAAGTTGTTCTTTTGCTTTTGTAGAATCTCCTAATAAAGTTTCTACTTCAGTTGGTCGATAGTATTTTGGATGAACTGAAATTATAGTTTTTTTAGTTTTCTTGTCCATGGCAATTTCATCTTCTCCAGTTCCATGCCATTCAATATCAAATCCATAAAATGGTGCTGCTCTCTCAACGAATTCACGAACTGAATATTGTTCACCAGTAGAAATCACATAATCTTCTGGAGAATCTTGCTGAAGCATCATCCACATTGCTCTTACATAATCTTTAGCATGTCCCCAATCACGTTTTGAATCTAGGTTTCCAAGATAAAGAACTTTCTGTCTGCCATCAGAAATTGCTTTTAATCCTCTGGTGATCTTACGAGTAACAAATGTCTCACCTCTGCGAGGAGATTCATGATTAAAAAGAATCCCCGTGCAAGCATAAAGTCCATATGCCTCACGATAGTTTTTAGTAATCCAATACCCATAAACTTTGGCACACCCATAAGGAGAACGTGGATAGAATGGTGTAGTTTCTTTTTGTGGAATTTCTTGAACTAAACCAAACATTTCGGAAGTAGATGCTTGATAGATTCTAATTTTATTTTCTAATCCCAACAAACGTACTGCTTCAAGAACACGAAGAGTTCCAAGTGCATCAACCTGGCCAGTATATTCTGGCATCTCAAAAGAAACTTTTACATGACTTTGAGCACCAAGATTATATATTTCATCTGGTTTAACCAATTTAATAACTCTAACAAGGTTTGTAGAGTCCGTTAGATCTCCATAATGCAAATTAATCTGATCATAGATGTGATCAATACGATGCGTATTTATCAAAGAAGATCTGCGGATAATACCATGAACTTCATAACCTTTTTCAAGTAGTAGTTCTGCTAGATATGATCCGTCCTGACCAGTGATTCCAGTGATAAGTGCAACTTTCATATCATATATTATACTGTTATAATTATACTAAAAAAGAACGACTCGCGCAAGTCGTTCTCGATAGGTCTTTACATGCACGCCACTTACTTTTTAACTAGAAGTAAGAAACTAGGCGGAGAAAGAAATTCCCCATCCGCACCACCTGCTTTTGAGAGAAGCAGGAAACTCCGAGGGTCAATGACCATCCCGACCAGGGTTTTTATCGTGTCTCCATCACGGGCATAAAGGGGATTGACTCCACCAGTATAAGTTTTAAATCATTCCAGGATTTTGATAAGAGTATTCCAGGATGAAAACTAATAAAAGTTTTATGTGTTGAATACTAACTCAATCATCCTTGACATAGCAAGGAACCATGTCAGGATCCAACCAACAAGTATAATCGTGATCTTCCATGGCAGTCATTAACTGCATTTCATTATCACACAAATACATGTCTCGGTAGCGTCCAGTGTAGGAATCTACCTTTTGAATGCGACAGTCAGGTTTTCCATTGATCTCCAAAGTACCAACCTGAACGTAGCGATATGGAAAACGTTCCATAAGAATGGTTGGTTTCTTTTCTACTTTCATCACACAACCTCAACTGTTTCAAGATCTTGATAGATGTACTCCATGAGCATTTCGTAATCATCAAGAGGGTCTCCAGAGAATACTACTCCTTCTGACTCATAATATCGACGGACTTTCTTGTAAAGTTTCGGATTCTTTACGTCAAGGAAAAAATCTCCATTAGATGCACCACGCAGAGTGCTAATATCTTTGGTCTTGAATTTTTCGGTCAGTGCCATTGTTGTGTTTGGTTTACCCAGTTATTATAAGGTGTTGTGAATATGTAGTCAAGGTGCCAGTTATTATACTGGCAATCGGGGCGACAGGATTCGAACCTACGACTTCTGCTTCCCAAAAGCAGCGCTCTACCAAGCTGAGCTACGCCCCGTTGCGTTGAGTGGTCTTGCCTCCCAACAGAAGTAATTATACTACTTCTTGTGCCCCCTGTCAAATGGTTCCCAGTGTTGCCAGTTGTATTTGTGGATCGCCCAGATACCTAGAATAGGAACTACGATAAGAATCGATGCCAGGAAACCCAGAGACCATGGGTTTTCCATTGTATGTCTTACAAAGAGTGTCATTTCAGTACCTTGTGTGCTGTACCATCTCCATCATATAGGTCGGTGTCATAGTATCCACCTTTCCTAGCACCAAAGTAAAGTGTAGTTAAAACAAAAGGCACCGACACGATTAGCAGTGCCTGTCCCAGTGAATGCTCCATGTTTTTTTATTAGGAATGTGTGAAATAGTCGAAGTTAATACAAACCATTCTGATGCTGTGGAATAAACCACATGCTTGATACCGTTCACTGTAACGATATACTTTCGCATTACTTAAATTCATCTCTAGTATACTTATACGGCAATGATGCCTCTAAAGTTTCTAGAAGATCTCCATACTCACGGTGTCTCTTATCACCAGCAATAAAGTGGTGTTGACGCTTCCATACAGCATCAATAAGAAGTTCTGTTTGTTCGTTGGTAAAGTTCATTCTATTCAAAAATTGGTTTTACTGGTGGATTGAATTCTTGTCTGACTGATTCCATAATATGTTTTGGAACACCATAGTATCCCATATGCATCCAAACACAGTCAATATAGCGAAGATCTTCGCGATCTGCATCTATTGTAACCATATCACAATAGATAAGGATTTCTTGTGGAACCTCAATCTTTCTCCAAGTTAATGGTTCTTCAATAAAAAATGGTATAGTCATCACTTAATAGTAACACTTAACCATGGTAACACAGGTGGTATTGCTCCGACAAGCCTCAATAATCCTTCAGCAAATAAAGCAAGAACCACCCAACCGACGCACATGCTAATGATAGAAGCATTACGGTTGTGTCGTCGTATTGCAACATCTATCAACTCCTGACATTCTTCATGAGTTATAAATTCATCATTTTTCATCACCAAGCATTTTTGATAAAGGGTCTTTTCTAGTTTTTACAATTGCTACTGCTCTTTTGTAGAACATGTTTTCCGTGTTCCCAGACTGTTCGAAGGTCTCTTTGACTTTCACCCAGTTATTGTAGGTGTGCTCGTCCATAAGGTCCTTTGTTTAGTATCTATTAGCTATAATAGTCAGTAGTTTCAAATTGTCAACATTGTGTTGAAAACCACAAAGTGTTGAAGAAAATATTAAAAAACGGAAAGTCAGGGATTCGAACCCTGGGAGGTGTGACCCTCGCTGGTTTTCAAGACCAGTGCCATAAACCACTCGACCAACTTTCCAAAATAGGTATTATGGGTTGAAAACTAACAAGAGTTTTTCAAGTTGAATACCAACAGATTTTTTATGAGTATTATGGGGTGAATACTAATAAAGTATTACAGTCTGAATACTGACTAACGGACTTCAAAGTCCAACCTTTTTACTTTACGTTGTCTTCTTGCTTCTTGCCATTGAATATCTTCATTGGTAAGAACACCTTTCTTATTTTTGGTGTTGAAGAGTTTAGCAT
>Ga0255768_10006703_pt1 | contig 10895 bp, 7 predicted proteins | sample 071ome_33_FD_179983 | JGI IMG/M metagenome (GOLD analysis project Ga0255768, IMG submission 179983) | Coastal salt marsh microbial communities from the Groves Creek Marsh, Skidaway Island, Georgia - 071412AT metaG (version 2) | ecosystem: Environmental > Aquatic > Marine > Intertidal zone > Salt...
TGTCGATAGCAACGTAGGGAAAGTCCGCGCCTGGACGACGACTGACGCGCTCACAACCCACAACCAAACCCTCACAACTTTGCTGCCGCTCACATCGCGGGCAAAAGAAAAGGAAAGCGACACCGAACCGATTCCGATGTCGGCCGCCGCCGTCGAGGAAGACGCCGCCGTTCGCGAACCCCTCGATCTCATTCGACTCGCCCTCGACGAGCGGGTGTACGTGAAACTTCGCGGCGATCGAGAGGCGCGAGGTCGTTTACACGTGCGTGCGATTTTGAGATTGCGATTGCGATTCTCGACTTTTTGAACTCCCGACGCGCGGGGCGAAAGCGGCGCGAAAGACGACGAAAGAACGAACGACGTCTTCCTACTCACATCTTTAGCGCGACATCGAGACGACGACGAATACGCGCACTGACGACGATGGTGGGGCGCGCTTCTTCAAACCGTTCAACAGGCGTACGACCAACACTTGAACATGATTCTGGGAGACGTGGAGGAGGTGATCACGAGCGTGGAGATTGACGACGAGACGTACGAGGAAATCATAAAGACGACGAAACGATCGGTGCCGTATCTGTTTATTCGCGGTGATGCGGTGACGTTGGTTTCGCCGCCGTTGAGGAATTAGGAGGCGGGCGATTCGCGTGGACGGGTTTATTAGCGTCGAGCGTCGACGATTCGAGCGTTTGGTTGGACTCGCGACGCGGGCGGCGGGCGGTTCGAGTAGCGCGGTGGGACGAGAATACGCACTTGTAGTAATGTACTAGAATTGATGAAGAAAATCTATCGTTTATCCAAAGGCTCGAAGGTACTCGTCCACGGAAAAAGTCTTTCCCGGAGGACGTTCGTCGAGACGCTCCTCCGCGCGGCGAGCGTCGTACGCTGATCTCAGCGAGGCGGCACCGCGTTGAAGGAAGCTCTGCGTCGTTTTCGCAGCTCGAATGATCGCATCCGCGGGTACGGCGGCGTTGGTGAGCGCGTTCAAGTCGAGCTTGATGGCGCCAGCGTTGTCCTTGTGCGCCTGGCGCAAGACGCCCACGAGCTCCTTTTCGCTCTGTTGCGCATTCATACCCGCGGTAAGGAAGACATCATCCTCGTCGTCCTCGTCAGCGCCCTTTTCGGCGGTATCATCCTTCGCGGCGTCATCCTTCGCGGCGGCGGCGGCGGCGGCGGCCGCCGCCGGATCTTCGCCACCCTTGGCCGAGGCGCCCATGTCCCAATACGTCGTCAAACGCGTCGGTCGACGGCTAAACGGATCGCTCTCGCCCGTGTTCATGATGCCCGCCTTGAGTCTGGCCACTTGTTCAGACGCACGCTTGGACAACTTTTCGCTGTTTTGAATCTCGTTTCGACGGTTAATGTTGGCGAGCGCATCCTGCGTCGCACCGAGTCGAGCCTGGAGCTTGGCTTTGATTTCGCGGTCGAGCTCGTCCAGTCTCGCCCTGAGCTCGCTCACCTGTTCAAAATCAGCCTCGGCCTCGGCGTGCGCGATCGCCGCCTTGATTTGTTCCTTTTCAAACATCAAGTTGTGTCTCGCCCCGAGCTTTTCGCGCTTTTGCGCGAGAATTTTGGTCACATCGTCCGCAGTGTATCTGTAGTTTTGCGCCTCTTTCAAATTGGCGAGGCACGCGTCGACATCCTTCTTGTACACGGGTCGGCACTCGGACGCGCGGCAGTGCGCCACCCAAGCCGCCCACTCGGCGTCACTCACGCTCGAGTTGGAGACTTCGCTCAGTCGGAACGTCTTTTCAGACTTTCCCCATCGCAAGATGAGCCACTTGGACGTAGGGGGCTTGCCGGCGAGGTACTCGTACTTCTTCAGCGAGTACTGCTTGTACTTGCCATCAGCGACGCCGGCAATCTCCACCAATCGGTAGACGTTCTCATTTTGCTTATTCAAACCAATACCAACGCGAACGCAGCAATTAGTAATGGCAGACTCAAAGTACGGCTCGTTTACCCAAGCTTCGAGTTGGTGTCGCTTGAGCGTGATGGACTCGACGTCCTCGCGCGACGCGGGCAAATCAGACGCGAGGTACTCAGCCTCCTCGTCCACATCCACGCCGCGTCGACGCCGCGTCGACGTCGGCTTTTTACTCGGCCGCGGAACCGCCCCTCTTTCTTCCTCCAAATCCTCTTCCTCGTCGTAATACTCCTCCTCTTCGTCCGAATCGGTGAGGTCTCCGAAAACCCGCTTCCCTCGCTCTTTTCGTCTCTTCGCCTCTGCAATCTTCTCCAACGCCTCGAGCTCATCCCGCTTCCCCGACGACACCGCGCGTCCACCAGTCTTCTTCCTCGCCATTTCCAACTCTTTACTCTTCGCCAACGCCATGATTCGTTTCCGAGACTCGCGTTTCTTTCGCGCCTCGGCCCGTTCGAGCATGATCGTCTCTCGCTCGAGTTCATTCATCGCCGCGAGCGCCGCCCGGTCGTTCGCGTCGCCCATGAGATCCGATCCGTACCCATCATCGGAGTCGGATTGATCGTCGTCGTCGTCCGAGTCGTCCCCATCACGCGTCGTCGTTCCCGTCGTCGGGTTCGCGTGCGCCGCGTCGGCGTCGTGGTCCAATTCCATCAGATCTTCTTCTCTCTCCTTTTCGCCATCTCTATTCGCGTCTTCGTCGCCGTCACCAGCCATGGCGAACGGGGGTTCAAAACCGTCGCTCGTCTTTCTTCGTCGGCGCCGAGCGCGTGCGCGAGACACCACCACCGCGCGCGGCGCGTCGTCTTCTACCGCGGGCGCGAGCCGGGGACACCGCGCGGCGCGCGCGAAGGGATGCAGAAAAGTAACCATTACATATGTCTAAGTATGTATTCTGTACGTGTTTTTAAACAGTATTGTAGTTAGAAAAGTGTTAGAAAGTTACGTGAGACATACCTATTGTTTATCTACGAAAGATCGGACACTTGGCCACTACACGACCAACCGTAGATGCAAATGAATGAGTCGATGCATCTGTTCAGTGGACCGGCGCTTCGACGCTTCGACGCTTCGGCGCGACGCGATCGCGATCGCTCGACGCGCGAACGCCTCGAACGAAGGAAGAGATGGGCGCCTCCGTCGCCGCGCGCGGCGCGGTATCGACCGCTCGCGGTGCCGTCGGTCGTCGTGCACGTTTCGCGCGTCGAGCGTCGACGAAGAGTCGCGCGCGCGTCGCGCGCTCGAGCGCAGAGGATAACGACCGGGACGAGCGGCGCGTGGGAGACTCTCGCGCGGAAGAGACGGTGGATCGGCGAAGGGTTGTGGTGACGGCGGCGCTCGCGGCGATTTTCGCGTCGTCGTCGTCGTCGTCGTCGAGGGGGAGGAATGCGTACGCCGCGGAGGACGCTTCGGGCGGCGGCGGCGACGGGCGCGGCGTGCGGACGGTGCGCGACGAAACGGGATTCGGGTCGAAAGAGGCGCGAGCGCCGCGGGATTTGGTGCTCGTCGAGTACCAAGGCACGCTGAGCGATGGGACCGTGTTCGATACGACGCTGGGTGGGATGGTGTTCGCGACAAACTCGGCGGGAGTGGGTTCGGTGTCCATCGATAAGGCGGCTAAACGACCGGCGGTTATTCGTTTGGACGTCGGGAATCCCGTTCCCGGGGTCCCGCCTGGGTTGATCAAAGGAATCGAGGGCATGCGCGTGGGTGGTAAACGGACGTTTGAGGTACCGCCAGAGCTCGGTTTCGGGTCGAGCGCGGTGCGGTCGCCGTACGCGACGGTTCCGGCTGACTCGACGCTGACGTACGAAGTCACGCTCTTGCGCTTATCGTCCACTGGTCCCGACGCGTTGTTTAAAGGGGTGTCTCGGTGTGGTTTGGGCGGTGCAAACACCATCAACGATGGGTGCGGAGAGATTGAGCCGAGCGAGTGAGAGCGCCGCACGTTCGCTTACATTTTATAGTTGGATTATTTAATAAATTACACTTTTGACGCGCCGCCGTTGGCGCCCGCTCAAATTCAATCCCTGCGCGACGCCCACCGCGGGGTCTGCTCTCCCTCTCTCTTTCCCTGTTCCTACATTCCTAGAATCACCGTGTTTGTCAATCAATCGTCCTCGTCGACTGGAACCTTGACCAGCGGCAAAGTTTCCACCAAGCTCAACAGCTCCTCAAACTCCTCAAACGTCAAACCACCTCCCTCTTCACCACCGCGCATCTTCCGAAGCTCACCCATCGCCCGCGATATGAGCTGATTAAACTCCTCTTCGCTGATTGAGCTTCCCACGAGGTGTCTCGTGATCGTTTCAAGGTCGCTTCTTGAAACCAATCCGTCCCGATCCACGTCGTAACACTGAAACATGAACCGCAGTCGTTCCTCACGCGTCGCCTTGGCGCTCAGCGCCGCGATCATTCGCACGAAATCCTTAAAGTTTTGATTTTGAAACATTTGCACGATTCTCGGCGCCATGGGGGAGATGGCGAGCTCGGGAATCGCCATGAGTTCGTCCTCGGTGATGAAACCTTTGCGCTTCTTGTCGAGCGCTCGAAAGCGTTGGTAGAGCGCTTGTATCTCGCGCCCGGTGAATTTACCTTCGCAGTGCTGCTGAACATCCTCTATGTCGTACTGCGTGAGGTTGAGCGAGCTCGCGGTGAGTCCCATGGTGCGCGCGCGAGTCGAGGTCTGCCACGCTCGTTCGCGTGGATTGTCTGGTTGACAATGAAATCCAATCCTGGCGCGCGTTGTTCAGCGGCAACAACGCGCTCGCCGTACACGCGCGAATGTTTCGGCGATCCGAGACGAATGAATATTAATTCAAGTTTCAATGACAATGTGTGTGTGTGTGTGTTGCGGGGTGCGTGGATGGGAGTCATCCGTCGGTTTACAGCTTGCCGAGGATGGACTCTATGAAAATTTGGAGGCTGTCGGCGTCTCTGCGCTCGGACCCGAGCTTGACGTAACCGGAGCGACCCTTGGGGAAGAGAAGGACGGTGGGGAAAGAGTTCAAGGATAAGTTCTCCTTCGCCCACTCCTTCTCGTCGCGATCGGCGCGGAACTTGGCAAACTTTACACCCTTGGGGGAGAGACGCTCGGCGGCTTGCTCAAAGCCTCCCACCATGGCTTGGCAGAATTTGCACCACGGCGCGTAGAGCACGACGAGAGAGGTTTCGGCGTGCACCTTTTCATCCTTAAGCGATTCGATCTGCTCGCGAGACAAGATATTGACGAGCTGGTTCTCAAAAATGTCAACCTCGGTCGCCTCGCGTTCGTCTTGCGCTGCCTTTTGCTCGGCGGTGAGGTTACCGCTGTGCAAGCCGCACTCCTTATCGCTCGCATCTTCCCACCACCAGCGACCTTCGCGCTCTTGCTGACCGGGCAAAACCGGTCGAGTGCACGGGGCGCAACCGATGGAGACGTAACCGCGCTCGTGAAGAGCATTCACCGGAGTACCCATGACGCGAAGGAAATCCCAAACCTCTTGCGACGTGGCGTCGGTGAGCGGGTTAAATTTGACCAAACTGCCCGCGCCACCGCTCGCACCCTCGAACACGGGATCGATTTGGCACGCCGGAACCGCGTTACGCGTACCCGGGCTCTGATCCTTACGCTGGCCCGTCACCCAGGCTGAGAGCGTCGCCAATTTTCTTCGCAACGGCTTCACCTTGCGCACGCCGCAGCACTCCTTGTGTCCGTCTTCGTAAAACGAAAACAAACCCTTTTCGTTCACCAACGCCTTGACTTCGTCCGCCTCCGGAAAGCAATACTCAATCTTAATGTCAAAGTGTTTCTCAACCTTGTCAAAGAGCTCGTAGGTCTCCGGGTTCAACCGTCCGGTGTCCAACGAGAAGACGCGATACGGCTTACCCGTGAGGTGCGCGTACTGAATCAACGCCACGTCTTCTGCTCCAGAGAACGCGATCGCGAGTCCATCGCCGTGAATCTCCAACGCTTTATCCATAATCTCCAACGGCGTCGCGTTCGCGAATTCCGCATCGAGTCTCGTCGCGTCCTCGGTCGTCATCTTCGTCGCGTTCGAGCGAACGCTTTCACGATGTCGTTGATGAAGTTTCGTTCGCGCACTTCTAACGCGCGTCGTCGTCGACTTTGACGCCGTCGCGACGGTTGTTCGCACGGTTGACGCGGACATCGCCATGTTTGCTCTATTCGCGCTTCTTTCTCGGAGCGCTCGCGTCGTCGAGTGCCGCAAGGTTACATTCAGGTTTTTCCAACAAGGAGCGCGTCGTTGAGAGTGCGCGTCACACCTCGGTTCTCGATGCGTCGCGCGACGTCGGACGTCGTCCGCGACGGCTTGCACGGCCTTCTCGGGTACACGGCGAGCGCGCTGGAGGCGTTCGTCGAGGCGAAGGCGCGCGAGAGCGGTGGCGACGCGAACGCTTTGGCGCGAACGCTCGTCGATTCTGGATGCCCCGACGCCGACGAGACAGCTGCGTTCGCGCGCGAGGTGATTCGAGCCGTCGCGAGGGAACGGGAAGGAGGATGCGATGCGTCGACGTCGCGAGGTGGGAAACCTCCGTCGTCGGCGGATGAGAGGACGAGGGAGAGAGATGCGGCGGCGTTGGTCGCGCGCAACGCGAGTTATGAGCTGTTGGAGGAAGAAGAGGAAGAAGAGGAAGAGGCAAACGATGCTAAAGAGGCTCGGCGGAGCGAAAAGCGGGAAAAGAAGAGAGCAAAGAAGATGCGGAAGAAGCGCCGGGGCGAGGAGTCGTCGAGCGAGGAGGATGAGGAGGCGGTGGAGGCGAGGCGACGCGCGTTGGCGGGCGAGCCATACGGCGACGAGGGCGGAGACGAGTCGTTCGAAGAGGATGAAGAGGACGAAGAGACGCGAAGACAGAGAGAGATGGAGGAAGATCTGCGAGAGAGGGAGGAGTTTGAGGCCCGGTTGCGGGCTCGGGATGAAGAGCGGACGAAGAAGGTTGGTGAACGCGGGCCGTCCGCGGAGGAGCTCGCAAAGGCGGAGAGACGCGGGGCCAATTTGGAAACGGATGAGCAGAGGATGGATTTGGTTCCAGAGCTGAGAAAGACGTCGAGGCAAGAGTACTTGAAAAAACGTGAGTTGCAAAAGTTAGAAGAGCTCAAGGAGTCGATTCAGGAGACGGAATACTTTTATGAGGGTCAAGACGTCACAGAGGAGCAAAAGCGCGACTTGGAAAAGCGTAAAAAAGTGTACGAGCTGGCCATGCAACAAATCAACAGCATCAACGAAGCGCTGGAGGAGCGCTATTCGCTACCTACCGCGTACGACGATCCAAACAAGCCAAAGTCGACGAGCGAACGCCTTGCGGTCGCGAAGCAGCGATACAAAGATCCGACTGCGGACGACGACGCCAACCCGTTCAAGGAACAGGATCAATGGGAAGCTCACCAGGTGAAGCAGGCACACGCGCAGTTTGGCGCCAAGGACAAGCGTTCGGAACAGAAACAGTACGACCTCGTGCACGACGATCAAATTCAGTTCATCAAGGATGAGATCATGGCGGGAGACGGTGTTTCTAGCGCGAGCGAAAGCGAGAGCGGCGGCGAAGAGGAAATGGACGAAGAGAAGCGCACCAAGCTCGCGTTGGCTGGTAAACTCGGCAAACGCGCAAAGATTGAAGCTGATAGAAAATCGCTTCCGATTTTCCCGTATCGCGAAGATCTCATCAAGGCGGTGGAAGACCATCAAGTGGTCGTCATCGTTGGTGAGACGGGGTCAGGCAAAACGACGCAGATTCCTCAGTACATGTGGGAAGCTGGGTTTGGCGGTAAAACGCAAAAAATTGGGTGCACGCAACCAAGGCGCGTCGCCGCGATGTCAGTTGCGACGCGTGTTGCCGAAGAGGCGGGTGTCAAACTCGGACACGAGGTTGGATACACCATTCGTTTTGAGGATTGCACCAACGACAAGACACAAGTCAAGTACATGACGGATGGTATGCTTTTGCGTGAGTTCCTCGGAGAACCGGATCTCGCGTCGTACGCGGTGATGATGGTGGACGAGGCGCACGAACGCACGTTGCACACGGATGTCCTCTTCGGGCTCGTCAAGGATATCGCCCGATTCCGTCCAGAAATCAAACTGCTCATCTCTTCGGCTACTCTAGACGCCGAAAAGTTTAGCGAGTATTTTGACTTCGCTCCGATTTTTAGAATTCCGGGTCGCCGTTATCCGGTTGATATTCTTTATACAAAGCAGCCCGAGGCTGATTACGTGGACGCGACCGTCGTGACGGTTTTGCAAATTCACATGACGCAGCCAGAGGGCGACGTCTTGGTATTCTGCACGGGTCAGGAAGAGATTGAAAACTGCGAAGAATTGCTCAAGGCTCGACTGAACGAAATGGAAAAGAAACCTCCAGAGCTCATCATTGCGCCAATCTATTCGTCCCTTCCGAGCGACATGCAGGCGAAGATTTTCGAAGAGACGCCAAAGGGTGCTCGCAAGTGCGTGCTCGCAACGAACATTGCCGAAACATCCCTCACGATCGACGGTATCAAGTACGTCATCGATCCTGGGTTTTGCAAGCAAAAAAGCTACAACCCTCGAACCGGGATGGAATCGCTCGTGGTGACGCCCACGTCTCAGGCGAGCGCTTTGCAGCGCGCAGGCCGCGCCGGACGTACTTCCGCGGGTAAATGTTTCCGTTTGTACACCGCATGGAGTTTCCAGAACGAACTCGATCCGAACACCGTTCCAGAGATTCAGCGCACAAATCTCGGCAACGTCGTCCTCATGCTCAAGTCTCTCGGTATCAATGACTTGATGCACTTTGATTTCATGGATCCTCCGCCCGCAGAGACCCTCCTCAGAGCACTCGAGCAGCTCTACGCCTTGGGTGCGCTTAACGATAGAGGAGAGCTCACCAAACTCGGGCGTAAGATGGCGGAATTCCCGCTTGATCCCATGCTTTCTAAGACGCTGTGCGCGAGCGACAAGTACAAAGTGAGCGACGAAGTCATGACGATTTGCTGCATGCTTTCGTGCGGCAACACAATCTTCTATCGTCCAAAGGATAAGCTACAACTGGCTGACCACGCACACAAATCGTTTCACATCGGCAACGTCGGCGACCACATCGCACTACTCAACGTGTACAACTCGTGGCGCGAGGCGGACTACTCTGTGCAGTGGTGCTACGAAAACTTCGTGCAGCAGCGCACAATGAAGACGGCGCGGGACATTCGAGAGCAGCTCGAAAAACTCCTTGAGAGAGTGGAGATTGAAGTTTCCTCCAACGTGAACGATCTCGATAGTATCAAGAAGTGCGTCACGGCTGGTTTCTTCTATCACACCGCCAAGCTGCAGCGTAACGGTAGTTACCGCACGGTGAAGAACCCACAGACGGTGGCGATTCACCCGTCGAGCGGGCTTGCAAAGGAATTGCCGAGATGGGTCGTGTACTTTGAGCTCGTGTACACGTCCAAGGAGTACATGCGACAAGTCATCGAAATCAAACCCGAGTGGCTCGTCGAAATCGCGCCGCACTACTACAAGAGGAAGGAAATCGAAGGGGACACGATCAAAACAGGCAAGGCGGGCACCGGCAAGAAGTCAGACGTCGTCTTAGCTTGATTAGAAGTATAAATAGTTGAATGATGAATGGCAATTGAATAATAGCGTATTAGCTGTCTAATCCGTATCTAGTTGGCAACGACGCCCGCAGCTTCGTTGATGGCACCGGCAACGCTGAAGAGGGTTGGCGGAACGGCGAGGCACGCCGCGATGACGGCAGCCCCAACAGCCCAGTCTGAACCGCTCTTCATCTTGCCTTGGAGTGCCTTGGCGAAGGACATATCAGCAGCCTTATCAACCGTGGTGTCAATCGGGTGAACGATGAACGGGATGGCGGCCAAACCGAAAAGGGTCGGCAAGATGCGCTCGATGTCGACGCCTTGCGCAGCGAGCGCCTCAAAGGCGCCCGTATCCGCCTTGGCGAGAGCCAAGTTGGTAGACGCGACGACGACACGAATGAAAGAGCCCGGCCAGAAAACACTGGCGAGCATTTGCCAAGTCACAGTCTCGGTCGCGACCGCGAAGGCTTGCTGCGCGCGGTTATCCTCGCCCTCCGCCTTGTTCCAGCGCTTGACCCCCTTGTCAATCGTATCCGCGAGCACGTAAGTCGCCGCGACGCCGTACGTCGCCGGCACACCCCACGCCGGGAGCCAAGCGACGAACGCTTCACCGCATTCGTTCGCGTAACCCATGTAACGAAGCAACGAATCGCGGAAGATGTCGTACTCCTTCTCATCCTTCGGGAAACCGCTTTGATCCATGTCGTCGCCCAAGAGATCCTCCTTGTTATCCTCCTTCGCCTCCGTCACCGCGCGCGTCTCGACCGCGCGCGCCGCCGCGCGTCCAGAGGACGACGAAGACGTCATCCGCGCCCCGCTCGCGCGCGCGCCGAAGCGCTCGTGCGCTCGAGACAACGCCGCGCGGGCCGGCGACGCGACCGCGCCGCCGGTTCTCGCTCTCGAAGCCACGCGAAGGGCGCGCACCGACGCGCACCGCGCGAATCCTTGCACGACAGACATCGCTCCCGCCGTGGTGTGTGTGATGTGAATTCAACCGAAAACTTTTTCCGGCGTTCCCCGAGCGCGTCTCTCGCGTTCGAGTCGCGTCGACTACTGCCGCGGAATTCAAGATGCGGGCGAAAGGCGCGGTCTCGGACTGTCGACCAGCGTTGACGCGGGGTGGCATTTCGCACTGTCCCAGCCCACGACGACGTCGTCCCCGCGTCAAAACCCAACGAACGAACCCGAAACTCACCGCGCGCGTGGAATAATTTTTACTCCGTCGTTCCAGCGGTCACGCGGGCGCGTTCGCGTCGTCGCCGACGCGCGTTCCGTCGAGCGGCGCGTTCGCGATGCGTTCCGCGACGCTTCGCGTTTCCCAGGCGAAACACGATTTTCGGGCGTCAGACGGTGTTCGGATAATGTATAATACACCCGGGTGTGTCGGTTTGGCGTATA
>Ga0255768_10006713_pt1 | contig 10887 bp, 10 predicted proteins | sample 071ome_33_FD_179983 | JGI IMG/M metagenome (GOLD analysis project Ga0255768, IMG submission 179983) | Coastal salt marsh microbial communities from the Groves Creek Marsh, Skidaway Island, Georgia - 071412AT metaG (version 2) | ecosystem: Environmental > Aquatic > Marine > Intertidal zone >...
GTTGGCCACAATCAATTGATCAATGTCCATCACAATGATTTCGTCGCCAGGAGATTGCCCAGCAAACAGTGATGAAAAGTATTTCAACTTGTGCCAATGCAGTTTGATGTAGGTGTGATGATTGTAGGGCAACACAACATCTGCTTCAATTTGATCAGTGTCACTGAGGCACACAAATTCAAAGGGCACTGTGGTGTGTTTTTTGAGACTGCGATAGAGGTTGGTAACATACTGAGGAGAATACATGCCTTTGAAATACACAGTGCAGATTTTAATCATTGATGTATCCTTTGAGTTGTTGTTTGGTTTTTATTAGGGCACTGCAATGTTTAGAACACTGTCGCACAGTTGTGTTGGGGTCTTGCCAACTGTTAGGCAACATATGATTAAACCATTTGCTGGTTGAAAGTATCTTGATCAAACTGTGTTTGAATATGTTGTGTTCATCAAGAGTTGAAAAATAATTTTGTATGACATCATGCGAATAAAATTCTTCAAATCCTTGTTGTGAAACTTTTCTTGCCCAATAGTTGTTGCCGATATAGCAACAAGGCAACACTTGTCCGTCTATGTTCACCAACACTTTGTTGTCAAATTTCCATCTACATGTGATTTGCGTGCCCAAATCTTTTTTGCCCCCAGTGCCTGCCACATGTGGATTTGGCGGATCTATTGTGGCACGATCCAATTGATCGGGTTCACCGTGTTCATTTACAAATGTATAAGAATCCTGTAGTTTTTCTTTCACATAAAATCTATCACTCTGCACAATTTTGTAAAATTCAGCACCATGATCTTCACACAACTGCTTGATTTGTTTGACATGATCTTGATTGTGTTTGAATTGTATGGTCACAGCACCTGCTTCTGCTGGAGTTTCGCTCAATGCTTTCATGTTGCTCAACACAGTGTCGAGATCAGTAAATCTACGATAGCGTTCATGCATGGCCTGAGTGATGCCATCCACAGCAAATGTCACCTGCAACTGTTTGCCAGCCTTCAATCCCAACTCCCACCACCACTGTTCGTCTCTGATGGAACCGTTGGTGTCTATGGTGATTTTGCAGTTGCTTTCGTCAACAATGTAGGCAATGATTTTGTCAATGTCTCGGTTCATAAAGGGATCTCCCCATGTGCCACAAATGTTCAACACATTGCACACATCCAACACCTTGGGAGGAAATGCTCGTTTGAAATCATCAATGCTCCACTGTATGAGTGGCAACCATTCTGCTTTGCCCAAACCATTCTTGTCTGTGCGATGACACTGCGGACATCCTGCATTACAATAAGTGGACAGGTCAATGAACACATTTAAATTGCGGATTTTATACATGATCTTTCCATATTTTTTCAAATCGTTTGTCAATGATGTGCCACAAGTGTGCTTCACTCTTGCTGACAAAGTTGGTGTATTCAGGCAGTTGAATGTAGTGCCATTCGGAAGGCAAAAATGTGCAAGGCAGTTGATATTTGTTGATGATATAGGACATGAACACTTCGTTGTTCACAAAAAATTTTGATGTGATCACATCCCCCATTGCACATTCATTGATCACATCATCAAACACCTGCAACATGTCGGGCAGTCTTTCAAAGTATTTCACTGCTTGTATGGCTGAAGCACTGCCGCCCATGATGGCTGTGTTGGCCAACAGATTGTTGGGATCGTTGAGTCCTTCACACAACAGCATGGCATCTTTGCACAATTTTTTCATGTACCAATGATATTGGTCAATGTGATGTTCCACAGCATGTTCATAGGTTAACAGAATGCCATGTTCTTCACAGGGCAATTGTCTTGCCACAGCGCCATTCAGCATGCCCCAGGTTGCACTGCGTGATGCATCTGCACAGTGAATACAAAATTTTGACAAATCGTGTGCATCAAAAAAAGATGTTTGAGTGACAGGCACCACATCTAAATCCATATACAGCACATTGTCGTATTCATGCGACATCAGTTCCAACAGATGATGTTTGTAGTGATTGATCTTGTCAAATTCGTAGATGCTGTTGGGCATGGATTGTAGAAATTTTGTGTATTGGTCATCTGCATGAAACATCACAAAGTCTGCATCGCATGTGTCAGCATATTGTTTTTTGCAGTCCACCAAAGGTTGATAGTATTGTGCCAACTTGTTTTTTGTTCGCAGAGATCTTGGCACATCGTCACCTATGTAACTGCTGAGATTTTGCAAATTGTCATCAGCGATGTCCACATAGATGCTAAAGATTACATTTTTCATAAAACCTCCACACAAAGTCAAACTGTTTGTTGATGCAGTGTATCAATTTGGTGTTGTTGGGTATGTGCATTTCTATGTCATAGAAATAGTGCCATTCATCATCCAACCATTGCACAGGAACACCTGTGGTTTGCAGTTTGTAACTGAACACAGTTTCATTGTCATAGCCAAACATGTTCACAATGTTGGGTGGATACATGCCATCACCTTGACGCAGTTCTGTCATTAGTGCCAGCGTGTCCTCAAATTGATCAAAGTATTTGAGATCAGCAACATGCTGACTTGAAGCACCAATGATGCCTGTGTTGATCACATCATTGTGACCACTGTGACCTTGATGATACAGCATGGCCTGAGCATTGTAGTATTTGGCAGTGGGACTTCTCACAGAATGATTGATGTCATAAATTTTTAATTTGCGTTTGTTGACGTCTTTGTTGTTTTCCAACAGGCAAATACCTTTGGTCAAATCCCATTGATCAAAAAATGATTGGTTAGTGGTGGGCACCACATCGAAGTCAATGTATAATATTTCATCATACTGTTTGGCTAATTCATACAGCAGATGTATTTTGTAAAAATTGACAATGTTGTAGGTTGTGATTTGAGGGTATGCATCTTTGAAGTATTGTTCATATTTTTTATATGCATCATCATATTCAAACATGTGAAAGTCAACCCCAATTTGTTTACAATATTTTTGTTTCACTTGTAACAATCTATCATAATTTTGTTTGAGTGAAATTTTGGTGCGTTCTGATTTGGATATGGAGTCCCAAAAGTAGGGATCTTGATTGTCTAATTCTGATGTGGGAATATCGATGTATAGGCTGTATACCACTCTTTTCATTGCTGTGATACTTATAGGCCCCATAAGTATGCACGATTATGTCTGATAGACTCATTAACACCATTGATCATTTTGCACAGGATCCTGTGGTCAAAGCCATCATAAATTCTGAAAATTCAAGACAGCATGCCTGCAAAGATTGGTTGGTTGCCCAAACAGAAAATTATATTGGACTAAAAGATGAATTTTCGGTGTGCGTGGCAGGTGGATGGTTTGGTTTGATGGCACACAAACTGCGTGAACACTATGGCAATAAAATAACCAAACTGGTGAGTTTTGATCGCAACAAACAGTGCATGGAAATTGGTCACATGTTGTATCCTGATTCTCACATACAGTTTGAATGGCAGACTGTGGAAAATTTTAATCCTAATAAATTTGACGTCATTGTGTCAACATCCTGTGAACATTTTTCAGATCAAGTGCTGAACAATTTCCTATCACGGAAACAAACCAATACAGTGGTGGTGTTGCAAAACAACAATTACTTTGCTCTACCAGAACACACCAATTGCAAACACAGTCTTGAAGAATTCGCTGATTCTCTTGATTTGACCATCATGGAACAACAGCAGTTGACAACAGAATATTACACCAGATACATGATTGTTGGCAGATGATCAGATTGATTTAATTTTTGCTTTCCAGTTGCCGTTTTTTCTTGAGAAATTTATAAATTCAAACCAAGTCGGATGATGTATTCTTACTTGCTCAACACAATAAGTTTTGGGTTTTTCTACAAGTGGTTGATTGTGTTCTATGTATTCATACAAGTTTGCACCTGTTGTAATTTCGCTGACAGGTTTATGTTCAAGTGTAGACTGTGATATCTCTTGTAGTGCAATGACATCTTCAATGTGCTGATTGTTTGCAAGGTTTTTACAAATTTTTTTCAATCCTTGGAAAAATTTTTGTCTGCTATGCACACCAATATCAGTCACCACATGTTGATAAGGAAACCCAGCCGTAAACCACTGAAACTCTTTGAGGTCAGCATATCCTTGCCATTCCAACACATACTTGTGCAGTGGAAAATCTTTGTTTTGAATACTGTAATCTAATATTTCTTCATAAAAATCCTCATATGCAACATCACAATGTTTTTTTAGGTATTTGCCAATTAAATGAGTAAAGCCTGTGTAGTGCAACATGATGGTCAACCAAGTCCACAGCCATACTCTTTTGAGTGTTTCTGGTGGCATGTGTTCTGTGCCAACCACCATGTCTTGATACTCATCAATGAATTTACTAAAATATGTTTTGGTTGGTTCTGACATGATGCCATACTGTTGTAGATAATCTTTGTTGTTCATTTCACTGTTGGCAAACAGTGTGAGAGGAAATGCTTCTATCATAAAATCATTTTCCATCAGCCATGCAACTCCAGAGCGAAAAGAATCATATGTTTCTTTGGGCAAACCTACAATCAATTCAGTGGTAATATTAAGTCCATTTTCTTTGGCAGTGAAAACAATTTTATCTAACTGCGTGCCATCTAAGTTTACTCTTTTGATTGCTTCCAAAACTTCAGGATTCATGCTTTGTAGACTGGCTGTGAATCTTCTCAGCATGCCCGCATCCATTAATTTTTTTGCAATTTGCACTGTGTGATCGTGGCTGTTCTTGTTCCATGATGAATCAAAGATTTTAGGATATCCATGTTTTTGTTTGGTGGCAATCAGGAGGTCAGTGATGGCCATGTCTCTGTCTTTGAGTATGCCAAAGTTTGCGTCAGTGTCGTGAATGTATTCTATCTTGTTGTGAGCAAACCATTCAATTTCTTGTTGTATTCTTGTCATATCAAAAGTTTTGACTTTACTAAATGTAACGCCGCCCCAATCACAAAATGTGCATCTGAATGGACAACCTCGATTGGTTTCCATGATGCCTTGCATGACGATGTTTTGTGCTTTGGCAGTTTCTAATATGGAATCAAACAGGCCTGATGTGTATGGACTTGGGATATCACTGAGATCTGTGATTCGTTGACTTGGGCCTGTGTAAACTCTCTTGGTGTGGTAGTTGTAACTGATGCCAGGCACTGTATCAATGTCTTGTTTGCCTATCAAATGATTCAAAATACCTGTGAAACTGATTTCACCTTCCTGTTGCACAAGATAATCAACATAAGGGTGTTTGACAAAATAATCATCATCTTTGTCTGGCACATCGGGTCCTCCCACAACAATCTTGCAGTTGGGGAATTTCATTTTAATGGCTTTTGCAAGTTCTAAATTGTAGTTTGAATTCCATATGTAACTGCTGAGACCAAACACATGTGGATTGTCCAAACGATCAACAATGTTTTGAATTGGTTCTTTGCGAAACATGATTTCTTTTAATTGAAAATTATTTTTGATTGCTTCATGTGTATGTGCATAACACCATATCACACCAACACTGTATGGAAAGTAATAGTATTTACTGCCTGACAATTCAAGGCTCATTTGTGAAAGGTAAACATTATGCATTATAATTAATTATGAAAAACAAAATTTGAATAAAATTAAATGAAGAATCGAATTGTATTTGCCCAAGAAGATCAATCAAAATTGAACAAATTTGTGAGACCTTTTTTGCATGATCATATTGCAGGTGGACAACAACGACCCATGTTTATCGCAGACTATCATGCTCCGTTGGACCAAGTGTATCAAGAAAATGGTTACACAGTGGTCAAGAAATCGATCAAACAGTGTTGGATGCAGTGTGATACAGATCCTTTTGTGTATTTGATCACACCACAACCAAACATTTTCAAACTGTATACTGAACAACCTGATATGATTGAAAAATTTTTTCAACAACTAGATCCTTTGCTGATTGATGCTTTTAATGATGGAAAATGTGCAATTCTCATACACAATGTCAAAGAACAGTATGCAGGCAATCATGCAATTGAACAAAAATTACACAACTTGTTGCGGAGTATAGGTATTCGCCATCCTGAAAAAATCATCATGCTGGAAAATGCACCCGATGGTGACTTTAGTGATTTTTTTACATTTGTGCAATGGAACTATGCAGAAACCACTGTGAGAAGAATGAATTTTAACATTGATGTTAACCAAAAATTTCAATCATCATACAAAAAATTTTTGTGCCTAAATTATACACCGAGATATCACAGACGTGAGTTTATGTATAGAATGAGGGATGCAGGACTACTGCATGATTTCAATGCATCACACTATGATGCTGAGTTGCCATTGAACTATGATGTTGATGATCACAACAGCGCCACAGATCTTAAACCATCATCAGGTCATATACCCATGCTGATCAAAGATGTTAATCATTGGAACACAGTGCCAACCATGCTGTCAACAGACAATTTAATTTTTGTTGTGACAGACACACCATTTCAAACCAATGAGCCATTGTTTACCACAGAAAAAACTTGGAAGCCAATGTTGCTGAAAATGCCATTCATACTGTTATCAAACGCCGGCACATTGCAGTATCTAAAATCTCTTGGATACAAAACATTTGATCACATGTGGAGTGAAGATTATGATGACATACAAGACCAACATAATCGCATGACGGCTGTGTGCGATCTTGTTAAAAAATTATCATCGATGCACACCGATAATTTGAAAAAACTTGTGCAACAAAACTATCACATACTTGAACACAATTACAAATTGTTGATGCAGAGAAGGCCTGAACAGTCTGTGTTTGATGCTGTGGAAAAAATTATATCACGCCAGTGATCACTGTGTCTCTGTTTTGTAGAAATTCAACAAATCTTTGACGTTTGTTTTCTGCATGATATGGAAAATCATATCCCAATGCTTTGGCATGATCAAACAGTTCAAGATAACGTTCTAATCTTGTTTCATAATTTGATAGTTCATTCCACCAATCATGACCTCCACCGTTGTATAAATGACCATAGTCGTACTCAATTGGCGTATCATGTTCTATTCTCATTATATCGATTGACACAGATAGTTTTTTTGCATGTGGTGAATATTTTGTCAGCAACTTTTTTGTTTCGTCAAAGTCTGCAACAGTTTCTGTAGGATATCCTACAAACAACAAAATTTTGACATGTATGTTTCTGCTGATCAAATTTGACAAAAACCAATCAATATCCTCATTGCTAAATTTTTTTCGCATATGATGTCTTACAGTTTCTGATCCTGATTCTATTCCTATAGTTAAACTTTCACATCCTGAGTTGGCGAGATTGTCAAAATCTTGTGGTGAAAATGTGTTTTCTTTTCTTGCAATGAATTGTCCATTCCATAGTATTTTTTTTGGTTTATCTGCAAGTGCTTTGCACAGTGATCTAAATTGTTTCATTGAACCGTTCACTAAAGAGTCAGAAAACGATATAGCATCAACTCCGGATTTTTTTGCAACATCATGCATCATATCTGCTAACTGCTCGCCGTCAACAAATTTAAATTTTGGCCACAGATTAGCAACATCGCAAAATGTACAGTCTCTCACACAGCCTCGCGAGCCAGATACTACCATCGAATTGTATGTGTGCATCTCTAAGTAGTCGCTGTAATCAGGTGCAGGTAATTCGTTTAGGTTGTCTATTTGTATAGGTGGGATACCATTGATGCCAGGATAATTTAGATTACCATTCAAAAATTCTAACAGTGCATATTCTCCTTCTCCTCTAATGTAGTTGCCTTCGGTCCAGTCTCTGGTGATGCCAGGGCCACCATACACTACACGATCGAATTGTGATCCAAGTTCTATAGCTGCTTCGTGCTGTAGATATGAGAACACAGATATGCCCAACCAATCATATTCATATTGATCAATAATCAATGCTAATTTATTAAGATCTTCTATTTGATTGCCGTCTATGATTTTGACTCGTTTGCCTTTTGATTCTAAAAAACTTTTGAGATATGCTGGTCCTGGAGCTGGCTTGTCACGGTCCATTTTAGGTATTGAAGTAATTACTATGTCGTATTTCATTATGCAGGCAAACACCCAACAATGTGAATTCTGTCTTCTTTAGAAGCATTCATGGCAGAGTGATATTTGGTGGTATCTATGATATATGCTTCTCCGGTGGCTGGCAGATATATCGGTCCATCTTCAAACACTAAAAAACAATGTGGATTAGTGAGCACCGGAATATGCAGTCTGTGTGTGTGATCATTATGCCAATAGTAACAGGTTTTCCTAGTCATTTTCATAACTCGTGTTCTGCTGAGATTGTGCTCATTGATAATAGAGTTTATATACGGTAGATCAAACAGCAGTGTTGTATAATTTGTTTCATCAGCGTCTGCCAACAAGTAATTATCGCCCACAGTAGGATTGATAGGATCCATATCCTTGCTTGTGCCTTGCAGATAAATCTGCTTATCGTACTTGGGTAAATTTTTTAATTCTTCTTTGATTATGTCAAGATCGTAATGCATTGTTGCTTTATTTAATTGCTATTTTAATACCAATAATTGCATTTATTTTTGATCTGATCTATGATTGCATCTACATCATAATCAAATGTGCAAACAAATGGATTTTTGACATACTGTTGATTGCTTTGATCATAGAACGGTTTGAGCCATTCATGATTTTCAAGATCTTTTTGATAATTGATGGTCACATGATTTGGTGTGTTAGCAACAAATTCTTTCATGTGTTTCATCATGTGTATGTGTTTGGGTTTTTGTGTGATGACTTGTTCAATTAATTTTTTGTTGTATGGCACATTTATTGTGATAGCATCTGTAAACTTGTCTTTTTCTACACCGTTTGGCCAAACATTATGATGTTTATTAGCAACCAACCAATGTCTAATAGCGGGCCGGGTCAAAAGAGAAATAATTATGTCTCTAAAAGGTCTCACACAAAAAACAACTTTGTGATTCAGCATGGTGTCTTTGATATGATCTATTTCTTCTGCAGACCTATCAGATAATTCATTTACTAAAATTTTATATACTACCGGAGTTGAAGATTGATCAACATATTCAAATCGTTTAATAATAGATTCATACTTTTCTATGCCAGGATATTTGTCACTGTACAACTCTTGCCATGGGGTAAAATAAGGGAATTGTGGAGTATCTAATGGAAAACTGCTTTTTACAAAATCAACTGCAGAAGTTATTTCTCCGCAGTATTTCCTTTTAATTGTAGACAATGCTGATGCAATAGTTGATGTACCAGATCTATGCAACCCAATCACACACACTTTATCGTCTGAATTTATAACCATTTTACACCAGACACAGCAAACAGCTATGTACAAGTGTAATTAATCAACTATGCATACAGATATTGCAGTATTGACAATTTGACTGTATAAATATGATAGTTAAATGGCATACACAATCAACAAAACTGACGGTACTGTTCTCACCACTGTATCCGACGGCACACTAGACGAAACCACCAATCTTTCATTGATAGGTCAAGGCTATTCAGGATACGGTGAAGCACAAAATGAAAACTTTGTCAAACTGCTGGAAAATTTTGCCAACACCACAGCCAATGCACCAGACAAGCCAATTGTGGGTCAACTGTTCTATGATTCCACACAACAACAGATTCAAGTGTATGATGGCTCAGCTTTCAAAGCAGTGAGTGGCTGTATTGTTTCTGCCACAGAACCAACCACTGGTTCAACAGGAGATTTATGGTTAGAAACTGGCACCTCACAGGTGTATGTGTACACAGGTTCAGCATGGGCACTGGTTGGCCCAGAAAGAGTTGCATCAACAGGTGCAGTGTCTGCCACCATCACAGACTCCACAGGAGTTGATAGACTAGTTCTCCAGTATTTGGTCAACAACACCATTGTGGCCATGACGTCAACTGTTGAGTTCACACCACAAGCAACCATCACTGGTTTTGCCACAATCAAAAAAGGGTTCACACTTTCCACCAACATTGCAGGCAACAAGTTTCATGGCACAGCCACAGATGCAGATGCACTGGGTGGAGTGGCAGCTGCCAACTATCTGCGAGCCAATGCCGATGACACAACCACAGGCACACTTACTATTGACAAAGATGCTTCGTTGATACTTGGTGATGACCAAGACATCACAATGACACAGAGCGGTGCAAACTTCACTGTGAAAAATGTAACCACAGATGGCAATATTGTTTTCAACATCAATGATGGTGGTGTAGACACCACTGTGCTCACACTCAACGGTGCAACATCCAATGTCACAGTGGCAAACACCATCACAGCAAATGCTGTGTCAGCTACCACAACAGTGGAAGCCACAACTTCTGTCACAGCACCCACAGTGAACACCAACATTATACAATCATCAGATTCCACAGAAATCAGGATACTTGACAATGTGTCCATCAGCGGCAACATCACAGCAGACAATTTAGGCGGCGGAGTAGCTGCAGATTCTGTGAGTTCAACTGAACTAAAGGACAGTGTTTCGCTGATAGTGTATGATTCAACAGGATCCGCTGTCAAGACCATATTCGGAGCAGGATCATAATGCAATTGATTGATTTTGAATGTATAATAAATAATTATAACAACAATAAGGAGTCCTTTTAATGGCATATCAAACTGGCGATACAATTTTAGACGATCATTATAATGGATTCGCAGACACAAATTCACCCAACAACATCAATAAAATCTGGGGCACAGGCAACGCAGACTACGGTTATGGTCAAACCAACACCATTTCAACTGTATCAGCAGGCTCGACTGTAGCTGCTTCACAGTGGAACACACTGTTGGACAGAATGCAGTCAATCAAAAATCATCAGGGATCTTCGATCACATCAGGTGCTGGCACACTTTCATCAGGTGATCCAATTGCC
>Ga0255768_10006716_pt1 | contig 10882 bp, 6 predicted proteins | sample 071ome_33_FD_179983 | JGI IMG/M metagenome (GOLD analysis project Ga0255768, IMG submission 179983) | Coastal salt marsh microbial communities from the Groves Creek Marsh, Skidaway Island, Georgia - 071412AT metaG (version 2) | ecosystem: Environmental > Aquatic > Marine > Intertidal zone > Salt...
AGCCTCTAGGAATATTTCTATAAGTACCACCAGCAAAGTCTATTAGCATTAAGTTAGACATGGTGTTATTGATGTGAACAGTAGGATTCCATGCGGTTTTAGATTTCTTCCAAAGTCTAGTAATGGAATCATAAGCATCGATGGCTGCTTGAAAACCTTCTTTCTCTTTAAATTTATTTATCTTTGTGAGGTCTCTATAGACATCTTTAGGTACAAATTTACCAGAGAGTTGTCCATAAGTTTTAATTGGATTTTTACCAAAGTTTAAACCTTTAACGACATTATCAGGCATTTGTATCCAATCGTTTTCTCTAACTTCACCACTAGCTACTTTATTAGCGAAAGCTGATTCGTCCAAGGATATCTTTTTATTATTGCTGATATTAGCATAAAGTTTATACGCAGCTAAATCATTAGTCATAAGTCGACCAGTCTCTGCAACATTAAAGGCTGCATCTTCAATTTCACCTTTAGCTAATCTTTCTTCTTTTGTTAAATCTCTTCTAATAACAACTTTTTTAACTTCTTTGCCTTTTTTATTTTTTGTAGTAAATTCTTCTACAACTTCATATTCTTTGTATTGTTTATTTTTAAATTTATTATAGTGGTTTAAAGTTAATTCTTTACTGTATCCTCTTGGCTTTAACTCGGACCCAAGGATACGTAAAAATCTAGCAGCTCCTACTGCTTCTTGACTTGTTTCGCCTTTTAAGTATTTACTATAAGTTCTGTGTAGATATTTTTCAGCGTTTTTCTTAAATACTTTTTCTGATAATAAACCAGAATCAACTAGCTCTTGTCCGGTTTCTTTAATTATTTTTCTAGCTTTATCAGAAAAACCTTTTAGCCTTTTAAAGTCAGCTTTACTTACGCTGTCAATATCTCCTGTTAACATTGCATTAACAATCTTTTTATCTTCAGTAGATAATCTTGATATTAAAACTGAAGCTTCGTGAAACTTAGAAGCTAGGGAATTTACTTGACCAAAAACATTTCTTTTTAGGTCTAAGTAGTCTTTTGGCAAACCATAATTATCAACAAGTTGTCGAGCTATAAATTCTCTTAATTCCATTTGGTCGGCATCTTTACCAACTTTTATATTTTTACCTAATACTTTTGTTGCACCTACACCAGAAGCACCTAATAAGAAAGCAGCAAACATTTTTTGGCCTTCTGTTGCTTCAGGGTCGTTCCATGCATTATAACCAGCAACACCACCAAAAGCACCTGCTAAAGAAGAACCCCAATTTTTACCAACAACATCCCATATCTTATCAGCACCTTGTTCTTTCCAAAATTGTTCGACTTTTCTTCCTAGTCGACCTTTATCTTTTTCAGCTATTCTTTTACTTTCGGCTAAAACCTGTTTAGTTAAATTATCTATTTCTTCTTCAGCTTCAATTCCTTTACCTGCTTGTATTAAATCAGCTTGTTCGTCTAAAATATCTTCTTGTCTTTGCTTAGTTGTTTTAGCAAACTTAGGAGTCTTACCTAAAACTTTACCTATACCTTGAGCTAATGCCGAGCCTCCTAGCCCTAAAACACTTCCAGCTCCGGCTCCCCAAAGTGTTGAATCTAATCTATTTTGTTCTTCGCCTTGATAGGCAATACCACTGGCAAAAGCTCCTTGTCCAGCTCCAAACGCTGTAGCTTTACCAATACCATTTATCTTTTTTGCCCAGCCTAAGAAAGGTATCAGGCCTATAGGGTCAGCAAAAGCACCTCCCATATAAGCACCAAAAGCTTTAGAACCATACTCAGGATTTTCAAAAATAGCTTTAAGTTTTTTATCTTTTTCAGAAAGTTTTTCTAAAAGGTCATCAGCTCCTGTGATGTTTCCATAGATTTGTTGGATTCCTCTAAAAGAATCAGAAAACCCCATTTTGAGAGCATACGAAATAGCATCACTCTCTGATAAATAATCAGGAGTGTTACTACCTACTTTGTATTTATTTAGGCCTTGAGGGTCAGCCTGTATGGGTGTTTTGTAATCTAATAAAGACATTAGGGCTTATTATAAAACAGAGTTTTCTTTCAGATATTTCTCGTCTGTGCCTTTACCTGCTTCAGTATTATAATATTTTTTCCAATATTTAGCTCTACCAAGTACAGTTTCAGGAATAGCTTCTGCGAAACCTAGAAGATAAGCTCTAGCAAAAGCAGCTCCGACTAATGGTTTATCTAAATCTTGATAACTTAACTGAGATAAATCAAGGTCTAAGTTTTGCTTGAGTTGTTCATTGTAAAGTCTTGTTGTAGCTCCATCTTTTTCATTGGTTTCTTCAAGTCTTCGTTGAACTTCTTCAAAGGCTATAGGGTCAATTTGAAAGATACCTTTAGAAGCTCCTTTAAAAGTATTATTATCTCTACCAAATTTAGATTCAATATTAGCAATTTCAGTTAAAAATGTTTCTACAGCTTTATCACCCATAGCAACTTGTTCAATAGCTTCGTCAGTGATATTTCGACCTGCAGCTTTATCTTTCATTAAACCGCCTTTTTCAAATTCTAGTTTTTCATCACGAGCTTTTGCTCTTTCTTCTATAATCCCTAGTTCTTCTAATTGATTTTTAAGCAAAGAAACTTTTTTATCTTGATTTAAAAATTCGGCTTCTTCTAATCTAGTTTCTAATATTCTTCTTCTTTTATCAAATTGAGTTAATTCTTCAGATGTTCCTTCGCCTTCTCCTACGTCCATCATAGCACTTCCGGGTTTAAGAACAATTCTATCGTCTTTAATATTATAACCAACACTAACTATTTTTGATTGAGCTAATGCAGGATTTTTTAAAATACTATCTGATAATTGAGGTAATGCAGCTATAACTTGTTCTGGAGTACCACTAAAAGTAGAAGCTCCATCACCAAAATAATTACCTTCTTTATCAACACCTTTTAATGAAGAGCCTCCTTCAAATGATGATTGATAATCAGATATCTTAGCGTCATCACCATTAAATAATGCTTGTTTAACTTCATCTACTACCATTACGATATCATTATCTGCTGCTGTTTCCATCTCAACTTGATAAGAATTAGAATAAGGCTGAGTTGTTGTTGTCTCAGTATCTGGATATACAATTCTATTAAAATCTCCTATATTCAAATTAGGTATAAAGGACTTTGCAAATTCATAAGGAGTATCATAATATCCAGCTGGTTTATCACCTGTGCCTTCAATATAAGCTTGTAAAGCTGGGGTAGGTACTGATTGTCCCATCGCATTTTTTTGATAAAACTTTTGTTCCATAATATCATCAAGATTAGCAACAATAACTCCTAGATTGTTTTCATAAATTCCTTTAGCTATTACTTCATCATAAGACATTCTATGTTCATCTGGAACATTTAAAAATGCATCATGAATAGTTTGTGTTGTATCTTTTAAATTATTTGAAAATATTTTTTGACCTTCTGCAGTTAAAAATTCCATATAGCTTTTTTGAGCCTCGAAAGTTTTTCCTTTTTGATTAAAGAGCTTTTGCTCGATTGGATTAGTAATAACCTCTTGTTTTTGCACCATTTGAGGATTACCATTTTTATCTGTATAGTTTTGTATGTTTGTTACTAGAATACCAGCACCATCAGGCAATTCTTCAGTAATAAGTTTTGTTTCACCCATAACTTTGTAATCAATACTTTCTACAGTCTTTTCAAATTGTGCAGCTAATGCAGGGGACATAGCATATAAAGCTTTAAACCTATTATTTACGTCTTCAATATCAGACAATTTAGCTTGAAATGCATTCTTTTCATATTGTTTTGCAAGTTCATTATAATCAGTAGTATTGAAACCATTACCTCTTAAAAATGAACCAATACCTCCTATTAGATTAAATCTATTATCATCTTCCATATTGTTAAATATGTTTTCGTAAGATTCATCAATAAATTTCTTTGAAGCATCTAAATCTCTGTAAGGAACTCCAAGGCTATCTAAATCGCCTAAAATAGCATTATAAGCATTGACGAGTTCTTCTTCTCTATTTTTGAGATAATCACCATAAGCTGCTGTAGGTTGCTTGACAACATTATTTAAATCTTCTGGAGACATGTTCATGCCTTGTTTTCTAATAAAGTCATCATCAACTTCTTCTCTAGCATAGTCTCTAGCCCAAGCATTAACATCATTTTTGTATTTTGTTTCGATGTCTTTTTGGATATTACCAAACTGACTTAAATGAGCTAATTGTGCTTTGGCATTAATCTTGTCAAATTCTTTTTCTTCTTCTAGCCTTTGAATGTTGTCGGCTATTCTATTGTTGAATATATTCTCAACACTACTTTTAACAGTACCAGCAACTTCTAAAAATTTATCAAAGTTAGTTTTATCTTGACCAGTAGCCCTTCTTAAAATAGGGTTTGTTTTATATATATCACCGGGTTTATATGCTTTCATTATTACTCACTCCTCTCTAATAAACTTTTTACATCAACTTCTTGTACTGCTTCATTTAATTCTGGGCTAACAAAATCAGGTGCTTTTAAATCTTGTGAAGCTGCTTTTCTAATTTGATTCTTCATAATATCTACAGCTTTATTTGTTACTTCTGCTTCTTTATCTGCATCAGCTTCTTGATTCTCACCAGTATATAACTCATAGTCTAATCCAGCTTTTTCAGCCAAAGCCATAATAATAAAACCAACAGATTCAGCCAATAACAATATCATGTCTACAGTCCAAAGACCTCTTGAATAACCAGACAAGAGATATGTTCTAGCAATAGATTCAATAGGAATACCCTCAATAATCATATCTGTTATTTGTCTAAAAGCTTCTTTTTCTGTAAGCTCTTCTAAGATATATATTTCAGCCTCACGTCTATTAGTAAACTGAGGTGGTTGTTCCCATGCGTAAGAAACATCTGTTGAGTTTGTTAAGGATTGTCCCGGAACTGGTCCAGCATAATCCATCATTTGCTGTAAAGACTCTTGAGATAATACTTGTCTACCTGCCATTTTATTGTCCTCCTAAAGATACTGTAGGTGTTGGGATTTGATAAGCTTTTAAATCTCTCATAAACTTTGAAAAGACATCATCGCCATAATATCCTGCTTCGTACATACTTTGAATTGTAGGTTGACCTCTAAATCCATTTTGAACATACATAGGATAGTTATTTCTACTATAATCATTATAAGAACTTGTGTCTGTTTGTAAAGGTGTAACATTAATATATCCGCCTCCGCCAACAAATTCTTCACCTGCACTCATTTCATTTAAACTAGCTTGAACTCCCATAAAGCCACTACCTACTTCTGCCATACGACTAGCATCGTATTGAGCCATGACTTGTGAAACTTTATCGGCTTGTATATTTTCTAAACCTTCTTTACCAGCAAATTCTTCAAATCCTCTTACTCTGCTATTATTATAATCAGTAAAACTATTTAAACGATTGTTAAGTTTTATTTGTTCGTCAGATAAAATATGAGTAGGAACACTTCTATATTGTGGTGTAAGTTCAAATACTTCTTTACCATCAACACCAGTATATTTAACATTTTTATCAAAACCAACAACAACATCTGTTAAGTCATCTTGAGCCTCTAATTTAATTCTATTTAATTCAGCTTGTTTCATAACATCTGAGGCATATATATCAGCAGTAGTTTTGCCAAATGTTTCTGGTTTAAAATTTTTAATTTTAGTTAGTTCTGCTTCAGTAAAATCTCTATCAACAAATGGGTCAATACCTATTTCATTCCAATCTTCCATTTTTAATTCATTCATTTTGGCATTAATAGGGTCATCTAAATAATTACCTTTCATTTGTGGATATTTTACAACTGTATCTTTTTCTAAAAGACTGGTTTGTTCTGGATTAAAAGACTCAGTATATCCTCTGTCTACTAATTCACCATCTAGTTTAGCTGCATCGGCTGCTATAGTTTCGGCAGTAATATTAGAGGTTGGAAGATTTAGAGCCATTCTAACATCATCTAATTTATTACCAACAAACTTTGTAAAACCATTATAAACATCTGTTAAGTTTCTATTAGCACCAACAGGTATTTTACCAATAGTATTACCAGCAATAGTACCAACAGTATCACTTATCATACCACTAACAGAAGAATAAACTTTACCAGCTAAATTACCTGCTTGAGCGATACCATTCATAACACCACCTATTAAGCCTCCTTGTGCTCCTGCCCAAGCTCCAAAGCTCGTCCACGCAGCTCCTATTCCCGGAAGCATCAAAGTAAGTGCTAAAGTACCTAAAGGACCCATACTACCAAAAAACTTACCTACTTCTCCTAAACCATTTTTCAATGCTTTACCTATAGGTGCTAAAGTTTTTTTAATTCCTTTAAATATTTTCTTAAATTGTTTTTTTAAATATCCCATTTATCTTTTCCTCCGTTATCGTTAGTTTTGGAATAGTGCTAAAAAGTTTTGTAACCTAACTAAATGTGCATCATCTTGTAGTGCACTGTTATCACCACCTTGCATACCTGCAACAGCAATGTTAGCATCTCTATCCTTGGCATTTTCTGAAGACTTGAATATGTAGTCAAATTCATCTCTAAGCTCCTGCCAAGATGTAGCCAATGCTGTACTTGTTAAACCAAAAGCATTCTGAGCATTCATCATATTTACTTGGTTTTGTGCTGCGGTATCTATTGTTGATATTTTTCTTCGCCATTCAACATTTGACTGTTCGATTATCATAGCATTTTGAGCATTGAAAGTTTCTCTAGAAAACTCTTGATTCATTTTAGCTTGGTCAATACTTGCTGCTAACTGTGCATTAAACTTATTTAAATCTGCTTCGATACCAAGCTCTTGTGCTTTTTTCTGATTGTATTGAGCAGCATTAAATTGTCTCATAGCATTTTGCTGACTTGCGTTGTATTGATTCATTTGTGCTCCTAAGTTTGCCCAGAACTGATTTAATTGGTTTTCATTTTGAGCATTAAACTGAGCAGCTGCATTTTGATACGACTGATTAGACAATAAAGCCTGTTGCTCTTGTTGAGCTTTTAGAATAACAGCTTGTTGTTCATTGCTTACATTAGTCATATCCATTTGTAAAAATGCTTGAGCATGTTGAGCAGCTACTTTAGTTCTTTGGTCAACTGCAGCTAAATCTAACTGAGCTAGTGCTGTAGCATTTTGCATAACCGATTGTTGCTCGGCATTAAAGTTTGCTAAAGTTGCACTTTGCATAAATTTACTATTAGCCAATTCAACTTGTTGAGCATTGTTAAACTTAGCCATGTCCATATTAGCTACCATGTTAGCATTAGACATAGCTCTTTGTTGAGCAGTATTAAGATTTGCTATACCCATCTGTTGAGCAAGTTCAGCATTCTTAATGTTCATGTTCATTCTAGCTGTTAAATTAGCTAGTTCAGTTTGCTGTGCTGCTGATAAGTTTTGTGCTTCTGCTTGGTTTTGAGCAGTTAAGTTTGCTAATCTAATTTGCTGTTCAGCCGATAGATTAGATTTTTCCATATCTTGTTTAAAGGCAGCATTCTTAGATAAAAAGTCAGCTGCTATTTGATATTCAACTAATCTTGATTGTTGTTCTGCAGACATGTTTTGACGTTCTGTCTCATTCATGATTTGCAGATTTGCTAATTCTATTTGTTGCTCATTGTTAAGATTTAGAGCATCCATAGACTGTTTTTGTTGAGCATTAAGTGTTGCTGCTTGTTGTCTATTTTGTAAGTTAGCTATTCGTACTTGTTGTTCTTGTTGTTCTGTTGTTAAAACAGCTTGTTGTTCAAACTGACCTGTTAAGACTTTAAGGTCTTGAGCAAACTTTGCACTTTGACTTTCGGCTGCTTGTCTATTGCTTAAGTTTTGTAATCTTACTTGTTGGTCTTGTTGAGCAGCTTGAAGATTTGCTTGTTGTTCGTTGCTAAGATTCTGTGCAGCTCTTTGCTGAATAGCTTGAGCATTGGACTGTGCCATAGGCAAAGCACTTTGAATAATAGCATTAAATAAAGAATCTCTTGCTACTGTCGAAGCTAATATACCTCTTTGAGCCATAATGCTATTAACAGTATCGACAGCTGGTTTAGCCCATAAAGGTACTTCACCTGATTCGAGACCACCAAGCAATGCTTCCATCTGTGAAGATACTAAAGCTTCGGTTGGTAATGCTGCGACAGCTGCTTGTACATTTGTGTCTGCTGTATCTAATTGTGCTGTAACAGTTGCAGGGTCATCAACAATAGCTGCTGCGATATCTTGAGGAACATCAGCAGTTTCTGCTATCATTTGTGTGGCAGCACTTTTAGCTGCTTCACCTTTTACTGTTCTTCTTTGTGCAGCTTCAAAACCTGCTTTATTAATTATTTCAGCAGCCATGCCTGTTGCTGCTTCGCCTGTGATAGCCTCTCTTTCTCTTATTTCAGCTTGAGGTGTTTCGGATAATTGAGCAGCTACTCCAACAACTTCAGGAACAAAAGCTCCAGATGATATTGCTGCATCAACTGTTGCTGCTTTAGAAGATTCAACAGCCTGTCTAGTAATTTGTGCTGCTTGAGCAGGACCTGAAAGTTTTCTAATTTCTTGAACTTTCATTTTTGAATCATCAGATAACTGACCATAAGCTGCTTCAAAGTCTGGAGTATCTTCTATTTCAGATGCTTCCATTTTTACTACAGCTCTTCGAGCCGGTAATCTTGCTTTAGCAGATTCTCCTTGAGCTAAAGGTTTGCTACGAATATCTGCTGCTGCTCTTAAAGCTAAGTCAACATCTTCAGATATAACACCTGTTCCTGATGGGATAATTTCATCTTCATAAGCTTGACCAAGTAAAGCTGCTTTTGCTTCAAGACCTAAATCTGCTAAATTTATTTGTCCTTTAGAAATTTTATCTAATAGTTCTCCAGCTCCTCTAGCTCTGTATTGTCTTTGCATTTCTGCCAGAGACATGCCGGGGTCTGAAGGTTTGTCACCAAATGGTGTGTAATAGTCATAAATATTATCTGATGGGGTTCTACCTTCTAACAGTGGTGGTTTGTAACGATAACCTTCACCACCTATATCAACACCTGTAGTTTCTGGTGGTGCAGGAGGAGGAGGAGGAGTTGGTCTAGGTCCCGGTGCTGGAGATGGTGTTGGACTTGGACTAGGTGTAGGGCTTGGAGCAGGAGTAGGACTAGGACTTGGAGAAGGACTTGGGCTTGGGCTAGGCTCCGGAGTACCGATAATAATAGGTCCATCACCCGGTTCTGGTTCTGCTCCACCAAAGCCGGGTTTTGTACCGGGAGGTACATCACCATAACTAGCTCCGCCTTTTTGAAAAGCAGTTCTCGTAATTACATCCATTATATCTTTTAGATTATTTTTTCTTTTCCTTGCCATAATTCCTTCTTATTTTATATTTACTTATACTTTAATTCAAATAGCTTGTCAATCTTTTCATCAAGCTTTTCAAGTCTATCCATGACTGCATCCATATTGTTTAATAATTCATTTTTAGTCACATAATGCTTAGCAATCTCCTCACGAGTCTTATTAAGCAATATGTCTTGTCTTTTAAGCTCTGAAGTATTTTGTCTAATACTATACATAATTGGAGCTAGTATTAAAGTTATAAAAGCATTCCAAATAATGTATGGTGTTAGAATATCCATGTTAGCCTCCTATTACTCTGCTAACTGATGATGGGTTTATTTTCTCTGCAATCTGAGCATCAATATCATCTTTGTAAGCTTGTACTTGGTCAGCACCCATAGCTGCTTCAACCCAAGCTTGAACATCAGATACTGTTAAGTCTGCAAAGGCTGTGAAGCTTGATAAGTCAGAGACATCAAGCCCTATAGAGCCATAGACTTCGCCTCTTTGTGGGTTGCCATCTGAATCATTATTAGCATCATCTTCACCTGTTAGTCTCCAGTGAACATTATAAACTACGTCAGACTCAGTATTGGCTGGGTCTTGACTATCTGTGTGGCTAGGATATGTGTCCACTTGTTTTACATCCCATAAGTATGATATAGCCATTCTAGTTTCCTCCTTTTAATAGCTTAATTTCATTTTTAAGTTTATCAACTTCTGCTGATAATTCCTTAACCGCTTTGATTAAGTTGGTTGTGAAGACAGAATAATCAAGCATGTAGTGTTCATTATCTTCATCTGGTTTTCTTACACCCTTAACAGGCATATCTAGTTCTTCAAAAGTTTGTTCTACTTCTTGAGCAATTAAACCTTCTGATTCCCAATCGTTGTCTTTGAAATAATATTTGACTGGATTTAACTTATTGATAAGTTCAAGACCTTTGGCTTCACCTGTAACATTTTTTAACCTACCATCCGATAGATTAGTAAAGCCCATAGCTGAACCTGTATTATCCCAGTCTATTCTGCCAACAGCACCAGCACTGGTATAAAACTTCATCATCACATTGAATGAACCAGAGTTACCATTTTTAACACCCATAACTTCTACAGTGTTACCACCACTACCTTGCACATCTAATGTTCCACTACTAAAAGCTGCAGTAGCATTAATCAAAGTAGCTCCACCAGACGTAATTCTTTGTCTTAAGCTTTGACCATTGGTATAGAAATCAATGTTTCCTGTATCTGTTCTGAATGAAAAGTCATTAGCACTACCACCAGATTTGAGAGCATTACCGCCACCGATAAAGCCGTAATTGGTACCACCTGTTCCGCCATCTTTTAGATTAATAGCTGTAACTCCTGTGTTTGGTGTAATGTCAAGCTGTCCTGTAGACCCAATCCTCATGCGTTCATTTGTACCATTAGTTCTAAAGATAAGTGGTAAAGCTCTTCTTTCTGCTAAGAATGTACCTGAAGCATTACTAAATACTTCTCCACCAGAAGCACCATTAACACCAAGTTCTATTGCAGGTTCTGTGGTATCGTTTACTGTTAAAACTGTTCCAGTCAATCTTA
>Ga0255768_10006717_pt1 | contig 10881 bp, 8 predicted proteins | sample 071ome_33_FD_179983 | JGI IMG/M metagenome (GOLD analysis project Ga0255768, IMG submission 179983) | Coastal salt marsh microbial communities from the Groves Creek Marsh, Skidaway Island, Georgia - 071412AT metaG (version 2) | ecosystem: Environmental > Aquatic > Marine > Intertidal zone > Salt...
TATTATTAAATCCTGTTATCTCCAATGATTCTTTGCCGCGCGATGATTTGAACCAGCATTCTGATGTTGTGATTCTTTGCTCCGAATCAGTGATATTTACTTCGTTAAATGCCCCATTGTTAGATCTATTTGAATGGGTTGGAGAGGCGCGCTTTGTATTGCTTACATTGGAAAAGTCCAGGTAAGCCTTCTTTGTCTTAATAATCTCTTTATGCTGATTTGATGAGTTATTCGTTGTCTTTGCAGGTGTTACATCATAATCCGTCGTAAAGCGACCAATGGTATCCTGCTCTTCTCTCGTAGCAGACTCTAAAGAGAACTGGAGATAGTAGGCAAGCCCTTTTAATTGATCGGTTTGATCCTTATCCCAATCACCCGGAAAGTAAAAGTCTTGGATTCTACCTTTTGGGTCTTTCAGAAGAGCAAATGGAATAGCGTAAATGGGATCCAGCGGGGCTTGCTGACCATTCGCTTTTTGAAACCCTTCGGTAAGTTGAAGCCCCCACCATTGTCCAGGTTTAGTTGGGATTGTAGAAGGCTTTAACTTTCTAATGGAGAGTTTGCCTTCGAGGTTGTGCCTCGTTACAGCGTTACCTTGAAACTCAAATTCTGTTCGAGTTTTTATCTTTAGTTGATAGCTATGTTGACACTCTAAGTCTTCGTTCAAGTTTGAACGGATATCGCTAGCGTTTACGATATTTGATGTAAAAAACGGTATGCTAATTACATATACAAGAGCTAGGTATCTGAACAGTGCTTTACCGTTTAAATTAATCATAATGCTTGTAGATATCGTGACTAGTTAAAGCCTTACGGTGCCTTCCTTAGAGTAAAGGGTCCACTCTTTGGCGAATACGCTAGGTGTTTGGTATAGCCATAAATTATAAGTTGTTGTTCGGCTGCCGCACGGGTAAGGAACAAATAGGGCTTTACACCATTTAACACTCCAAACATCTGCATACAGACCAAATCGACCGCTAATTACATCAATTTCATCTGTAAGCGCAAACGAGTACTCAATGCGTGGGTCTAATACGCCGTCATCGAGTAAGGCAAGATTCGCACTGGATTCCAAGGAAAGGACATTCTCGATAATATTGATTTCGATAGTAACACCGGCCTCTGCAATTAATAAATCTACGCCACCGTTGGCAAAACCGCCAAAATTGGTCGAGAAAATATCACCTTCTGCAGTTAGTTCACTTTGCGCATAGGCCAGCTCTAACTCAAAGCCTATTCCGCCTTCAATACCTGCTGATACTTTTACGGGAATCGGTCCAACGGTAAATCTTGCTTGGGCTAAAATGCGTTCCTCTTCCCAGGATTTTTCAAAGGTTTTGGAAAACTGCGCATTCCAGAATTCGTCTTCGAATACAGTGGTATTAAAAATGATCATTTCGGACTCGTAACCAGTATTCAGACCGGACAAATATGCTTGACCATCAAAGCTGATGCCGAAAATGGTGTTCTTGGCATTGAATATCCACATATCTACAGAACCGCCAGATTCAACCGATGCTGATTTGTCGAGAAGGTCTGCTTTCAACTCTCCCGCGAGGTCAACGCCTACCTTGAATTTACTGGCATCGCCGTATGAGGTGTCGTAAGAACCGTCAACTGAAAGCTGATTGCCAGTATTTGTAAAACCAGAGGATGAAAACTCTGAAGCGTTTGTTTTAATTGACTTTACGTTACCTGAAGTGTTGCTAGCAGAGGCAACGGCTTCTTGTTCGAAAAAGTAGAGTGGTACAGAGATTTCGATTTGATTGTTATTCTGGTCAAACTCGCTACCTTGAGTTGTTGTGTCGGTAAGCGTTAATCGAACGGTGAACGTATTGAGTTCGGCGGTTGCATCGTAACCATCGTATAAATCTGAAAGTTGTTGGTCTGTTAACGCAAGGTCGAAGCCAAAGAAGTGTTCATCACCATTATATTCAAAGTCAATAGATTGCGCGTCTGCATAGGATGCATTGGCGGAATCCCATAGCTGGACGGATTGATAGTTATTATTGATTAAGACTTCTGCCGTTAGGTCAGCGGTTGCTTCGACGGACCCGTGATATATTGCATCAACGTGCCCTATGACATCCGAATGATTTTGCCCCGTTCCCTCATGAATATCAGGACTATCAAGGACTACTAAGCCTCCATCTATGTAGGAACTGACAAACTCAAATTCGTGTTCTGGAGAGGGCTCTATGTCTATTTCAAGCGCTGGAAAATTACCGTTTATATGGTTTTCGTTATCAATGTTTGGATGATTATCATCTTCGTTAGATTCAAGGACTTCATCGTTGGGATCGACAATTGCAACGATCCAATATTTACCATAAATCTCAACTTGAGGCACAGTTACTTCAATGCTCTCAATGTAGCTGTCGTTAGCAAGCTCTGTAAATTCGGCGGTGGCAAGATAGTGTGATTCTTCAATATCTACGCTGCTAGCTCTACTGTTACCACTCTCGCTTTCAGCGTGCACGATATAGAAGTCAACTTGTACATCCGGGTTGTCTAACCCGGAAACTTCTAGCTCATAATCGATACGAAGGGTGTCATATACTTCGTATAAATTCAGAGTTGTGGCATCTAAGCGGGTTAGAGTTAGATTCGGGCCTGAATCACTTGAATTATTATCGTTAAAGCAAGCAGATAAAAAGCTTATTGAAATAAGTAAACTGAATAGTTTAAAAAAGTGAAAGTGCATGATGAATGCTCTGTTCTTAGAGAGTGTTAGTTAAATATTGTACGGTTGCTAGTGGGTTAGTATAGCAAGCTTTTGATGTTTTCCATTCATTGCCTATCGGCATATCGTGCTTAGGCCTTATGGGCTGAATATCTTTGTCATCATCCTCAAAAAAATATCAACTACTATTAAGTTTCCTATTAAACAATAAATACAATTTCCCGGATGACGATTTAAATGAATAAAGTTCGTGTCTTTATCTCTGCATTTATGGTGTCTTCGTTGGCCTTCATTTTACAAGGTTGTCAGGAAGAATTGCCTGTCGTTCACTGGAAACTTCAATCCCAAGCCACGGCTTCCAGCATTGATTATAAAGAATTGGTCAAGATGACTGAGAACATCAAAACCATGAGTGGTGGGCGTTTTATTATCAAGCCTCACCCAGGTGGTGAAATTACCGGTGGCCCCGATATTTTTAACGCTGTGAAAAAGGGTACGGTAGAAATGGGGACAGGGTGGCCGAATTGGTGGTCTGGTCAGCATCCTGCTTGGGCTGTAATGAACGCCGGGCCATTTGATTTTATGAATATTGATGCGTCGTTGTTTTATTTCATTGCGGGTGATGGCGCTAAGTTGGCCAATGAGTTAGCCAATCCACAGGGGGTTTTGTGGCGAGCAGGTTGGTGGCCTGGTATGGAGTTTGGCTTGCTTTCTAAAGAACCCATTACAGGTATTGATGATCTGAAAGAAAAAAGAGTGCGAATTGGCCCTGGGTTGCCAAGTGAAGTATTGGCTGCCACCACTGGTGCTTTTGCCATTCCCTTAGTACCGAATGAAATTAAGTCGTCTCTGGAATCAGGTGCTATTGATGCGGTTGAATGGACCACGACAGCAGGGGCGTGGAATTTGGGGTTGAATGATCTTGCTACGAACGCCATTGTTCCTGCACTTTGGCAGCCTTCCGTATTGGCTGATTTTCTGATTAATAAATCAGCGTATGATGCGTTACCCGACGATTTAAAAGCCATTCTGGAAACTGCGATCAAGTCTTATACATTGACCACAACGGCCATTGCCAAGGTAGAGGATTTTAAGGCACTGGAGTCTTTCAGAAAGAATAACACCAATATCGTTCGTTGGTCTGATCAGGACATTGAACGCTGGAGAACCGTCTCCGATGAAGTATTGAAGCGATACGCAGCGGAAGATGAATTTACCAAACGTTTAATTGAATCCAAGCGTCGTTTCAAAAGGGAGTATCAAAAGTACTATGAAGACTTCGGTGCTTATGACTGATCCACTTACAAGTTCTCAAGATTGAGCTCCATGGCAATCGATTACACCTCCAAACGGTTATTTTTTCTGCTGTCCTCTGTGGTCATCATTTTAATGATGACCCTGTTTTCCTGGCGTGTGAATGTTGAAGAAAAGCAGCTGGAAAGCAACATTGATGAGCGTGTTAAGAGCGCCAGTTTAAGGATTGCCAAAAGTGCTAATCCTTTGGTTTATAACATTTATCAAAAAGCCACTGAGCGCCGTTTCACTGAGGAAACGGCTTCTGCCATTCTGGATGCAGAGCTCGAGGCTGAATTTATCCAAGTGATTAGGGTGTTTGGTAACTTTGGTCATTTATTTATGGGGAAATATAAGGCGCCTGATGGACGCTTTGTTTTTATTGAGCAGGGCGTGACTATGGAAGAGGATGAGACGCTTGAGAGTCTTCGGACGCCTGTGTCTTTCAATGGTATGACCATTGGTAATATTGAAGTGGATTACTCGTATCAGTCTACGTCAGCGGCTTTTAGAACCTCCATCATTCGAGAGTTTTTCCAAACCCTAATTCTTACCGTTCTAATCATTCTTTTATTTGTTTTGATTCGTCGTTCACTGGACGAAAAGCATAAAGCTCAATCTGCATTTCAGGCTTTAAAGGAAACCCAGCACAAGTTGGTTGAGTCCGAGTTGGAATTGAAAAATATCAATCAAACACTTGAAGAAAAAGTGGAGCTGCGAACTCATGAATTGCAGTTAAGATCGGAGGAACTTCAAAGCAGCAACGAGAAGTTAGTTCGCGCCACTGCAAAAGCCGATGCGGCCAATAAAGCGAAAAGCTTATTTCTGGCAAATATGAGCCATGAAATCCGAACGCCTATGAACGGTATCATAGGTTTAACTGAATTGGTTCTGCGAACGGCCTTAAATCCAGAACAAAAAGAGTATTTGAATAAGCTCAAATACTCTTCTGAAAACCTTCTTTATATCCTCAATGACATTCTCGATTTGTCCAAGATTGAAGCAGGTAAACTGACGATTGAACATAAGGTCTTTAATTTTCAGGTGATGTTGGATTCTGTACTGGCGACCGCGCAAGTGAAAGCCGATGAAAAAGACCTGAAACTCACGGTTGATGTGGTAGAACCTTTTCCGTTAATGGTTGAAGGCGATTCGGTGCGGTGTTCACAGGTGCTTTCCAATTTATTGAGTAATGCCATTAAGTTTACTGAACAAGGTGGAGTCGAGCTTCGTATTGAGCGACCTGAAGCGGGTGATCGGATTGACGTGCGTGTACGGGATACGGGTATTGGTATCTCTGATGAGCAACAAGCCAAGCTGTTCTCGACGTTTTCCCAGGCCGATGAATCCACCTCTAGAAAATATGGTGGTACTGGTCTTGGACTGGTTATCTGTAAGCATCTGGTGAAACTAATGGGGGGCAAAGGAATTAATTTAAAAAGTGGTCCAGGCGAGGGAAGCGTTTTTACTTTTAGCCTGAACTTACCGCTAGCCGATCAGCAGATAGAATCGGATAAACCAACGTTGGAATCAGAACAGGCTTCGGATAAGTTTGCTTCTTCCAAATTGAACGGCAAACAGGTGTTGTTGGTGGAAGATGTGGATATCAACCGTTTAGTCGCTCGGTCCGCCTTTGAGCAAGCAGGGATGATTATCGAAGAGGCGGTAAATGGTAAAGAAGCGACTGAGATGGCATTGCAGAAACAGTATGATTTGATAGTTATGGATATCCAGATGCCAGTGATGGATGGCTATGAAGCAACACGTATCATTCGAAGCTACGATAATTATCGGGAGATACCCATCGTTGCTATGACTGCAAATGCTATGTCAGATGATAAAGAACAAAGTCTAGCCGCTGGCATGAATAGCCATATTACTAAACCCATTAAGTTGGATCAGGTCATTAATGAACTTGAGCGGTTGTTTTAAAAAAGAACCCGTTTACAGCCGAAACTCGGGCTGTATAATGGTCGCTCGAAGATTTTCCAAGTCTTTGTATTTTCAAACAGATGCTTGTCATATCGATGCAAAGCACCCGTAGCTCAGCTGGATAGAGCGTCGCCCTCCGGAGGCGAAGGCCGCGCGTTCGAATCGCGCCGGGTGTGCCATTTCTATAGCTGTTTCCTCGCAATTTTTCGTCTTTTTACTAGGGTTAAAAGTACTTCCTTCGCCTTGAAGATAATGCCATGAGCCGTTATGTCTTTGCGCTTAGTCTTAGTGTCTATCTTTTGAAATCGATTGCTGGTTTTACCTTTTTTATTAGCCTGCAGGGACATGCGGATTCTTCGGCTTTTAAATCTAAAACTTCGAAAACAATTACCTTTGTCGCCGATTATTGGCCGCCATTTAATAATGAGCCTGATTCAGACACGGAAGGCTACATGATTGAAATTGCCAAAGCGGTCTTTGAATCCAAAGGCTATGAGGTGGTGTATAAAAACCTGCCTTGGAATAGATCTATCATCGAAAGCAGAAAAGGACGCTTTAACGCCATTATTGGTGCTACAAAAAAAGAGGCTCCTGATTTTATCTTCCCAGAAGAAGAGCTGGGGCATGACATTCAGGGATTTTATGTGCGAAAGGATTCCAATTGGCGGTTTGAAAATGTCTCTTCACTAGAAGAGGTGTATCTAGGTGTGATTGATGGTTATGACTATCGGGATTGGTTTAAAGAGTATGAGCGTATACACCCAGATAAGGTGTATGTGCGTTATGGTCAAAGTCCCCTGAAGGAAAATCTTAGATTGTTGATAAATGGCCGTTTGGGTGCCGTTATTGATAACGATGCGACATTGCGTTGGGTGTCTAAAGAGATGGAAATTACGGATCAAGTAAAGTCTGGAGGGCTGGATACGGTTGGAGGGGGTACTTCTCTTTATCTGGCTTTTTCGCCATCCTTGCCTACATCTAGGTATTATTCTCAACTATTGTCAGGAGGCATACGAGAGATGCGGAAAAATGGTCGTTTACAAACCATTCTTGACCGTTATGGAATTCAGGATTGGCAGAAGAAATAGCATTTTACCTGTTTATTATGTGATGGGGTTGATTAGAAAAACTTATTAACCTTTATGTTGTTTTTGTCGGTTTTTTGAACAATTTCTCCTTTTCTCACCGCTTTCTGTTAGTATGTGCGCCCCTTGCGGAGTACGCAGTCATTCTCTTAGAAGCAGTTTGAGGTGAGCTATGAATACGATTGAAACGGTAGGTCTTTCCGCTGCTGAGGCAAAGAAGCTTTGGCAGAAATCATTAGTGTATTTGTATCTTCCTGTGGTTCTTGCTGGCTTAAGCCATCTCTTACTTTACCCAGCATTGGCTGCTTGTGCTTATTTCATATCTCGTAAGAATTCGCCGTTGAAAGTGTTTTTGGTAGATCGATTTGCTGCCAAGTTGCTGTTTTGTTTTTCGGTGCTGAGTTTCTTGTTCTTGGCTGTATGGCTCTATTTTGAAAATGAAGTGCTTCGTACCGCTATTAGCATATGTTATGCAGTCGTGGTGCTCTTAATCACTCGTCGATTAGAGCGTTTGGCGTATAAGGTTTGGCGAAACGCAAGAAGCAGTTATCACGTGTAACCGCTGTTGTTGAATTGCCTACTTAGAGCGTTATTAACTGGTTAAATGATTGGCTTGCTGATCCTGATGATAGGAAGCTACCTGATTTCGGCCTCTGTTTTTCGCGGTATAAAGCGCTTCATCTGCTTGATCAAACATAGCGGAGCGATCTTCTGAATGGACAGGAACAGTAGAGTTGGTTCCTATGCTTACTGTCACGGTTAGCTCGTCTGAAGCAATCTGGAACGGCGTTTCAGACACTTTCTTTCTGATCTTTTCTGCCACCATGTAAGCGCCTTGTTGATCAGTATCAGGCAGAAGCACAACGAATTCTTCTCCCCCATAACGTGAGGTTATATCCTGAGGTCTGGAGACAATGTAATCAATGGCTTCTGATACCATAACGAGACATTCATCCCCAACCAAATGACCATAGTTATCATTGAATTGCTTAAAGTGATCAATGTCGATAATCAGGATTGAAAGTGGCTTTTGTAATCGGTAGGCAGTGATGTAGTAGTGCTGGAATTTGTCATCGAAATAGCCACGGTTCTTAAGACCTGTTAACGAATCGGTTGCGTTTAGTTCCAGTAATTTTGCATTCAGTTCATTTAATTCAGCCGTGCGCTCGCTGACGCGTTGTTCGAGCATGGTATTGGCTTCTTTCTGTACTTTTAGTGTTTCTTCCTGCGCATATCGAGCTTCCCGTTCATGTTCCAACGCTTCTTGTTGTGCGGCAAAGGCTTTTCTCTTTTCCTGGTTTAAACGGTCTGCCAGAGCAATGGAAAGCAGAATGATTTCAAGCGCTGAACCTATCTGGGTGGCGCTTTCGGTAAAGACGTTTTGTGGCAGTATGGTGAACTTGTTTAACGCAAGGACAATGCCGCCAGAAAGCATGGCTGTCCAGGCAACCGTGAAATACCGCGCGGAGACATCCCCTTGAATACAGCGATAGATACTGATCAAGAGTAAGGAGAAACAGGCAATCACAGCCACATAGATGGTGGGGTGGATCATTGTTCGATAAGTGAAAAGTAATGAACCTATCATGAATATACCTGCTAACCAGGCGACGGTATTGAGATAACGATTAATCCATAAATGAGTGCTAGGTTTCAGTGATAAGAATCGAATCGAGAAGAAGGTGCCAAAGAGGACCGTACCATTTAGGAAGAAGACAATTGATTGATCGTTCCACCAAATGGCGGTTGGCCATAGATATTGGAAGTTAAGGCCGTTAAGCGAAGCCAGGAAAAGCGGCATACAAGTAATGTAGGCAACGTAATGAAGGTATGTTTTCTCACTGACTGCTAAGTACACAAATAAGTTATAGAGAATCATCACTAAAGCAATGCCAAAGTAGATGCCCTGGAAGATGATCCTTGATTGGTCTACCTGATGAAAATCGATGGGGTCCCAGATGTTGATAGGGGCTTGAACTGAACTTGATGTTTTCAACTGGATATAGAAATCGATCTTTTCATTCACATCAAAACGTACAGGAATCAAAAAGTTCCGGTTTTGCATTAAACGTTCATAGAAGGGGTATTTATCACCGAGAATAATATGGTTGGTATATTCTTTATCCCGAACCAAATAGACATCCACATGGTCGAGTACGGCATAGCCAATCTCAATGATACGATCCAGCATTTGCTGATCATGGTTATGAAGGGAAAATTTTAACCAGTAGGTAGAATCAGAATAACCAAAGTTAACCTGCTCATTGGTGTTTTGTTGCCAAGCATCGCTGGGAAGCTTGAGGATGGTATTGAGAGTTTGTTCGTGGTTGGGGTCTTCAAAGAAATAAATTTGTTCATCAAGGGTTACGCGCCTCTGAGAATCGCTGACGCCAAATGCATTGGCAGCTAGGCTGGTGTGAGCCAGCCCCAGTGCAAAGATCCATATAAAACACTTGATGAAGTTCATTTAGCGCCCTGTGTTTGTTCGGGTTAATTCATTAGGGTAGCAAAGATTCCCGAATATCTATTAATCGTTCAATTTGTTGGCCGTCCTCGCCAAAGTTATCAGGACTTAACCATTGCTCGAAACCCGTCTTAAGTAGGGGCCACTCAGAGTCAATGACAGAGAACCATGCAGTATCCCGGTTATGGTCTTTGACGATCAAGGCTTGTCGAAAGACCCCCTCAAACTGGAAGCCTAATCTAAGCGCTGCTTTCTTAGAGGGCTCGTTGTAGTTATTGCATTTCCATTCATAACGTCGATAACCCAGATCAAAGGCATGAGCCATCATTAGATACATGGCTTCCGTCGAAAGCGGCGTTCGTTGCATCTTGGGTGAGAACTTTAAATGACCGACTTCTATAGAGCCTGCTTGAGGATTGATATTTAAGAACGCAGCCAGGCCAACCGGTTTATCTGTTCTGAGATCAATGATGCTGTAAAAACGTTGATCCGGCTTGTTCGTTTGTTCAGACAGCCAGCTAGTATATTCTTGTTCTGAGCTAAATGGTCCGTAAGGCAGGTAAGTCCAGCTTTCCGGAGTGATGTCCTCGGAATTGGCTGCATACAAGTCTGAAGCATGGTTTTTAGAATTTAACGGTTCCAGACGACAGAAGTGACCACTGGTAGTGATGGTGGAAGGTGCCTCAGGTGGTGTCCAACCTTCCAGTGATTCTCCTAACGTTTGACCGTATTTATTGATGATGGATATGTGGTTACTGCTCATGAACTTATTGATTTCGTTATTAAAATAATTATTGAGCTATCAGTGTAGGTGGTTGAATTAAATAAAGCGAATCTCTAAGTAATTACATTTATTAGTCTTTAATAGAATCACCATTTGGTCTTTAGGGGCTTTAATGGTTATAATCGCGCGATTAAAATTTTAAGCAGGCTAAATTCCTCACAGGGATGGCCTGGATTAGCTGATAACAGAGGTCTTGAGAAATGATGAAAGCCGTTCGTACAGTATTGGCAGCAGTTGCTACTTTAATGCTTACCACTTTGGCCGTTGCAGGTTCTAACAGCGAAGATGCTATTCGTGAGCGTATTCAGCCTGCTGGTTCTGTTTGTATTCAGGGTGAAGAATGTGCTGCTGCATCAGGTGCAGCTGCGGCTTCTGCTTCAGGTCCTCGTTCTGGTGAAGACGTATACAATGCGAGTTGTGCTGCGTGTCACGGTGTTGGTGTACTGGGTGCTCCTAAGAAAGGTGCTGCTGCAGACTGGGCTCCACGTCTAGAGAAAGGTTTTGACGCGGTATTGGCTAACGCAATTAACGGTATCAATGCAATGCCTCCAAAAGGTACTTGTGGTACTTGTTCTGATGAAGAGATCTCTGCTGCTATTGAATTCATGAGCAAGTAATCTTCCAAAGCATTTGTTTCGGG
>Ga0255768_10006726_pt1 | contig 10870 bp, 7 predicted proteins | sample 071ome_33_FD_179983 | JGI IMG/M metagenome (GOLD analysis project Ga0255768, IMG submission 179983) | Coastal salt marsh microbial communities from the Groves Creek Marsh, Skidaway Island, Georgia - 071412AT metaG (version 2) | ecosystem: Environmental > Aquatic > Marine > Intertidal zone > Salt...
ACGTCTTCGGTTTCTTGTGATGCAAGACTTGTCCCATGCTCGATTTCAATCGTCTTGCGTACTCGTGCGCACACAATAAAAACTCGTCGACGGGAGTTATGGAGGAAGAAGAAGAAGAAGAAGAAGATTTCCCGTTGGTTCTGTATCTATTCTCTTCTTTTCGCACCATCGCATCTAAAATATCCTCGCACGTCGCTTCTTGCTCTAAAACCAACGATACAAACTTTGCTCTCCGTCTCTTCGACGAGAACGTTTTCATCGATCCGCCGCGCGAAGAAGAAGCGCCAACCTCTCCCTCTGGGAACACGAGCGGACTGTACCAGTGTCTCACTTTACATCTCCCCTCGTGTTCTTGGTTCAGGGATACGTGCCATTGATTTTGTCCCAGTAAATCGTCCATCAAGCGAACGAATCTCGAGTTCTTTCTTTTCCTTTGCAACTCCAACCACTGGTCGCCTTTCCCAGGCGCGCAGACTTCGAATATCCTCCTCTTCCCGTCCGTCTCTCTCGGCCACGTGGCGGCATCGTTCAAATCAATCGTCGCGTTCGCATCAGAGGACGACATCGACTCCGTGGGGATGGATGGAGCGGTGAACTCGTGGAAAAGCTGCGCGAGAAACGCGTTCGCGTCGACGACGTTTCTTTCTCCTTCAACTGTTTCCTCCTTTTCGTCGCCGTCGACCGACTTTGCCGGAAGGAAGAGAAAGCCGTCGCGATTGAATATTCTTCTGACGTCTTCTTTGCCTCCAAAATCGTTTTCCTCGGAGTCGAGCTCGGCGCTTCTCTTTGAAAGCGACGGAGACATCTCTTTTTTTTTATCTGCGGTCGTCGTCCCCGTCGCTTGTTACCGCACGCATGGTGTCGTTCGTCGCTTCTTTTTTGTTTAATGGAGACTGTCAAAAGAGAAAAAAAAAAATGGTAGAAAGCGAATGAAAAATGCGAGCGATGATTTGTGTCAGTCTGCGTCAGGTATCTCCGTTTTTGTCTACGTGTTGTGTGCTACTATACAAATGCTATACTCGTCGTTCATCAATCAAAACAAACTTGTTTTCCCTATTAGTAGTGTGCGCCGCGCGTTCGTTCTTTTACTCACTTCTCCTTTTTCTTCAAGCCGCCTTTCAAGCTTTTTCGTCTGTTGATTTCGTCCAAGCCTTCGGTTTGTTTATGCACGTAAATCTTACCAACCTTATCGCCGGCGCCTTGACTCAACGCGTTCGCCTTTTCTTCCTTCAATAACGTCTTGTCCACGCGCATGGCTTCTCTTTCCACGTCTGGCGGTGGAAGTTTTACTCTACCGATGGTCGCGTCGAAGCGCGGTCCCATCTCTTCCAAGTGTACTTTCGGTAACCGCGTTCCACTTTTTTTGTACTTGATGGCAAACTGTCGAAACAAGATGGTTTTCCCGTCTTCTAAAGCCGTGACGACAATCGCTCTATCGATGCCTTTCAAGTTTATTCTCGAAACTACGCGTCCGCGAAACACGTCCGCGAACACGTTCTTCAACTGTCGTAAATTCGCGTCGGTTTCAAACTTATCGCCCAAGAACATCATGCACGGTTTCGAACCAATCGTCGTGGAAGCCGCGACGTTACCAAACTTAATAATCGGCATAAACGTCTCTCCGTTCACCATCATTTCCACGCAATCGTAAATCTTGTGGTTATAAAATCGTCCAAACGTAATCGCGTGCGGTCTCTTCTTCTTTTGGTGATTGGCGAACGCGAACGTCGCCGAGTGGCTCTTCTCCGCGAAAAACTCCAGCGAGACTTCCCCGCCTCCTTCAAACGGTCGAATCCCGGGATTCTTCCTGTTCATCTTGTGATTCTCTCCGTACTTCATCTGCGCGAGATCGTTTATCAGCGATTTCAACACGTCCGACGTCAGCGCGCCGTGTAAAAGCATCAGCGTCTTCGCCGCCACTTCCTTCCTCTTCGGGGCGTTTTTCTCGATGGCTCGTTTCCCTTTATTCGTCTTGGCGGCTTTCACCGCTAAATGGTGCCGCTGGGAGATGTTTTGGGAAGCATCTCCTCCTCCTCCTCCTCCTCCTCCGATGGTGATGATGTTATTTGTTCCCATCGTCGTTGCTACCATCTTCTTTCTCTGTGTATATATATTTCTAACTTCTACGGATGGGTGCGAGTGAGTGTGTTTTTTATATCGCCGGCGCATCATCTTAAGGGAAAAAGCGTCGTGTTTTAGGGTTTCGTGCAACAAAATAAAATAAAATGCGTTTCTTAAACCCTAATCGGATTGTGAAGAAGAAGGAGAGGCGGCAACGCACATACACACATAAAGGCAGCATGGCCGAGTGGTCTAAGGCGTGGGATTCAGGCTCCCATCCGCAAGGGCGAGGGTTCAAATCCCTCTGCTGTCATCAAATTTCTATGTTCCTTTTTTTTGTTGTTTTGGCTGCGCACCGTTCCGCGCGCGCGCGATCGATCATCGCGCGCGCAGTTTACGCGTATTGGTTTGTTTTTTTTCCGCGAATGCCCAAACTCCCCCTCACAACTAACAAACCGGAAACACACAACGCACACAAAATCATTCATTCATGCTTTCCGCGACGGCGAGACGCAACGCGAAAGAAATCTCCGCTCTTCTTCATCATCGTCGAAGAGGAGGAAGCTTCCTTTTGGCTCAACTGAGCGCCGCTGCTCCTGTTGTGAGCGATGGTGATGTTGTTAGCGGTAGTAGCGCGTCGTCGTCGTCGTCTGTTGGTCGTTTGAGCACTTTCGCAAATAATCTTCAAGGGCGAAGAAACGAGGCGTGGAAAGAAGAAGACGTCGGGCCGTCGTCGTCGTCGTTTTCGTCTTCTTTTCCGTCGTCGTCTTCTTCTTTGTTCGAAGGAGGAGCTCGTCGTCCCAGTCGTCGTTCTCGCGCTCGCGATCGTAATCGCGATAACACTCAACGCTTCTTTTCAACTTCTGCGCGAGAAGAGAGTGCGCTCAAGTCTCGCATCGAGAGTCAAATCCCGGACGAAATAGCGCGCTTGAAACAGCTGAAAGCGAAACACGGGAACGAGAAAGTCGGCGAGGTGACCGTGAACATGGTCATGGGTGGCATGAGAGGGATCGTTGGGATGCTCTACGAGACCTCTTTGCTCGACGCGAACGACGGGATTCGTTTCCGAGGGTTGACTATTCCCGAGCTGCAAGAAAAGTTACCGGGGAAGCGAGATCGAGAGCCGATACCAGAGGCGCTTCTGTTCTTACTGCTCACGAACAAAGTGCCCACGGAAGAAGAGGTGGAAGCGTTGAGAGTGGATTTAATGGGGAGAGCGGAAAAGTTCGCGAAGGAGTGCGCAAACGATGCGAGTAAGAAGAACGTGTTTGACGTTTTGCGAGCGCTTCCGGAGGAGACCCATCCGATGACGCAACTCTCCGCGGCGTGTTTGGCCATGCAAAACGATTCGCAATTTTCGAAAATGTACGCCAGTGGGACGATGAAGAAAACAGAGTATTGGAAGTACATATACGAGGACGCTTTGGATTTGATTGCAAAGTTACCGGTTGTCGCGGCGTTTATTTATAAGCGATCGTGCGTGAAAGAAGCGGCGAGGAAATCCAGCGAGGTTCCAACCGTCGATGCAAGTTTAGATCTCGCCGCAAATTTCAGTCAAATGATGGGATTCCCTTCGAACGAATGTAAAGAGCTCATGCGTTTGTATTTAACCATTCACGCCGATCACGAAGGCGGAAACGTCTCCGCGCACGCCACCCACTTGGTCGGTTCGGCGTTGTCCGATCCGTACTTGAGTTTTTCAGCCGGTTTGAACGGTTTAGCCGGTCCTTTGCACGGCTTGGCGAACCAAGAAGTTTTGAAGTGGTTAAAAGAAGCGCAAGAAACGTTGAAGGGCGATTATTCCGCGGAAACTGTCAAGACTTTCGTGGAAAACACGCTAAAATCTGGACGCGTCGTCCCGGGCTACGGTCACGCCGTCTTGCGACGCACCGATCCTCGCTACGAGTGCCAAAGAGAGTTCGCGTTAAAACACTTGCCAGACGACGAAATGTTCCAACTCGTCTCTCGCTTATACGAAATAGTTCCAGACGTTCTCAAAGCGACCGGGAAAGTCCAAAACCCATGGCCGAACGTGGACGCGCACAGCGGCGTTTTGCTCCAACACTTTGGCATCAAGGAGGAGAACTTTTACACCGTCATGTTCGGCGTCTCGAGATCCATCGGGTGCTTGAGCCAGTTGATTCTATCGAGAGCGCACGGGTACGCCATAGAGAGACCGAAATCAGTCACCAGTGCGTGGTTGGAGCAAAAGTTTCAATAACATGCCATATTTTAAAACATGTACTGTGGTACTTTGTATTATTTTTTATTTTTTATTTTCTCTTTTCCACGGCGCGCAAAGTTTGCCTTTTCTAGCTTCTTCTTTTTCGTACACCTTTTCTCTCCTTCGTAAAAAGCCTCACTTCAACAGCACACATTTTATAAAGAAATAATGGCAGGTAAGCGCTAGAGATGGACATCTCTCTTTTGATATAGCCTCGTTATTCGACGATACGATATGTGCGCGGTGCAAATCTCTCGCGCGCGGTGGATGCGGAACTTCGCGTAGACCCGCGCGCGTGCGGGGATTGGGGCCTCTTTTCCTCTCTCTTTCGCTTTGGGGTTAATTTTTAGCGGCAACGCGAGGGAGAGAAAAAAAAATGCCGAGGATGGACGACGACGCGAAGCCGTGATAGAGGTTGTGGATGGATTAGTGAATGGTTTAGATTCGTTCATCTGCAATTCTGCGGCGCGTTGTGGTGGTTAGGTCTCGCGCGATTGCGTCGTATCTTTCGTTCCGCTTCGAAATTTCTCCCCGTGTTTACTCTTCTTTACTCACACAACTTTCTCTTTCTTCTCGATTTAATAGGGTCCCAAGTGAAGACGTCCGATCTCCGATCGCAATCGAGAACTGAACTCAAATCTGCTCTCGAGCAGCAAAAGCAGCAGTTGGCGAGCTTGAAGATCGCCAAGGTTACCGGCGGTGCGCCGAACAAGATTGCGCGCATCAAGTCCGTTCGATTAGCCATTGCTCGCATCTTGACTGTCATTCGTCAAAACCAGTTGAAATCGCTTAGAGAGGCTTACTCCGGCGCCAAGTACACGCCATTAGATCTTAGAGCGAAGAAAACGAGAGCCATTCGACGACGCTTGTCCCCGGCGGAAAAGAACGCCAAGACGGCCAAGCAAGCCAAGAAGGATGCGTACTACCCGAAGCGCAAGTATGCGTTGAAGGCGTAAGTGTAAGAGCGGAAAACGCCGAGCGCGCGGGCCCGAGTGGCTGGTTTTTTAAGCGAAACTAGACGCGACAGGTGGTTGCCCTCGGCGGAGAGAGAGAGTATGTTTTTTTAGTCCTTTTTAGCAGAGAGAGAGAGAGAGTGTGTGTGTGTGGTTATTAGCTTTTGTTGTAAATACACGAACAGTTTGTGTATGTACGTCGTAGTAGAATATAATATGCGAGAATGATTGTAACGCGTTTTGTTCGTTGTTCGTCCGAATTTTTTTGTTGAAAGCGTCCACACACTTTTTTTTTCTTTTGAAAAAAAAAGAAGAGAAGGACGAAAAGATGGTGTTCGTGCCACCACCGCAAGCACCACCTCTGGCGCCGCCTTCGTTTCCAGATGGCCATCACCATCGTCAACAGAAGTCGAAGAAGAACAAGAAGAACAAGAAGAACGGGAGAGGAGAGGAGAATAACGACGACGACGACGCGACGACGACGACGGAGAATGCGTCGAAAAAAAGAGACGAAAACGGAATCGGAACGCAGCGCGGCGAAAAACGTAACGAACCGAACGACGCTTTAAACGAGAAAGAGACGATGATGATAGCGCTGGACGAAGAGACGATCCGGTGGCGAAACGAGAGGAAGAAGAATTATCCGAGAAGCGCGAAGACGAACGTCGATGACTTGAAAAAAACGGAACAGGAAGCAGCCGCTGCGAAGCGTAAGCGAGAGGAAGAGTTGGAGAGAGTGTTGGAAGAGCAAAGACGATTGGGCAGTTTCGAGGCGACGGTTTTGTTGAAAGAAGAACAGAAGGAGCAAGAGAAGAACGATAACAGCGAAGATGATAAGAACAACAAGAACAAAAAGAAAAAGCGAAGCGAACAACCGTGTAAATTTTGGACGAGGAACGGCAAGTGCAGGTATGGGGATAAGTGTTTGTTTTTACACGACGAAGCAACACGAGCCGTCGGGAAGAGCTGTAAAAACGATACAAATACCAACGCAAAACGCCACAAAAGCGGAGGAGGAGGAGGAGGAGGAGGAACAGAGATACCGTTACTGAGGAGAATATTTAAAAACGACATAGATAGGGATAATTCGAGACTGTTACAATCGATTCGATTCTTCGTGGAGAATATTGATGAGTTGCGAAAGTACGCAGTCACTCGGGAGAGAAGCAAAGAGATGAATCGAGAGTACTTGAAGCGCTTAAAAATGTTCTCCTTCGTGGATGATCCCGTGAAACGAACGAAAAATAGCATAGCTAAGAAGAAATTCATCGAGGAGGCAAAAGAGAAAGTGTTCTCGTCTGAGGAAGAAGAAGAAGAAGAAGAAGAAGCGAAGGAAAATAAGCAAGATGTAGGCGGATTCTTCTCCTGTTATGACTCCGAGGAATGAAGAAGAAATTTTTGCATGTAAACTAATAAATGCGAGCGAGTTGTATAAACTAACACTAAAGTTTTGCTAAAAACGCACACCATTGTCAGCACCATCATCATCATCTCCTAGTTCTTTTCGTCGGTGGAGGACCTCCGGATTGCCCTCCGCGCCCTCCGCGTCCGCCTTGTTGTTGGCCTCTTCCGCCAACATTTTGCTGGCGCTGTTGTGGCTGTTGTTGCGATTGATTAATTGGTCTACCTCCTCTTCCTCCCTGTACAGGACCTCGAGAAGGAGGAAAACGATCCCGAGAAGCGGTACGCTGTTGTTGTTGTCGTTGTTGTTGTTGTTGTTCTTGTTGTTGTTGTTGCTGCTGCTGCTGCTGCTGCTGTCGTTGTTGTTGTTGTTGTTGTTGTCGTTGTTGCTGCTGCTGCTGCTGCTGTTGACGCATTTGCTGTTGCGGGTCGCGACCCATTCTTTGCTGTGTTTGTTGCTGTGCTCTACCACCACCTCGGCCACCGCCATCATATTTACCCATTTTATTTTGCTGCTGCTGTTGCCTTTGTTGTTGCTGCTGCGGTGGTCGCTGTTGTTGCTGCGGTGGTTGCTGCGATGTCCTTGCTCTCCCACGATCAGCAGGCGCACTCGGACGCTGCGGCGATCGCTTCCGCGCCGCTGGCTGTTGTTTCGCAACCTTTGCCTGCGTTTTTGCGGCCACTTCGTCCGCGGCTTTCTTTTCTTGTTCCATTTTTTCCTTTTCTTCCTTCTCAAGCAACCATTTCGCGTGAGTTTCTTCGATGATTTTATCTATCTCCTCCTCTGTGAGTTCGTGATGCGACGATTTATCGACTTTTTCACCGTCAATCGTATCCGGCATCTCAATAGGAACGTCGCGAAAGTCCACTGGATTGTGTGGTTTCCATCCTTTTGGAGGATCTAATCCCAAAATTTCCGGTACGATCGTCTCCAAATCGTTATTCTTCATCTTTCGAAAAGCGGCAAAGTCCCATTGTCGAATCAAACGAAACGCTTTCCAGCGATACACAGTGTCGTTCTTCGTTTTGTATTCCTCCTCAATCTGCGCTTCTGGATCCATCTCGTCGTATACTACTTGCAGAAACTCCTTCATAAATTCTGGTTTCGAATATTTGTTACGTTCAGGATCAGTCATAGCCGCTTCATAACTCGGATACAAATTCCATATTCTCTCCAATTCCGGGTTATTTTCAAATCGGACGTATCCTTCCCGATACTTTGCTTTTTCCGCATCTTCCTTTTCCTTTTCTTTTCGCTCGTATTCTTTCTGTTCGGCGACGACGTCGATTTCCTTTCTTTCAAAGGAAGGGCAGCCCATATCCACCCAAGTGTCGTAGTGTTCGGTAGAATACATGGTCGCGACGAGAAATATTCGCAGTTTCTTCCCATCCTCGGGAGAGGCGTCCGTGTTCTCGACGACATCCAAGATTTCCTCGAAATACTCCCTCGCGACTGGAACGATTGTCTCTCTCCACATTGTCATTTGCTCTTCCGAGAATCCAAATTTCGGCACATTCACTCGCCGACGCGGTCTGCCATCAGTATTGTCATCGTCATTATCTTTCTCTTCGTCGACATCCATCGCATCATCGCCACTTTTTTTCTTTCCCTTATTTTTCAATTTTACACCCATAGCTTTCGCTTCCTCTTGAACGCGCTCTTCCGTCTCTTGAATACCGTCTATAATCACCCTACCTTTTGTTTCTTCTTCATACATTTTCTTTATCCATTCATCTCGCGCTACAACTTCCTTTGCGTGCTCCTTTTCTAAGGGGCTTTTGTCGTCGCCGAAATGGAAGAGCACAAAGTGCATGAACATTGCGGCTTGCGCCAAGAAATTTCTCAAGAAGAATCCATCACGCATTTGGAACGGAAACGCCCGAGCGGTTGAAATTCTTAATGTGCCCGTGAGTGCGAGTTGTTCAAGAAGTTCTTCCCTAAGCATTTGCTTCTTAAACGGAGATTTAGCTTTAATCTTTTCCAAAACGATATTCAAATTTTCCACGACTTTGCTTTGAAAATCATCGACCGAAGAAATGTGCAGTTTGCACGCCATGATAGGTTCACCGAACAACTCCATAGCCTTCCAAAACGCAAAGTAAAGTTGCGGAGAAATGACCGCGCTAATCTCATCGCCGAAGTCTTCGTTCGATTCGCGGAAGACTTTTTCGACGGTTTTCAAATCATCAAGAGTGATTGCGTTCAATCTCTCTTCCTCATTTTCCTCCACGTCTTCTTCCGCTGGATTCTTTTTGTTGTTCGTCTTCGAGACGCTTTTCTTCGATTGCTTGGTATTCGTATCATCATTCGTTTTCTTTTTCATCGCTTTATCGCATTCGTCCTCGGCGATGAAATCTATGCCCGCAGCAACATGTGCGCTTTCGGCAAAGTCTTGGATTCCGTTGGACATCAACATAACTTTACCTCTAAATTCTGCGTGTAATATCTGAGAAGTTCGATTCAAAAGCTCCTCGAAAGACTTGAGTATGATGACTTGACACTCTTCACCGCAGTCATATATTTCAGGCCCAGTTTGGTAGTATATCTCGCTCGCACTTTTCATCTTTCGCAGTCCATTCTCGTCAAACTCTTTCTTAATGTCCATGATGACTATTAATCTGTCGTACACGTCCCTCCGAATGAGCTTCGTTTTACTTTTTACTCTCTTTTTTCCCGTCTTGTGTTCGGGATATTTAATACCGTCTACATCGTGCGGATAGTAATCCCCATCTTCGTAGCCTTGGTTCCCTTTTGGTATGAAGTTTTCTGAGAACAGGTATTTGCTCACGATATCCGAGCAGTCTTCCACCGAGCTCTGCGCAAAGACGTCCTCTATGAACCGAAACGGCAACAAACGAAGTTGCGTGTCTTTCAACTCCTCCGATTCCGCTATGAGTAAGAGAACCTCTAAGAAAGCGCGATACGTCGACGACTTCGCGTTATTTTTTTTGCTATTCCTATTACGGCTATTTTTACTTTTGTCTTTCTCTTTGTCCTCGTCGTCGTCACTACATAGAAGCGCGTCTGATACGACAAAGTCCGCCAGAGTGCACGATTCGTCGTCGTCTAAAGAATCTTCGTATGCCTCGATGAGTGCGCTGGTTATCCTTCCTGCCGCCATCAAAAATGCATCCGCCACCGTCGCTTTCTCTCTATACCACGCTAAAGTAGTGCAAGCAGTATTTTTCGTTTCTGCTGCTTCTGATGAAGTTGTTGTCAACAGTTTTTTCTCGACGGCTTTGTCGTTCTCTCTTCTCGCGTCTCGCAAGACGTGCTTCTCGATGATTTCTCTCCTCGCCTCCTCCATCCTCTTCTTCTCCTCCTCCTCTTTCTCTCCTTCTTCTTCTTCTTCTTCATCTTCTTCCTCTTCATCTTCTCCTCCTCCTTTGCTCTCGAGAGTAAACGCGTTCGAAGAAGAATTCGAGCGGCAGCGAGATGGAAACGAGTGTGACGATTGCATCTCTCTCAGTGCTCCTTTCAAACGCCGCTCGAAACGCATCGCAAGCGATTCAAACTCGTCTTCTTCCCTCATCGTCGCGTCTTATCTACTTGTTTTCTTTTATCTATCACTAACTTATCTATTCTCTTTGTGTTTCGTTGTGATGTTGTTGTTACTTCATTCAATTCGTGCTTTTCGCTTGAAATGTTTAGGGTTTTTAAGGTTGCTCACACGCTTTTGGAATTTCCTCTCCCTCATTCTTGTGAAACACAAAACATGAAGAGAGCGCCGGCGAAGACGACGAAGAACAACCGCCGTCCGCGATTCCATCTCGTCTTCTTCTTCTTCTCTTTCCTGCTCTTGCTCGTCTTCGTGGACGAAGCGTCCGCGTTTTCGAGCAAACCAGTCGCCAAGCCGACAGATTTGTTCGAGAAGAAGAAGAGTAAAAAAAACACCGCGGCTTTTTCCTCGAGCGATGATGAGGCTGCGGGAAAAACGAATGATGACGAGAAGAAGAACGTCGTCGTCGTCGTCGAAATGGGCGACAAAGAAGACTACGAGAGAGAGCACTCCTCCTCCTCCTCCTCCTCCTCCTCCTCCTCCTCTTCTTCTTCTTCCTCTCGGGGTTCAACGACGACGAGAAATCCCCGCCGAAACGGCCCCCAGCCGGAAACGGTGGAGGACTTAGTGAACGACGAAAGCGTCGTGGAACTGACGCGCTCGTCTCTGCTGAAAACCCCGGAAGAGTTTAAAGAGGAGATGAAAACGATTAAAAGCGAAAAACAGAAGCG
>Ga0255768_10006729_pt1 | contig 10867 bp, 12 predicted proteins | sample 071ome_33_FD_179983 | JGI IMG/M metagenome (GOLD analysis project Ga0255768, IMG submission 179983) | Coastal salt marsh microbial communities from the Groves Creek Marsh, Skidaway Island, Georgia - 071412AT metaG (version 2) | ecosystem: Environmental > Aquatic > Marine > Intertidal zone >...
CCCAGGCGCATTTTTCAACTTCTGCCTTTGCCTCATCAATAAGTTTTCCCATCTCAGAGGCCATCATTTTAGCCAGAACTTCTTTTTGATCCCTTAAGGTATTAGCCGCCTGTTTAAGGAGTTTACACCTTTTATCTAGAGGTGTTTTTTGCCATGAATCTCTAACTTGATAAGATCTTTGTAAAGCATTCTCAATTTCATCATTATTCCAGCAATTAATTTCAAGATTTACTTTACCATTGAAGGGGTTAATTGATTTGTAATTCATATAGTTAAATTACCTTAGTTATGACGATAAATTTTCTAATTTTGTATGCAAATATATTACCAATATTATGCCCCCAAACTATCATCATTTGAAATTAAAAAACCCAAATCTTTTTATTCATCATTAGGGCATATTTATTGTTCTAATTGAAGCAAAAGAAGATTGTATTGTCCGACTCTGTTAAGAAAAATATTAACTAGAAAGGCATACCGCCATCAAGTCTAAAATTAAATCCATTATGACCATCAGAGTCAGAACTTAGAAGAAATTTAATAGTGCCTATAACTTCATCAATTAAGATTTCAGATCCCCTGGCTGAATATTTATTTAATCTATCAAGAGATTTTTTGTCCATTAATCTTGCCATTTTTGAATCAACTGCAGACGGAGAAATACAGTTAATTTTAATACCATCAGCACCAATCTCTTGAGCTAAGATTTTAGTTGAATGAATTAATGCTGATTTACTTCCACCGTATGCTAAATTGCCTTTTTCAGCAATGACTCCCTGGATTGAAGCAATATTAATAATATTTCCTTTCTTAGATTTAATCATTTCTCTAGAGAAGGACTGTATTAGTTGAAGTGGAGCAAATAAATTTATTTGATAGGTCTTAATCAATTCGCTTTGGGGGGTCATGAGAGAATGAGAACCATATGGATATCCAGCAGAGTTTATTAGAATGCCGGGGTTTTTACACCAAGATTTAGTTTCTCTGATACCTTGTTCAATGTCTGTTTTTGACTCTAAATCGGCATAGATTAGACAATGGTTTGAGTATTGATTATTAGTAACCTGTTTAATAAAATTTAAGAAGCTAGCATCTTCTTTTCTCAACCATAGGGCAATGGAATATTTTTTAGAATGAAGATAAGAAAAAATTGCTTTTCCAATATCTCCAGATGCTCCAGTTAAAACCACTTTTTCCATTAATTAGTTGTTTATTATTTTAATCCGATTTTAAAAAATTCATTTCAAACTCAGGCAGCACTCTATTAGTTTTAGCAAGAGGAGACTGAACATCATAAATATAATTGTGAATAATTTTATCGCCAAAAAAGATTTCAGTGCAATTCAATAAAAATATTCTGTACTCATGTGGGCCAAGATTTTTAGCTAAAAAGTTCATTAAATCAGTTCTCTTGAATGAATAATTAACATCTATATCAATTATGTTAATTTGATCTCTTATTGCTTTCTTTAGAGTTGAGTCTGTTGAGTTTTCAAAGGTTTGAAAACCTGAGGGAAGATCTTTTTCAGGAGGAAATAGAATATCTAAAACTTTTTTGACTTTATTTAAACTCATGAGCAATGTTTTTTGCAATATATCTTGCTACAGCTTGAATTGTTGCTGCTGGATTGACGCTAGATGAAGTTGGAAAAATGCCACCATCAGCTATGTATAAGTTTCTTATATCATGGCACTCCCCAAATTTATTTACTACTGAATCCGAGGGGTTATTTCCCATTTTAGTAGTTCCAGTAAGATGCCATCCGGCAAATCTAATAGGCCCCGATCCATATATATCTTTAGCCCCAGCGAGTTTTAAAATCTCTTTAGATCTTGACATTCCAAAAGATATCATTTTCTTGGTGTTATTGGAAAGCTCATAAATTACTTTAGGTTGAGGCAGGAGGTCTGGGGTGTTTGAATTATCCTTCATAATAATCCTGTTCTTCTCTTCGGGTAAGTCTTCACAAATTGTAGCAATACCTATCGTACCGGCGATCCTTTTTTTTACAAACTCAGATATCTTGGTTTCATTTTTAATCTTTTTTCTAAGAAGGTAATTAAAAGTTAATTCACTTGGGCCAATATTTTTTAGTAAATGCATTGTAAACCCTCTAGAAAAATCTCTAGAGAGGTCTGTCTTGTAGAATTCATGACTTGCGATCCATGAGCCCTGAGGCCCAATATGGGCATCATTAGCATCTTCTATGTAACCTTCAACATAGCCTAGAGGGTGAATCATAAAATTTTTACCGATTTGACCAGATGAATTTGCTAAAAAATTTTTCTTGTCAGACGAATTCCAAAGAATTCTTAGAGTTCCAATTGCATTAGCTGCCAACACAATCTTTTTTGACCTAATCAAAATTTTCTCTCCAGAGGCAGTATTGCAAATTAATCCCTTAACCTTCTTGTCGGTTAATTCAATTGATAAAGCTGTTGTGTTTTTAAAAAGGGTAAGACCTTTTTTTAAGGATTCTCTTATAAAAGTGACATCGGCCGAAGATTTTGCTTCATTTGGGCAACCAGTATTACAAGCACCAATATTTCTACATCTCTGTCTATATTTATTATTCTGATTTAGAATTGCTGAATAAGAGGGCCACCAATGCCATTTTTTTTTATTAAATGCTTTAGCTATTATTTCGCCAGTGTTGCCTATTGGTATAGGTGGATTTAAATGAGACATTCTGTCAGGATATACTGGATCTCCAGGCAAACCAGAGACGCCTAAAAATTTTTCATTAGCAGCGTAATGCTCTTTAAGATCGTTGTAAGATATTGGCCAATCAACACCTACATCATCAATTGTTTTTGTCATAAAATCTGATTCATGAAACCTTGGATAATGAGCAGAAAATAGGGCAGTACTTCCCCCTAAGCCATTAAAGTTTGCTACTTCTATTGGTGATTCAGTACAATCGATTTGATAATCTGCTTTATTTTTTCTAACATTCGGGTTAAATGAGTATTTCTTTCTCTTTTTGGATTCCCAATTAAAACTTTGGGAAGGTGCATCTTCAATATTAAGTTCTTCCCCTTTTTCAACGAGACATATATTAAGACCCTCATTTACAAGATAATGAGATATTACTGAACCTGAAGCCCCACTTCCAATAACAATTACATCAAAATTTTGTTTAATTGTTTTCAAATTAAAGTGTTATTTTGGCAAATACTCTTCGAGTATTTCTGGGATTGTGATAAGCATCTCAGCATTGCATGCTTCTTCATTATTGACAAATATCTGACCATACCCTTTACAAATCCCTCGCTTCCAAGAAATAACTTTGGTTCTAATGTCAAGTTTCATGCCAGGAGTAAGCTCTTTCTTAAATCTAACTCTGTGTTCAAGTGCGTGAGTCACCTTGCCTTTCAATCCTTCAATTGAGGTTATAGCTACGGTTAACATTTGTGCCATAGCTTCTAATTGGAGGGCACCAGGTAAATTAGGTCCACCAGGAAAATGTACAGGAAAATACCATTCATTCCAGGTAAGATTTTTGAATCCATTTGCATACTCTCCAGGCCGGTAATCTGTAACATAATCAATCATTAGAAAAGGGTATCTATTGGGCTGATATTCTAATAATTCGTAGGCATTTAGTTCCATGTTATCTCCTAAAAATAGTTCTTGTTAGTTGGTTTATGGCATTTTTTCCATCCCATGAGATAGAGAAATCGAGAGAATGTCCAAAATTAACAATTCTGTCACCACCTTTAAGTCTGTTTAAGACTATAAAGTCTTGAATAAGCGAATTCTCTATGCCAAAGACAGTGACAGTTTGAAGTTTTTTTGTAAAAAGATGTTTAATTTCATCTAGGCTCTTAATTTCTGACTCGATAAAAACGCCAAATTTTCCCTTAAGATTATCTAGAGAAATTTTATTTGAAGGTATAGACACTCTTACTATATTTTGATACCAATCATAAATTGTATTAGAGTTTGAATCTAATTCCGCAATTTGAGTTATTAATATTGCTCTATCAATTTTTTCTACAGGTCCAATACTATAGTTCGAGGCATATTTTTTCTCAAATGAGTTCCAAAAGACTGTTTTTGCTCTATCAATTTTTTCCTTATCTCCTATCCAGAATAAAGCAGAAGGGGATGAGCATGCATTTTGATCCACCACAAGAGTATCGTTATAAAATCCCTCAATGGTTTTTCCTAGTTCGACTTTTGAAAGTTCTAAGAATTTATTTGCATCAACTATAGAAATTGAGAACCTATCCGGAAAACTCCAAAAAACTGAACTTGGATTTTTTGGGAGTGTCGAAATAGCTGATATAGATTTATCACCCCCCCATGCCAGAATACCATCAGCCAACTGAGTAAATTTTTTAATATTCTCATCTTCACGATTAAAGTCAATAAACATTGAATGATCTGCTATTTCGAGATCATTATTTAATTCTATCCAGCTCTCTACAAATAATCTAGCTTGTGGAAATTTAGATATGGGTGCTTTAACAATATTTGAATTTCCAGACAGATAGCCAAATAAAAACGAAAGTGCAAAATTCATAGGTATGTTATTTGGGGTGAAATGCAGGATAGTGCCAATTCCGATTGTTTTTGGGAATATATTAGATTCACTTTTTATATGATCCATATTCTTTTTTCTACAAAAAAAAGCAAAAGAAATTAAGTCTGGATATGCTCTAAATTTTTGCTCTTTGAGAATTTTTTTGGATAATTTGTCTAGTAAATCTATTCTTTCTCTAGAAAATGGTTCTTCAAGATATCCCCAAAATTTTATATCTGAGGGGTCAGGTAGTTGCATCACTACAACCTCTTACTTCCGCTCTAGGAACCCTGCCTAAAATGTTGAAACTATTTTTATAATTGCCGCATTTACAATGATTTTTATATCTTATTCCAATGTCTTCAGAGAGAATTGCATGACCTGGATAACTTTCAGGTATAAGCGAGTTAAGTTGAATAAGTCCAGGCCTCTCATCATCAATGACCTGAAAATTGTTTAAATCTCTGATAAGAATTTCGCTGAATTCTGTTTCGTGAAATCTACCCTCTGGACACTCAAAGAAGATTGAACCAGTCTGTTCAATCATTCCATAGTAATTAATAACCTTGCATTTATTAGAAATTTTTTCATACACCATTTTCTTAAAGTCATCATTAGTATAGTTCCTGTCAGATAGTTTTTTCCATCCACCACCATGAATTAAGATCATGTTTTGTTTAAATTGTTTAAAAACACTTAACTGTTTTAAATTATTTATTGTGTTCCATATCACTGATGTAAAACCAAATAGAAATATTGGACTATCTGGAAATTCATCTAAAACTCTTAAAATTTGGTCCTGATTTATTTCTTCATGTTCATCGAGTATATAAAAGACTTTCTTAGAGAAAATTCTAAAGCCATTAATGCCAGCAATTCTTGCACTAAAGTTATTTCTTGATTCTTCAATTGAGCTATTTTCAAAAACCAACATTGGTAGTCTTTTGTCACCAAGGAATTTTTTACCTAAGTTGAGCAAAGTTCGAGTTTGACTTTGGGATGTTTGTTTATCCAGGAAAATTTTTGATCTTTTTCCACTAGTGCCAGAGGAATACATTGTTTTATATATAGAATCTAAAGGAATGCTTTTAAGTTCATATTCCTTAAAGAACCTTACTGGTAGGAACGGAATATCAGCGGAGCTATGAAATTTTTTATTATTATTCTTGTAGAGAAGATTAATAATTCTTTTGTATTCTGCAGAATGATCTAGATGGAATTTATGCAATTGTGTAATTTCTTCAAGAAATGACATTTTATCTTTCCACTATATACTCGGTAAGATTATTGGTTAACTCAATGTAATTTTTCTTAAGATTAGAATTGAGTGGAAAATTTCTTACCTGTATAAACTTTACGGTCCCTAAATCTATAATTTCTTTCGATTTTAAAAAATCTAAAATTTCCTTTTTATTGTTTTCAAGAGAAGCAATTACAATATTATCTGAAATTTCAACAACCATAACATTGTAATTATTTTTGGTAAGACTGTTTTCTATATCGTCAAGATTTATTCTTATCCCTCTAGCTTTACCAATTCGCTTCAATCTCCCGGTAACAAATAAGAAACCATCTTTGTCAATATAACCAATATCTCCCGTTTTAAGGATTCCTTTAAACTCATCAGAATTTGTTAGGTGTTCTCTATTTTCTGCATACCCTAGGGCAACATTTTTACCACTATAAATTATTTCACCTTCTGATGAATTATTAAAATTTTCAATGCTAAATTCTCCACCTTCTATAGGTATGCCAGCTGATCCAATTTTCTCTCTTGAGTATTTTGGAGGAACATAAGACATTCTAGGGGTGGCTTCTGTAGCACCATACATAGAGAAAAAATTAAAATTTTTTTTAAGTGACAAATTAATTAATTGCATTGAGAGTGGTTCAGCCAATTTACCTCCAGCAACTGTGACTGATTTAAGAGAGTCAGGGAGAAGTTTCATTGCTTTAGCATCAATAATATTCTTGAACATTGTTGGAACACCAGCAAAGTGAGTAATCTTTGATTCTTTTAATAAATTCCAATACGATTTATTCAAGAAACTATATTCTTTAACAAAGATTGAAGCATTCTGATAAATTGAAATATTTAGAATGCTTAAACCATACGAGTAATGAAGGGGAAGAGATGTTGTAAGAATATCATTGCTTTTAATGTCTAGATATTTTGATATTTTTTCAGCAGAAAATGCTAAATTTTTACTAGTAATCCTGACCACCTTAGAATTTCCTGTTGAGCCAGATGTTGGCAAAAGAACACTAAGCATATTCCCTATTGGAGCTATATTAGAATTTATTTCTTTTAATCTAAACTCCCCATGAGAGAATAAGACCTTGCCAGAGTAGTGAGCTATATTACTGCCGGCGATAAATTCAGGAGAGAATTTCTCAATGTAGTTTTCAATTAAGTTGTTATTTAATTTTGGGTCTAAAACTAGAACAGCACAATTCTTAGAGAGAATAGTTACATAAGTAATTAATGCATCAATGCTTGTGTCAAAAAAAAATAAACAGAGTTTTCTGGACATATCAAGTTCAAAATTCTTAGAAATTTGATTAACTTGATTGTATGAAAATGATATTTCTTCGTTAAATAGGAATGTCTTATCTTTACCCTTCGGCAAATAAGACGAAATATTCATTAAATTTCTACCCCATATTTTTTCATCGTTTCGATGCCGGTCTTGTAGGTGCCAAATTCTATAATATCGTCCATTTCAAGACTGATATCAAATTCATCCTCAAGTGCTGCCATCAAAGACATATGTCCAACTGAGTCCCATGCAGGAATACTTTGATACTCAAGGTCATCTTGTAAATGCTCATTAGAAATATCAAAAGTTTCTATGAAAACATTATTATATTTTTCTATATTAGTCATTGATTACTCCTTTAATTGACTTAATTTTTTTTATGATAGAGTTATAGTCCAACTTCTGCATTTTGAGCATGTATTCGTAGTCACCAGTTTCTACCCATTCATCTAAAATTCCCAAAGCATGAAGCTTTCCTGGTAAGTTTCTATTACTTTTGATTTCTGAGATTGAAGAAGACAATCCACCAATGATTGTATGTTCCTCAACAGAAATAATATTTTCGAAACCATTAAGAATTTCAACAATTTTATCTTCATCAATAGGTTTGATAGTGTGACAATCAAAGACTGTGATTCCAAAAATATTTTTGAGTTCCTCAGCTGCCTTAATAGATTGGCCAACAGAAGATCCAGAGGCGATAATTGCGATTTCATCTCCAGTAGAATAGGCTAAGTTTATCTTTCCAATTTCTAATGAGTAATCTTCAAGATATGAGATTTGTGATCCAACAGCTCCAGTTAGTCTTAAATAAACTGGTTTCTGATATGTTGCACATGCTTGAATAAATTTTGGTATTGACCCCGCATCTGCTGGACATAAGATTGTCATATTTGGTATTGACCTCATCACTGAAACATCCTCAATACCAAAGTGAGAGTTGCCTAAATATCCTAGAGAAAGTCCACTACCTAAGGCGACGAGTGTGACAGGCTCCTCCATATATCCTAGATTCATTCGGACATGTTCACTAGCTCTCATTGATAAAAATGGCGCAAAAGATGATGCAAATACAGTAAAGCCTTCTCTTGCAAGTCCAGCAGCAAAAGCAACCATACTTTGTTCTGCAATCCCACAATTTATGAATTTCTCAGGAAATTCTTTACTGAGTCTATCAAGTCCTGAAGCCTTTCCCAAATCTGCTGAGAGAAGAAGGTAATCCTGATCATTCTTGATTGCGGAATACATTGCAGCACCATATGTTGCACGTGGGCCAATTCTAGCAAAGGATTTAGCAGACTTTAAATTAATCTCAATACTCATTTAGGTCAAAGTCTCCAGAATCAAGCATGGTTTTAGTAATTTTATTATGATGCCAATCATTGTTATTTTCCATAAGCCTAAAACCTTTTCCTTTCGTTGTATTGCAAATTATTGCTTTAGGTAGATTAGTTTCATCTCTTCGTAAAGTTTTGGATATAGTTTTAAGATCATGTCCATCAATTTCATAAGTTTCAAAACCAAAAGCCTTGAAAATATCAAACAGATTTAGACTGCCTGACACATCTATAGTGGACCCATCATTTTGATAGTTGTTCTTATCAACAATAACTGTTAGATTTTTAAGTTTTCTAGATTTAGCCAGCATTGCAGATTCCCAAATTGAACCTTCATTGCATTCACCATCTCCACATAAAACATAAACACGATTTTTAATTTTTTTTCTCATTAAAGCTTCAGCTATTCCAACGGCAAACGGAAGGCCTTGACCAAGACTCCCGCTTGAAGTTTCAATTCCATAGTCAAGGTTTTTTACCGGATGTGCTATAAACTTAGAGCCATTAGTTTGGAAAGTATATGCTTGTTTTTTGTTTAAGTATTTTGCCTCATAGAGTGTTGCAATATAAGCCAAAACTCCATGACCTTTACTTAGAATAAAGCGATCCCTGCAAAGTTTGTTTGGTTGCAAATGATCATGATTCATTATGTCAAAATATAGAGATGTCATTATTTCAACCATAGAAAGTGCCCCACCATAGTGTGCGCTTTGATTGCTATTAAAACCTACTTCAATGATTTTGTTTCTAATGGAACGGGCGCGAACTGATAATTTATCCACAAAAAAATTAATTAATACCTATTATATTTCTGATTCCAAAACCACTTTTCAAGAAACCTAACTCATTAGTTAGTTCATCCATGCTTATGATATTGTATGTCATATGCTTTTTTGTTTCAGTATGTAATGAAGAAATTATAGACCATAAGGATGTTGTATTATTTTTTATTATCTCCTCTAGGCATATCCCAATAAGAGAGCAACCATTTGTCACAAAAGGGATTAATGAAATTCTATCTACTTGGTTTCCTTGAATATTTCCCACAAGATAGCATGAACCATTATTCTGAAGGTTCTTTGTAATTATCTCAACATTTTGCCCCCCAAGTAAGTCAATAGCAGACAACCATTTTTTTCTTCCAATTGGTGTATTGAATTTTTCATTAAATTCAATTTCAGAGTACTTTTTCAATAAATTTGCATGTTCTAACTGTATTTCTGACCTAGATATAGTTTCAACTTTAAACCCATAATTTAATAAGAAAATCACACAAAAAAAACCCACAGATGTTGTTGCACCCCTTACAAGGATAGCTTCATCTCTAGATTTATGATTTTTTAGAATCTCCCTCACTACAGATGCAGCAGTTAGGCCTGAAGTTCCATATCCAGCTGCCTCAATAGGAGAGATATTAAATGGAATTTCTTGCAGCCAATTTTTGTTAATAACAGTATTCTCAGCCCAACCTCCATTTCTTTCTATTCCAATATTTTGTCCGATTACAGCATAAAATTTATTGTTATATTCACAAATAAGATCAATGCCAGGAATAATTTTTTTTAATCTTGTAATGCCAGTTTGAATTTGGGAGACTAAATTGTCCTTGAAGTTGACCGATGAGAATATATTATTAACAATAATTTCTGAATCACTGGAAGTTTCAATTTCTTGCTTACCAAGGTAAATTGACTTACCTCTTTCTTTGATAATTGCTTTTGTAATTTTTTTAGCCATTTAGTTCAAATTTTGTATGAATAAGAGAACTTCCCAGTAAAGATTTTTTCATTGTTTTTAGAATTAATGATTTCACTATTAATAATTACTCCATTATTAAATTCTTTGCCAATGATGCTAGTATTTATCAGAGAAAGATTTTCTTCGAAGTAAGTTTTGGAATATATTTTAAATTTGACTTCTCCAATAATTGGAGTATTGATTAAATTTTGCCTAATAATAATTTTAAATGCTGCAGACTGAAGAGCAAACTCAAGGAGAATAGAGGCAGGAATAATTGTTTGAGAGATAAAGTGGGATTCTATGGGGAAGTTGGGCGGGATTGTTAGAATACTCTTATCTATATTGGATTCTAAGATAATATTCTCTATAAACAAGAAATCTTCGGCAATATCTAGCGTCTCTGAAATGGTTTTTCTATCGTAGATCATTTATTTTTCAATAAGCTTATTCCATGTCATTTTTTCTCCAAAGTCAATGTCTGATTTTGCAATGCAATCAGCAAAATTTTATAATTTTTTTTGTACTCATGCCAAATTCTGGTTTGACAACATTGATATTGACTTCAAAATTCTTCCACCTTTTTTATTTTCTTGGATGTGCAGATTAATCCTCTTAGGCTTGAACTAACTTTAGCAAATATGTTACACCAAAAATTTTTTACCTAAACCGAATACCATATGTTTGAAGTTTAATGGCATCAGCACCCGCCTCTTTGGCTGAG
>Ga0255768_10006736_pt1 | contig 10864 bp, 2 predicted proteins | sample 071ome_33_FD_179983 | JGI IMG/M metagenome (GOLD analysis project Ga0255768, IMG submission 179983) | Coastal salt marsh microbial communities from the Groves Creek Marsh, Skidaway Island, Georgia - 071412AT metaG (version 2) | ecosystem: Environmental > Aquatic > Marine > Intertidal zone > Salt...
GAATTTTGTTCTTTTTGAGGTCGTTGACGTACCCCTTGAGTACTCTGATCATCTCGTTCTTGTCTCTCAGAGGAAGATCTTGTAGTACTTCCATCGCTGCCTTCAAGTGGGCCTCGTAATCCGAGTCCGACATTTCTGACGAAGTTGTCATAGTAGGTGCTTGGGTCTGTTCCATTAGTTTCATCTCCTGTCCATTGATAGACATTGACCGGAGGAAGATAGAAATCTTCTCCAGCTATGGTCATGGTTGAACCGTCTTTGACTGGAGTGGTAAGGTCTAAACCTTGTTTTTCCAGTATTCTCTTCAGTGCTCTTTTCTCACTACTAATCATACCAGAAGTATCTAACGGTTCAACACCTATTTGTTCATATCCTAGTTGTTTAAATTGAAGTCTATTATCTTCCCCAATTACATCTTTAGCGGTTAGTTGAACTTCTGGATTTGCTTGTCTTTCTTCTCCTAAAACATCGATAGCTTTAAGTAAACCTGCAACTGTAGGCAGAGATCCACTATCTCTTTCTAGGGTCGAAATACCTTTGACTCTTAGAGATTGTGGTGTGTCTTTAACTACAGCTACCCGAACGGCAGGTCTGACGGTTTCTTTACCTGCAGATGTTTTCTGCTCGAGATTATCAGTTGGCCCAATCGAAAAAATACGACTATTGTCTAGCTCATTCTGGTTTAACTCGAAAACTGAAGGTAGTACTTGGGTATTTTGGGCTAGTCGTAAATGTTTATTGAAGGCTCTACGGTTTGTTTTATTTGTACTTTCTGTCCAGTTTTTGTTATTTGTATAGTCTACTAAAAGTTCTTGTGTAGGCGAAACTAAGGCACCCGACCCTCCTACATTTGAACGGACTATATTTTGAGAGGCAGGATCTGAGACTAGTTTATCAGAATATTTTGGAGTAGCAGCATTCCCCCTTGCTCGTTCCTTGTCCGTCATCAACGTATCTTTTGGGAGCACCTTGTCAAACCTACCCAAGAACTTACCCCTCATAAAATGAGTATAAGCTGGATGAGTAGGTATATTAAGTTCACTACCTGTCGTAATGATTCTTTTCTTTGCTGCTTCCTGTGCTTTCTTTAAATTGGGTTGCCCTTCAGAAAAATCAAATCCCTTTTTATTCTTTGGAAATGGTAATTGAATTAACTGAATTGCTCCTCCCTCTGGGAGGTCTGTACGTTCTTGTATTTCTTTCTTTAGTGTCGTAACAGAGGGTAATCCTAGTTTATCTGCTAAAGTTTGTGGAACTAGTTTAAGAACTGCCCCGGCTCTGTCTCCGAAAGTTGCTTCATCTAAAAGAGTAACCACATCATTCAAAGAAGACATCATTTCTTCTACTGTAGAGTTTTCTTTAGGTAATACATCTACTAAAGGTTGTAAATTTGACTGTGCTTTCCTACCTACTTCAGCAGCACGTTCCATATCTGCAATCCTAGTATCAATCAGATATTGCATAGCTGTACTTTCAGCAGGACTTAACACACCTCCCAAAGAATAATCATTTGTTAAAGCATCAAATAATTGATCAGCTTTAGCGGTGGAGGTACCTTTTAATGTTTTAGCAAAATCTGACTCTCGTACTTTTTTTACTGCATCTATAAGAGTTTTCTTTTCTACACTGTTGTCCTTTAGTTTCTTTATTAGCCCAGCAAATAAAGTTTTCTCATCAATTGGCTTATCTAACCTAAATGGACTTCTTAGAGTCATTCTCTGGGCATTGACAGGTTTGTCCAAGGCTGTTTGAAAAATAGCTGATGCCACTTGCTCTGAAAAACGAGTATTTATTTCTCGCATTACTTGTTCTTGATCTGCTGGATCTAAGTCAGCAATTCTTTCTTCCAACATGTTTACATAAGCTGGAAGGGTAGCAGGGTTACCGTCAACCCCTGACTCATCCATTAACTCCACGATCACATACGGAGTTTTGTTCTCCACAGCAGAATTCACGATTGCCCCAAGAGCACCATTTGCGGAGGCCCCGGCAATATCGTTTTGCTGCATTAGGTCCAGCAACGGGAAGCTTTGTCCTCCCCATAGTTCCTGTCCGAACTGTTCTTCTCCAGCCTTTAGACGGTCCCATCTGATAACTACAGCACCCTTGTCGATTACATCATCAGCTACCTTTTTATCGATCCCTAGATTTTGAAGGGTCTGTACTTTAGGAAGACGACCACTAGAGTTTCGGTAGTACCCTACGACTTCTTGTGTCTCTTCTGGTCCCTTTTCACTAAATTGTCGACCTGCACTCATACGGATTGCAGGGCCAGTATCTGCAACTTCTTGTGGTGCCTCTTCGGCTATGGGTTGTACATCCACGGATGTACTTTCTGCGGTATCTTGGACAGGTGCAGCTTCCGGAGCAACCTCTGGTGCAGCTTGATCTGTCTGGGCTACAGGTGCTGCTGCAACTTGGGCGGAACCAAGGATCTCCTGCATGGTCTGGATGTCTGCCAATAATCCACGGACTTTGTTCCTTTGTGCGGCAGTCAGCTTCCGTGCTCGACGAGTAGCCGGGTTATTGATCATCTCCAAGTTGACAGGATTTATAATCGAATCGATCTCATCCTGTGCCGCTTTGATCATCCCTTGAATTAGGTTCACATCCATCTCATTAAGGTCCACGCCTTTAAGGAACGGGCGTTCCATAAAGAATTTCTTCTTCCGGGCAGTAATCATTGATTTGGACGGAGGACTAATCCCTTTCTCGTAAAGTGATCTGATTAAACTATCTAAAGCAGGATCAGGTTCAATAGGGGTTGTTGTAGGGCCTTGGGATTGTTCTTGGGGTGCAGCTTCTGGTGCAGCTTGCTCGTTTTGACCGGGGATCTCGATCTCCATCTCTTCGACTGGAATATCTTCCCCGACATTGGCCCGGGCACCTTGAGGCGTTCGCAAAGTAAACTTCGGCTTACGTCCTTTTCGTAGTGCGTTCTGGACGGCATTCATCTGCTTGCGGATTGACGCATCATTGAATTCGCTACCAAATAGGACTCGGATGGAATCCAAGATCCCAGACGGAGCAATGCCTTGTTCTGTGAAGTTCTGAACCAGCCACTCCTCCGCTTTCACGGAATCATTCATTTTTGACCAGTCACCTTCAGAATATCTGCGGCTTCCCCAGTCGTTAATCTCGTCTCCTCGGGCTTCGTACAGTCTTGTCATGAAATTATTCAGAGCATCTTCATTGCCCCCAAATGCCTGACGTAGCCCATCATGACCCAAGGATTCGTGGAAGAAGATCCGCACACCATCCCGAACGGCATTCTCCAAAGCATTTCCGGTCTGCCCTTCGATGACTTGCTTGTTCTCGATATTGTTCCCTACCAGTACAATCCTTGGATTGCCTTCGGCATCACGGAAGGCAAACCCTTCGGTGTCGTCTGCCAGTTCGGTTCCTTCCGGTAACATCTCCCGGGCTTGCTCCACCGTCTCCACAACATCTACCTGAGATGTTCCCGGGAACTCGGCTACCATTGCGTCTTTTAAAACCTCTAACTCTCGTTGCTTCAGGATCTGGGCACCACGAGGAGTGTTCGGATTGATCGTGGCACCCCCGGCAACTGTTGACCTCTCGGTAGTCTCGAGATCTCCAAAGATAGCTTGAACACGTTCTTCCGTTTGTCGTTGGTTTTGTTGATCTCGGGTTCGTGTCAAATCTACAAGGAACTTATCAAACCGATTGCGGCTGTCTTGGTCAATGACATCCTGCGTTGCTTGGTCTTCTGCAATTCTTTCTTGCGTCTCCATCTCGCTAATCTCTTGGACAATCCGTTCATCACGTTCAATACGATTCCGAATACCAGAGAGATTTTCTGCGAGAGTAGTTGCTTGTTGTTGATTATCATCAAAGATTTGTTGTTCTGATGCCTGATCTTCTTGAGTCTGCAAATCAAAAGCTACTTCTTGTCGCAATTGATCGTCGGCAGCGGCAACCTCTTCAATTTGCTGTTGGATTGCTTCATCTTCTGCAATCTCTGCTTCGACTTGAGCTACAGGAGTAGCGTCAGTTTCTAATTGTAATCGTCCTTTTAAAACCTTTATATTTTCAGCAAGAGTGTCGGCTTGTTGTTGAGTTTCTTGAGATTTTAGAATTTGCTCATCAATCTGCCCTAGAGGAGCATCCTCTTCAAATTGCATCCTGCCTTTTAGACCACGCAAGTTTTCTGCAAGAGTATCTGCTTGCTCTTGTAACTGGATCGCTTTCTCTTCAGCTTGTGCAATCTCAGCATCTACTTGGGCTACTACTGACGGTCCAGCTTGTTCAAACTCAATGCGAGATCGAATATCTGCAAGATTGGCAGAAAGTGTTTCAGCTTGTCGTTTAATCTCTGCGTCTTTTCTTGCCTGAATCTCCAACATATCAGGTTGTTCAGAAACAGGTCGTGTTGCGGAGGGGGTTGGGGTCGGTTCTATCCCCATACGACGAAGGATTTCGTCATCGTATACATCTCGCAGACTTTGTTCCTGTTCTTTAATTTTAGCTTCCCTGTCCTGAAGTTGTCGGGAAGATTTTGCTGCTTGTTCTTGATTAGTTTCTCTTAGAGGCTTAAATCCCGGAAGAGTGGGTTGTTCTGTTTTTTGACGACCAGCAGACTGCAAGATTTTTGAATTGGAGTCATCCGGGGTGGTCTCTTGGGTTCGAGCAGCATTCTCCTGCAATCGACGGTAGTATTCTCCTTCCCGGGCTACGCCTTCAGCAAGTGCATCGGTTGCTGTATCTGTCGGAGTAGCTTCGGGTGCCTCTAGGATCGGAGTGTCGATCTCATTGTGTCGTTTGGCAATCTCGGTTTCTTCCTTGGTCAGGGCCTGTCCGGAATCACTCTTCGCTTGAATATTCCGGACTACGTCCTCGGTGATCGGATTCTCCAGATAACTCTGGACTTGTTTTGGATCTTTTTTGTTTAGAGTCTTTAATTTATTCAGCACCACATTGGTCAGTGCTTGAATCTGTCCGGGGTTCTGATTGGGATTTCCTTGAGGTTGGCGATTGCGGTAGTTCGTAAATAGCGCATCAACCAAGGTGGTAGGAGTCGAAGCTGCCCCAGACATGACGATACCTGTCTGGAAGGCTTCCTGTGCTTGGGCAGGATATGCCTTGGCATAGTCCCCACGGTTGACCAATTGCAACCTTGGGTCATCTTTAATAGGTAGATTCATCTTCTGGGCGTAGGCCCGGAGACCTCTGCGCCTAGCCCGTCCTGCCAAGTCAAAGTCAATCAGTTCACTGGCACCCCCACCCATCAAGTCTAGACCTAGTCGAGTGGGCAAACCTCCGATAGGCAACATAGACAGGGCATCTGCTCCTGCGGCAGCAAGTTCGGTGGCTGTCCGGGTATTGTACGCCTCAAAGTTAACGATGGGGTTGATGTATGATAGTGCTTCTTGTTTCTGAGCGTCAGTCATGTTCTGCGACATTTCCAGCCAGACATCATCTTGAGCAATTCCTTCGACTGCTTCTCCTGCCACCATTCGTCCTGCTACCGCATTAGATAATAGGATAGTTGGCAACTTTATAGGGTCAAACGGAGCAAGAGCCATTGTGGCGTAGGAAGGTACCGAACCCCCTAGACTTGCCGCACCACGTTCAAAAGCGGTCGAGGCAAACGGTAAGGGGTTGGCTTCGATTTCTTTAGAGGCTCTGTCGTATATCTGCTGGAGTTGCTGTCGTCTGAACTGAGGATCGGCTAGGTTGTCTCTGCGTTCCCGTCTTTCTTGGGCTGCTTGTGCGGACTCTGGGTCGTAGCCGGGGAGTTCAAAGGTTGGGATGTTCTCTTCAGCCCAACTATGAACCATACCTCCGAAAGACTGAAGTTTGTTTTTTAGAGTATCAAAGTTTGTACTGATATAGTTCTCGATGTTTCGAGCGGATTCTCGAAAGGCATCAGCATTATTCGGGGTACCCGGTAAGAGACTCAACGTGTTCTGAAGTAATCGGCTGTCAGACGTTCGGTCAAGTTCCGGTTGTCTCTGGGCCATGTAGGCAGGATCTGGGTTTGCTTCGGACATAGACAAGCCGATTGCAGCTAGTGATTTTTCTACCTGTGGCCCAAAGTTTTGAAGTTGTTCGGGTACGCCTTTGACTACCTGTGAAAGGTAGTCTACCGGAGCAACAGGGACATAGGCCCCTAACGCATTGAGTAGACCACCTTCTCGTCCGGTAGTTACCGTGTCTACGTTGTAGGAGGTCCCAAGGGTGTTGGATACAATTGAATTGGTCTGGGCTTCGTTCAAGCCAAAAGGCTTGAGGAGGGTACGGAGTTGAAAATCTGAATCTCGGTAGGTCGAATCACCTTTACGGTACTGCTCACGGATTCTCTTCAGTAACTCTTTTGCGTACTTACGATCTGGCAACCCACCCTGTAAAGCTTCGTCCATTAGTTGCTCCCATCTAAATTCATAAAGTCATTATAAACTTCGTTATTACCATCAGCGTCAGAAGATACATCTGGTCCACTCTCTCCGAATCCAAAAAAGTTTAAGGTTCGGTTCCATAAGCCTAGTCTCTCTTGCTGTTTCTTCTGTGCGGATTCATATGCATTCGTCAAGTTGATTGAATTTATTTCGTTTTCAATGTCTGGTTCTTTCACCAATTGGCGTAGCATAGCTTCTCCAATTGGACTCAGGGTTTCACGTCTAAAGTTACCCTGTGCATCTTTTTGAGCATGAGTATTAAGAATCACAGCAATCGCTTCTTCCTTGGTCAATGCCTGATCTGTGATGCGATTTGGATTCATCAAAGCATCGACGAATCTTTTTGCATTGTCCTGAATACTTTTTGCGGTAGGATCTTCAGTCGCTTTTACATCTTTCCCAAGTTGGGAGAACAGTGCTTGTCCGTCAGAAATGCCAATGGTATCTTCTGCCAACTTTGATGTAATATCGACGAGGTAAGGGTGCATCTCTGAATCTTTTGGCGTATTCTCTAGAGCCTTTAATGATAAATCATATTGGTCTTTTTGGAGTTCAAGCGTAGCCTTGGTTTGGGCGTTTTGCTTCTTGATCGTAGCTTCCCTAACATAACTATCTGCAAGGGCTTTGTACTGTCTAGCCCGTTCGGGGTTGGCTTGTGCTTCTTCTGAAAGAAATACCGAGGCATCATAGTTTCCAAGCTTTGCACTCTCTAAGGCGAGTTGGGCTAGCTCATCAAAATTATTGGTCTGGACCTCTGCGGTAGCCCGGTTTGCTTTAGTGATATTCTGCTGAACTCCAGAATCCATAGCAGCAAGACTGCCCTCTGGTAGCAGGTTGGTCAGGTTCTGCCCATACTTGTTCTGAAGATTTGTTAGTACCTGCTGTTTCTCTGGGCTGTCAGGCAAAGAACTCCAAAAATCCAACTGAGGTGAAAGCTGGTTTAAAATATTGCTATTGATGTTGTTTGCTATCGAAAGCGAAGAACCATTCAGAAGATCTTCTCCAAACAACCCAGAAGCATTTTTGTACTCTTCAAAGCTTTCAATTCTAGTGGCGATTTGTTCGGGGGTGGCACTAAAATAGGTAAGCATTGGCCCGTTCTCTGACTCTTGCCAAGTCTGCCCACTTCGCATCTCAGAAGTAAGTCGATTGCTTACATCTTCTCTAGCTTTTGTTCCTGCATAGTTGCTATACATCCCATACGCTTGCAGACCCGTGTTGATCGTACTTCCCAATCGGGCCATATCACTAGGTTTGTTGTAGTACGGGTTACTGCCATCGGGTTCTGTTCCCCCCACATTTGGGAACAGGTTCATGATCGTTGAAGCACCAGCAGATCCTAGTTGTGATCCTGCGATTGCGCCTTGCGGTGTGCCTGTCGTTATACCTCCTGCAATCGCACCACCGATTTGTCCGATTGTTTGTAGGGTCTGTCCGAAAGCACCGTGATCGCTAGCTTTTCTGCGTTGCTCTTCCTGCCTACGCCTTTCGGCTTCTTGTCTTTGACGCTCTTCTTCTAGTAAGCGTTGTCTTTCTCGTTCTGCTGCCAGAGATTGCAGAGATCGTCCGTACAACTGTGCGCCTAATGTGTCACCCCATGCAAAGCGGTTTGCCATTGTTTTGTCCTATTTTGATGAATACTTATCGATCAAGTTTTGCAACGGTTCTGGAACATTTCCATCAGGATAGGCTTGCTGCAGTGCCAATTGGAATGATCCCATCGTGAAATCGTCAGATTTGAAGGACTGATCGTAGTCCACTAACGTATCAAATGCGCTCGTAGTCTCCTTATTTGCATAGTCTCTTAGGCCACCTGTAACATTAAAATCTAGCCCAAGATTTTTGAATAAGTTATTGTAGAAATCATTGTTCAGATTTAACTTTGTATTGAACTGAGTTTGGTCTGCGCCAATACCTGTCAGATTTGTATCCAAAACGGTATTTAGACCAGACACCCCTAAATCTGCTTGGTTTTTGTTTGCATTATAAATCTGACCGATCATATCCCGTCTAGTGTTTAGACCCTCTAGCTTAACACCATATAGCGAGTCCAACGCACTCATCTGTTGTCCCATTGAATTCAGGCTTGCTTGGTATGCACTCCCAGCAGAGTTCAAAGCGTTGGTGCGGTTACCCAGCATCTGTTGACCTAAACCGTAAGAGTCGAGGATTGCTTGACGGTTTGCAGATCGTTGAGCGTCAGACCTAGATTTTGCCAAATCCATCATAGCGGAGGTGTAGGCTGGTGAAGAGGTATCCATCCCAGCATTAGCATACATCTGCTGCAGAGAATCTCTTGCGGATCTTGACGATCTATCTATCTGATCAGTAGCATCTGCGTACAGCAGATTTTTTAATTTGGTGTAGTAATTTTGATCTCCTGCATCAGCCGCAACATCCATCGCAGCATCGGCTACCGTCCCTAGCTTTCCTCGGGTAGTTGCCATTTCACCACCCGAACGGGCTTGAACCCCGTCTTTTTCTAATGCGCCTGTATCCTTGTTGACGGTAAATTCTTCGCCATTTGGCCCTGTAAACGTACCATCTTCGTTCTTTCGGTAACCAAACTGGGAAGCGTTCGCAGAGTTTAAGGGTACACCCCCAATTAGTGGAGATAGCGCAGTTTCATAGTCTCTGTAAGCCTGATCGTACAGACCACCCTCTCCACCCAATGCGGTGATTTCTTCTGTAAAATTACCAGCAGCAGTCTCAAGATCACTTTGATAGTCTAAGAATCCTTTGATTGGCTCCCCGTCCTCACCTAGAATATCATTTCCTTCTGCATCCTTTCCGGTAAGGAATTGGTTTAGTTGGGCGTTGATCTGTCCTGCAAAGTCTGCATTGTCAAATTCTTCTAGCATCCCAGACATATCCGTCTGGTATTCCTCTCGTAACCCAGTGACTTCGTCTGCTAGGGCTTGCTGATCCGCAAAGGTTGTGTCCTCGATGTCTTGGTAGGTGTCGATTCTTTCTGGTAGACCATCTGTTGAAAAGCGTTGACCATCCTTCTCCCCACCAACATAGACGATCTGATTATTTCTCTCGTCTACGGCAAACGTGTCTACAGTATTTCCGTCTGCGTCTTTAACCGTATAGGTGTTGTTATCAGCATCTTCTTCTAAGGTATAGCCTTCATTTTGACTTACATAGTCTCTTAAAGCATCTAAAGTAGAATCACCTAAAATCGCAGATTGAGTTGCTGTTGTTGCGGTTTGAGCAGCATCATCTGCAGTTGCAGTTGCTACGATAGAATCAGAAGGAGTATATCCTCCGGTAGTGGCTGGAGTTCCATCGTCCGTATTGACTAGTTGATTATCTTCATTAACCTCATAAATATTACCATCTTCATCCGTATAGGTTCCATCCTCGTCATTATAGGTATAATTATTGTCTTCTGCGTTTTCTGGCGTGATTACTATTGATTCTCCCCAAGTATTGTCAGGTAGAATGTTTACTAACGATTCATCTATATAGTTATTCCAATCATCTCCTGACAGGTCAGCTATCTCATCATACAAAGTGGTATAACCGTCTGCCGAACCATCACGGGAATCTAGGATCGCTTGAATCTGTCCATCCGTTCCGCCTTTTTCTCTCAGGTTATCAACAAGATTGGTGTGGGCATTAAAGGCTTTGATACCTTCTTTTAGTTTGTTGATCTCTGTACTGGGAAGTTTATACTTGTTGTTGCTGAAATGTCCTTTTTGGTCAATGACCATTGACCCCATAATTGCTTTGAGCTTATTTAGGTCGGTAATCTTGCTAATGTCTACGTTTGAATTTCCTTGAACTGCGTCTGTAATTCCATTTGCGTTAAAAAAATTCTGATAGTCTTGAGCATCCCAATCTGCTGTAAGTCCCCCAAAATAGGTGTTGTAGTTACCTTTAAACGCAGTGTTGTAATAATCGTCTTGCGTTAAGAACTTTGTGAAGTCTTGCCAAAAGTCATTCGGAGCTACTACGTCCTCACGCATACCGGAAAGGACTGCTTTGTTTCCATTATATTTAATTGCCATTTTATCCTTCTTCTGCTTGAGGTCGCATTGCCTGTTGTTCGAGATCACCTAACGTGACATCTGTTTCTACGATATAAACCTTACCACCGTCTTCGGGGTTTACATGAGTGTATTGGAGTACATGCCCAATTGTTCCAGACGGGAAATAGGCTTTTTCTGTAACTGTGTTGGTCGTGCTAAAGTCGTAGGTTCCGATACTTGTACCATCTAGAAACCACTCAAGATTAACATCCCCTTTGTATGTGATCTGGAACTCTGCATGTGTTCGAATTCCCCTGTAAAAACGAGGAGGCAGTGCGACAAACCTAGTCCAAAGCAACTCGGCATCGTCCGTAGAAGTGCCGTTATTGTAGATGTGTGGAATATATCCATACGCTAGCGGATTAAAATAGATCCGGGCTACATCTACATTTTGCTGAGTCGTGATCG
>Ga0255768_10006745_pt1 | contig 10857 bp, 11 predicted proteins | sample 071ome_33_FD_179983 | JGI IMG/M metagenome (GOLD analysis project Ga0255768, IMG submission 179983) | Coastal salt marsh microbial communities from the Groves Creek Marsh, Skidaway Island, Georgia - 071412AT metaG (version 2) | ecosystem: Environmental > Aquatic > Marine > Intertidal zone >...
CGTGTGGCGTCCGATTCAGGCGAGCGTTTCTAGCTATGGGACAAACGGTGTATATCTAAAGTTTGACCCTGGTGCCACCAACGGCATCGGTCACGACCACAGCGGCAACGGCAATAACTGGACGCCTACTGGCTTCGATACCACCAACACCACGGCGTCAACGTATGACGTGATGAGCGACACGCCGACGACGAACTACGCGACAATTAACCCCATTGACATACAAAACGGAACTCTCAGTAATGGCAATTTAGACATCACAGCGACAGCATATAACTACAGCACTATTGGCGTTACATCAGGAAAATGGTACTACGAATACACGATTGGTACATCAGGCGGCACTTCATACAACTTTAATTTTGGTTTTAACCAAACCAGTGGGAAATATGTAGCATTAAATCTTTGCAATGGTGGCAACAGTCCAAACAATTACAATGTATTCACGAACACTAACGGCACTGTAACTGACCCAACAGGAAGTCGCCCTTCATTGCCTGCAACGATTGGGTGTAAACTTGATCTAGATAACGGCTCAGTTGAATTCCTAATCGGCGGTGTTGTAAATGGTACGGCGACCGGGATTACTGATTTTAATTCCGATCCAATCTTTGTTTTTCTTAGTCACAACACTGGTACTTTTAGTGATTTTCCTTGCACGGTAAATTTTGGTCAACGTGCATTCTCAAATACTATTCCAACCGGATATTCTGCACTGAACACCGCCAACCTGCCCGCGCCGGACATTGCGGATGGGTCGCAAAACATGATGCCAGTGTTGTGGACTGGTACAGGGTCCGCTCGCACTCAAGGTGGTTATAACTTCCAGCCTGATTTGTTGTGGATTATGCGGCGTGATGCTTCAGGCATGAGCGTTAGATTGCATGACGTTGTGCGGGGAGATAACGGAACAGTAATGTATCGACTTCAGACAAATGACGCTAATTCTGAAGACACTGATACTGATGTGACAGGACTTGCTTCAACGGGTTTTACTATTGGCAACGATGGTTCCGATCACCCCAATATTCTTAATGCGACTTATGTCGGCTGGGGCTGGAAAGCTGCACAAAACAGCGGCTCAAGCATCGCTGCAGGCTCCATTGACGGCACTAACCCGACGATTGCCAGCACGGTAAGCGCCAACCCCACTGCTGGGTTCTCGATTGTTACCTACGCAGGATCTGGTACTGGCGGCGACAGCATTGGTCATGGCTTGGGCGTACCACCAAAAATGATTATCGTCAAAAGTAGAGGTGGCGGTCCATATCCCACAGCAAGTTGGGGTGTTTACCACGAAGCACTTGGCGCTAGTAAATGGCTGACTCTTGACACCACTGCAGCAGCGGCTGGACCATATTCAAACCCCGGCAATCTTTGGTACAACACCGCTCCTACGTCAACTGTGTTCTATGTCGGCAATCTAAACGAAACCAACGGATCAAATGATTACGTCGCCTACTGCTTTGCCGAAATCGAAGGCTACAGCAAGTTTGGCACCTACACCGGAAATAATTCCACCGACGGTCCGTTTGTGTATTGCGGTTTTAGACCTGCGCTCGTTCTAGCAAAATCTTCGACACTTAGCAGTACACCGTGGTGGATTATTGACTCTACTAGAAGTCCATACAACCTTGCTGACAAATCAATGCGTCCAGATAATACCGTCGATGAGCAAACTGGAGGGGAAGCTATTGATTTCTTGTCTAACGGCTTCAAAATTCGCACTACCGATTCTGCCGCTAACTGGGCTTACGACTACATATTCATGGCTCTGGCTGAAAACCCATTCGGCGGCTCCGGTGTTTCGCCCGCTACCGCCCGATAACAACCCCGCGAATAAGTTGAACTAGAATACAGAAATTGAGAGATTAAGAACCTGTGGCGTATCTTGGCGTTCAACCGACCATTGGTCAGTATCGAAAATTAGATGATATCTCCAGTGGTTTTAACGGTGCCACCGCTACTTTTAACCTGACCGTCAGTGGTCAAGCTGTTACAGCAGGTTCCGCTCAGCAGCTCATGGTTTCTTTGGGTGGCATCATCCAGAACCCTGGCACTGACTACACCGTCAGTACTAATACAATTACGTTCACCACTAACCCAGCTAGTGGTTTGGATTTCTTTGCGATCCTCATGGGCCAACCCCTCAACGTAGGGACGCCTGGGGATTCGACAGTCACGTCTGCCAAGCTCACCGATGATTTAACGCTGGGCGGTCGCACCACGGTTGCCAGCTCTCTCGGTACGGTTTCGGCGCTCGGTAATGTCAGCACGAACCAGACGTTGGATTTTGATACAGCGAATAACTTCTCGATGACGCTAACCGGGAATATCACCTTGAACTCCCCGACCAATATTGCAGCTGGTCAAGCAGGTATCGTCATAATCACGCAGGACGGCACTGGCTCCAGGACGATGGGCTTTAATACGATCTGGAAATTCCCTGGTGGAACGGTCCCGACACTGTCGACAGCAGGTGGATCGGTTGATGCTCTTGTTTGGTACGCCGAGAGTGCAACGAGAATTACCGCTAAAATGCTGTTAGATGTACGCAATCCGTAATTGATATGGGCGTTGAACAGAGTTTATTAGCGCTAATTGGTGCAGCGGATTTCGGCGGCGGGTATGAGATCGAGCAGAGCTTGCGGTTTGATGGGACTTCTGGAAAACTAACCAGAACAAACCCTGCTTCTTCTGGCATCACCAATGCATACAAGTGGTCTTATAGCTTTTGGATTAAGCACAGCGACGTGAGTAGTTCTGCTACTATTACCCAACCTTTGCTAAGCGGTGGTAACACGTCTGGCTCTGGTTACACCTATTGCGGTTGGGGATACAATAGCGCTGGACGTTTTTGGATAGGCAACTATACCGGCGCTGATTATAGACCCGACATAAGACCAACAGATAGAGTGTGGCGTGATCCTAGTGCTTGGGAACATTTTATGCTGGTCTATGACACCAGTGAAGGCACAAATACAGACAGAATAAAAATATATTCAAATGGTGTGCGCTGGAATCCCACTGGCGGCGTTGGCAGTACTATCAGTGCTACACAACTTTTCTACGCCGTCAACTACGCCACAAAAGCATCAAACATAGGATACGATAATATTGCTAATTCATATTTTGATGGATATATGGCGGAGGTTCACTTCGTTGACGGTCAAGCTTTAGACCAATATTCTTTTGGTGAGTTTGACGACAATGGGGTTTGGCGTCCCATCGAATATACGGGAACTTATGGTTTAAATGGTCATTATCTAAAGTTCGACCCCAGTGCCACCAACGGCATCGGTCACGACCACAGCGGCAACGGCAATAACTTCACGCCTACTGGCTTCACCACCTCCGGCGCTTATACGGACGTGATGGATGACACGCCGACCAATAATTTTGCGACGCTTAATCCGCTGACTGGTTTCCGCCCTAATGGAGCAACAGGCAGAACATATTCAGATGGAAACCTTGTCGAATACACTCCCAATTCATCAGGCAAAGAGCATCCTCTAATCACTACCACTCAATTTGTCAGATCTGCTGATGGTGGTGTTTATCAATTTGAGGATACAGTTACCAATAGCAATGCATGGATTACATTTAATCCTTGGTTGGAGACGGAGAACTCCTATGGATCAGGTAACGCAGCTTTCTTTAGTTTCTATAATTACAGCGGTTACGGGACAGTTTCAATCAATACTGGGTATGGCGCTACTGGCACGGTTCAGGAGCAAGGTGTAACTCTATCTGCAAACGATGTGGTTACAACCGTTGTCGATTTTGACAACAATACAATTGCTTTTTACGTCAACGGAACCAGAAATGGGTACATCACTGGTTGCAACTTTTCTAACTGGGACATATGGAGTCCAGGCTTTGCTATAGCCACTGGAGGTGCAACTGCCACAACGCATACGACCAACTTCGGTCAGCAGCCATTCCAGTACACACCCGTTTCAGGCGCTAAACCTTGGTCAACCGCTGAACTCCCTGCACCAGACATTTCCGACCCCAGCGAGCACTTTCAGACTCTCATCGGTCCTGGTCCTGGTACGGGCAGCACAACGCCGATCAAGCTTCAGTACAAGACCTCTTCCTCAGCTGACTCGCCCGCTGCCACATACCAAGATCTTGTCTACGGCAAACCTGCAACCGATCTAGGTGCTGCTGATGGTGTTCACCCAGCGTTGGAGTGGGCTTCACGACTATCTCTAGGAGGTCATGACGACTGGTACATCCCAGCAAGGTACGAACTAGAGATTCTGTACCGCAACCTGAAACCAACTACAACCTCCAACAGCACAGGTTCCGGTGCTAATCCCAACGCCGTTCCTGCAACAAGCAATTACACATCCAGTGTCCCTGCTCAAACATCGGTCTCAGCTTTCCAATCTGGAGGATCCGAAGCCCTTGCCTCCAACGAGTACTATTGGTCTTCTAGTGAAATCTCAGCAAACACTGGCAGGGCGTATGCAATAGACCCCAACGATGGCACCCTCAGTGGCTCCGAACTAAAGAGTTACAATCGCTATGCACGAGCAATTCGCCGCGTAGCAGTAACCGGTTCTGAACCTTCAATCGGTGCATCGTATGAGGGTGGTTACTTTTACGGTCTAATTGACGCCAAGGCAACACCTAATGGCACGGCAACTCACGCCCTAATCGTTGCTCCCAAAGAAGGTGGTGAGTACGGCGTTGCAACAGGCATCCTTGATGTTGCCCAGCGCACCTTCCCCAACGGTCTGTGGTGGGTCAAGGACCGCGCCAACAGCAACTACCACCAGCTAGTCGATTCAGTAGCTGGAACGTCTAGCGTGTACCGGTGTCCCAGCTCTGGACGAGTCACCTATTCGGCACCTTCCGGTAATTCGGTTGCTTGGTGTTGGGCTGTACCCAGTTCCAGCACTACCGACACAAGTGGCTCTATTAACACAACGGTTTATGCAAATACTGATGCTGGATTTAGCATCGCCACTTGGGCTGGAACGGGCGTTAATGCAACCGTTGGTCATGGTTTAGATTTCGCACCTGAGCTTGTTGGTATTACATTGTCGGGTGATACCGTCATGCAAATTGGCTCAAGTGCCTTGGCTAGTTGGACTAATTTCCTTGAACTTAATACTAATTATCATGGGGGATCCAGTACAAACCGTTTTCAAGGCACGGCTCCCACTGACACCGTTGTAAGCGTTGGACCTACTAACAACGAAAGCGGACAAACGGCGTACATGTATTCTTGGCACTCAGTCCCTGGATATAGCAGGATTGGCAAATATGCCGGGAATGGAAATGCGGACGGTCCCTTTGTCTACACCGGATTTAAGGTTGGTTGGTTGTTGTTAAAAGCACTAGACAGTTCAGGTGTATGGCTTATTTACGACAGCAAACGTGATCCATATAATTTTGTGGACGTTCAATTACGCCCCAGTGAACAAACTGGAGACAACGCAGCAGGCGTAAGTTATTCGCTTGATTTCTTAGGCAACGGTTTCAAAATTCGCACCTCTGATTCAAACTTTAATACTTCCACTCAGAAATATCTTTACATGGCGTTTGCCGAAAATCCAATGGGCGGCTCTGGTGTTTCGCCCGCTATCGCCCGCTAGGATCTAAAATAAGGTCAACTAAACTGGTACTAAAAGAGATTAGCTATGTTTGTCGCTGACGGCAAAACAATCCCTGTAGGTCGTACTTTCACTCTGAATGGCGTCCAATATCCTTCAAACTGGCTTCGATTAACCTCTGAAGCTGAGAAAGCAGCCGTCGGCATCACCTGGGTTCCTGACCCCGAGCCCGTCGACACACGTTACTATTGGGACCACGGAGTCCCTAAGCGGCTTGAGGATGAGCCTGCTGTCGACGAGAACGGCGATCCTGTTCTGGATGCGGATGGTGAGCAGATCATCAACACTGGTTTAAAAACTCAATACATTGCCGAGCAGAAGCAAATTGCAGGCTCTTTATTGGCGTCTACCGACTGGTACATCACCCGTCAGTTCGAGACCGCTGTCGATGTTCCCGCAGAGATCCTGGATTACCGTGCTGCTGTTCGTTCCGCTTCTGGTGCACGTGAGGCAGAGATTGCCAGTGTGACTTCCGTCGAGGAACTGAAGGCGCTGCTGACTAATTCTCCGACCATTTATGACGAAGCAACGGAAAGCATGGTTCCTAACCCTGCTCCGTTTGCAACTCCGTGGCCGGAATCCCTGCGTTAAACGTACCGGGGCCACTGCCCCTTACTGCTCCACGACTACCTGAGCCTCTGTCTTTACCAGCTCCCGTATTGGAGCTACCGAAGGCAGAGGTTCCTTCATATACGCCAATGGTCTTTCCGTTTGCTGGAGAGACTTTTAGCAACGGCGTTCGTGTAAATGCGCGGGGAGGGCAGGACGACGAGCAGGATAAGAAGCCCCCTGAAAACGCAGCGCCACCCATAGTGGCACCAACGCCAAGAGTCCAAGTACCGCAATACCAAATACCTGATAAAAAGCCCGTCTTATCGGATTCTCCACAGTTAGCTGAAGCCACTACAATAACTGTACCTGGGTTAGATATAGAAATTCCTGTACCTAGAGCAGAGATTGTATCTGCAGCTGCAATTACATCAGTCGTCAGCGTTACAGCAACTTTGACCGCAACGTCATTATTTAAACGGCTTGTGTCAGCATTTAAGCCCGTTATTAAAGCTGTAACAAAGCAGATTAATAAACTAAGAAAGAAGAAAGAACTTACCTTTGGGCGGCAGCGATTGGAATTACGTCGGCACAGACGCCTGCATAAGGTGAAGAAGGATGGATCGTATATCCTGCCTTCTTAATCTCCACGCATTTCAGTATTCTTACAAGTTCATAATCTAATCTTTCTTTTTCAAGTTTTCTTTTGGCTAGGTCTTTACATAGCCTCACCATTTCAAAATCCAACGGGATACTTAGGCTAACTTGAGCTCCAAAGTTCTGGTTTCGGATATACGCTGCTTCTGGATTATTGACATCATTTCCAAGGTAAAAAGGCGTCAGAACAAGCGTACTGGAGTTACATGTATGTCCACCACCGTAGCCCTGTTGGCTGTAACTACCTTGGTTAATTTGCACCGCTTGATTGCTAACTGAGCCAGAAGATGTTGCAACCGGGTTAGCGATTGCTGTAGTCCCACCTTCTTGCGCTTTTACTGGAGTTAAGCAGATTACTGCGAGAAGACCGATAAGGAGTTTGTAGTACTGTTTGTAGTGATCGAACGTGTGATGTCCGTTTGCTCTACGATTCCTGCGCTGCGTGTCGTCACCTCGAGAGAATACGGTTTTGTTGTGTCCGTCACGGTGTAGGTTGTCGACGCTGAGTTGAGATCTCCGCTGGGAGTCATGTTGTCTGCGCTGACCCCACGGTAATCTCCACCGTAAACCTTGATTTGTATAGTCTCGCTTATTGTTTGCGTCGTTGTTGTAGTCGATGTCATCGACCCTTGGGTGAAGTTCGGAGTCACTGACTGCGCTTTTGCGGCGCCAGGAATCAGAAATAGCAGAAATAACAAACGCCACATGTTATTAGCTTCGTAGTACTTAAATTCTACAGCGCAGTATGATATTAAAAGTGCCATTCAATGTGAAGAATCACAAGACGCCACTAAGGGAATTCCTGGGAACCGTTGTCCCAGCAGGTGTTTTGACTTGGGCACTCGGAATGTTAACGGCTAGTTATATGGGCTATGCAAAAGTCGATTCAGCTTTCATTTCTTCGCTCGTAACCAGTGTTTTAGCGGTTTATGGCATCACACGGAAGGACGATACAAATAAATCACAGCCTCCGCGTGTTACATCTAGCACTGTAAGGAAGAAGCCAACAAAACCTGGACCACCTCCAACTCCGTAAACGCTATTAAGATGGATTGAGATTCTGATTTACCGGTGAAGACATCTCAAGCAGGCGTTGATCTGATCAAGAACTTTGAGGGACTTCGATTAGACAGTTACTTATGTAGTAGTAACGTTCCAACAATCGGTTACGGTCACACAGGACCGGACGTTGAGCTTGGAATGCGGACCACGACTCAGAAGGCCGAGCTCCTACTCAAGAAGGATCTGGAGCGGTTTGAAAAGGCCGTGTACCTGGCAATCGATGTTGAGCTCTCTCAGAACCAATTTGATGCCCTGGTGTCCTTCGCATTCAACGTCGGTACAGGCGCACTCAATGAATCGACGCTACGCAAGCGTCTGAATGCTGGCCAGGACCCAAACACTGTCGCAAGAGAAGAGCTCCCACGCTGGAATAAAGGCGCTAACGGCCCTCTAGAAGGCCTCACACGCCGTCGACTGGCAGAAGTCGATCTGTTCTGTCAAAACGCCCCTAAACCTAAATCTGGAATGATTGACATCACCTCGAAGCAACAGACTTGGTTCAAGAAGTCGACTGGTTCTGCCAGTTCTTTACCGAACGACGAGAAGGCAAAGGTTTACCAGGGACGCACGATCAAAGGCTGTGAAGTCCTGGAGAAAAAGGACGGCCACACCTACCTGGAGCTCGGTTTCGGAATGGGCAAGTGGTGGGTGTATGACGCTCACTGGGACGGATTACTGACCGAGATCGGTGTCCAGGTCTATGCCGAATCCGAAGGTGAGCGCTCTCTACGTAATTTCCCGTACTTCTACCAGCAGGACAACGGTCCTAACGGTTGGCGCCAGTGCCAGAGCAGCTCAATCGCAATGTGCATGCGGTATTTCGACGTTCCCAGCATCCAGGATGACGTTGATTACCTGAAGCTGGTGCAAAAATACGGTGATACTACTCATCGGAAACCCCACCATCTCGCTATGAAAGATCTGGGTATGCAGGCTAAGTTTACCCAGACGGCGGATGCTGATGACATCAAAGAGCAAATCGATCAAGGAAAACCTGTTGCTGCCGGTATTCTTCATCATGGAACTTACACTGCTCCTACTGGCGGGGGGCACTTCGTTGTTATTACTGGATATGGTCCGGACTATTGGTTAGTTCAGGATCCTTACGGCAAGCTTGATCTCGTCAACGGCACGTGGTCCAGCACAGGCCCTACATCTGGTAAGAACGTCAAGTACGAATTCAAGTACATGAACCCCCGTCTGTTTGTCAGTGGCGGTGCAGATGGCTGGTGCTGGCTGGACTTTAAGGAGCTTTGATGTAGAGGTAGTTATACTTCTCTTGAATAGCTGTCCGTCATGATTGATTCGATTAACGAGCTTGAGCAGGGCCTTCGGGATCAGCTCGAAGCGTTAGCGAAAGATATCCGCCAAGCAGAAAGTGCTCTGATTTCTACCAAAGAAGGGTACCTGAAGGTACAAGGTGCACTGGAGATTTTGGCTATCCTTAAGTCAAAGGTGACACCGGAGACCAAGGATGATGTGGCAGCTGCCATCGCACTGGAGTGAGATGTTAGGGGACTTGAATCGTGGCCGATATCGTGCTCTCGAACTGATTGGAGAGCATTACAAGCGTCCGACTAGGGATCTCCACCTGGATGCAATCATCTGCAACGTCCCCGATGAGGATTTGAAGTGGGTATGCGATCGCATGTACCACTTTGTCCTCAAACTCCTGGAAGAAGCCGAATATGACCCTGCGGCTGACGAAACCCCAGATGTGATCGAGTAAGCCGGATAACGGATTTGAACCGTTGACCTTCGCTTTACAAAAGCGCTGCTCTATCCACTGAGCTAATCCGGCGTGTTTTGCTGATTGCGGAGGTCCCGGTGGACCTTTCGATGGCAGTTAGCGCATAGGCACTGGCATTTCGCGATCTCGTCCAGAATAGACTGCCTGCCGCGCTCTTTCCACATCTTTGAGACTGCGTGCTCCTTTGTCCGAGGATCTGTGTGGTGCCAATCGAGTGTGATCGGATCGTCTTCGCCGCAGCGCTCACAGGATTTAGATGCCATGAGGTCTTGATACCACTGGCGTCTGTTTTCTCTTGCCCGTTTATTTCTGGCTCTTACCTGTTCTGACTGCAACTGCAGAATTTAGTTCTGCGGGAATGTATCCGACCTAAATCTTTGAATACCCGAGGTGGGATTCGAACCCACGCTGTAGCGATTTTAAGTCGCTTGCCTCTTCCGCTGGGCTACTCGGGCGTTGTAGCAATCTATCGCAAAAGAGAGATGTATGCACTTTACGTTTATGTCAGGGATACATGACAGCCCATGTTCCACACCGAGCAAGATCTTCTAGCGAACTTAATTGTTCTTACTCCGAAACTTGCCCGTCGAAAATTCCGAGAGCACATCTTCGAAGCCTGGGAATGGAAATGCGCCTACTGCGATAAACAATTGATGCCGGACACGGCGACTATTGACCACATCCTGCCAAAGCATAAAGGTGGTCATAATGTCCGGTCGAATATGTGCTGTGCCTGCTCAAGTTGTAATCGCTCCAAGGCTTCTAGCCTGCTGGAGCATTGGTACACGGAGGACCATAAACATTACTCCAAGGAGAGATTTGATAAACTAATTGAATGGATGGAGCAGAAACCCTGCTCGATTAAATTACCTTCCACTGGGAAGGCTGTACCGTATATCAGTAATGACTTCTACCTCGGCTGGGTCGCAACCTGAAGGAAAAGAGTTCCTTGATAAGTTCATCAGGGGCGAGCGCTTGGCCCAGCAAAAAGAGGGTGAGATTGCCGAGCTGATTCGTGCGCGTGTCCCTGGCGTCGGCGATCAGGCTCTCCTTGGTGCCGTGCCTAACAACATGCAGGAGGCCGCCGCAAGCGGTCGTATTCGCATCTAACAATGGCTGACCGAGCGAAGGCTAAGCGACTGGCCAAGGAGCGGATGAAGTGCAACAAGCCGCGCCGTGATGTACAAGGCGGTAAGAAGTCGGTCGTGAAAG
>Ga0255768_10006747_pt1 | contig 10855 bp, 4 predicted proteins | sample 071ome_33_FD_179983 | JGI IMG/M metagenome (GOLD analysis project Ga0255768, IMG submission 179983) | Coastal salt marsh microbial communities from the Groves Creek Marsh, Skidaway Island, Georgia - 071412AT metaG (version 2) | ecosystem: Environmental > Aquatic > Marine > Intertidal zone > Salt...
ATCCGAATCGCAAGCATCACCTTCACCATCGTCATTAAAATCGAGTTGGTTCTCATTCCAATCGTTTGGACAATTGTCGTTTGGATTTTCAATTCCATCCCCATCTGTATCAGCTGATGCTGGTAAGAACGCAAATGCGTCATTCCAATCAGGAATGCCGTCTTCATCAGTATCGTGTTGAAAGGTAAACATCGTGTACTGATAATTTGAAACTCCAACGCCGATCATGCTTGTATGGTATTTATTGTTCGAAATGATGAGAGGTTTCTCTTCAGAAATGTCTGGAAGCACACCCAGAATGTCTAAAGTTGAAGTATCTACGATACTTATTCGAGGGTCGAGCTCAAGAACGCCAACAAGAGCATCACTTTCATCGTACACATCAATTGTTTCGTTGTATGTACTATCCCAGTTGAGCACCAGTTGACGAGATAGGTATTTTCCTTCGATGAAACCATCCGCCTCAAGTGCCCATGCTGAACCAGTTTGCCGTGGAACAAATTGAAGCATTTCTCCAAGTTGGTGGTCTAGGATTGTCACGCCAGGATCTCCTGTCCCACCTTGGCTGTTAAACGTAAATGTCAATTCATCTTCTTCATTTGCATGCACATCAAAAATATTGTGAACTCGGGTGGGGTCTAATGTGAAATTTTCTGGTTCAGTTGAAACATAACTGTAATTATCTTGCCTGAAGAACCATCCTGTTGGATGCTCGGTGTAGCCTGATTTGACGATGCCGACACTCGAATTGAAGAGTTTGGTTTGGCTATTTCCATTTGATGCGTGAATGCCAAAAAACACCTCCTCGCCAAATGGATACACGACAACGCCTTCTTCGAAGCCATAATTATTGCATGGGGAATTTGTTGAAATGTCATTTTGCGGACAACTGTCTTCGTGATGTAGAATTTCACCCGTTTTTGATAGCACCATGAAGTAAGCGTCCCCATCATAATCACCACGAACAATCTTTGAATTTTCAGTAACTGCAAGTTCTGAGATATGCCCTGCTAAGAAAATCTTACGTTCTGTTCCGACATCACTAAACGCTACACTGTTGAACTTGATGTGGCCATACGAGGGGTCAACATCCGACGTCATGACTTCTTTGACCCAAATTCTTGTTCCATTGCTTGCATGCATCATGACAACAAGACCTGCATCTGCATTTTGGTATGGATTGTGAAGTCGATATCCTGCACCAAAATCAAAACAACCAGTGAATGAACCTGCAATAACAATTTTGCTTTCATCGCTGGAAAGAGAAATATCATTCATTCGAATTCTTGATGCGTTAATGTTGTTGTAATCGACTGCCGAACAATAACTTCCGCTTTTAGGTGTTGGGGCAAAAATCCAATCCCAATTTCCTTCAGCGTCCATTTTAGCGAGCACAAGTGATGGATATCCGCTCATACGGCCGAGTCCGTTGTGGTGGTCAATCCATTCTGAACCAATGATGAGTTTGTTATTCGTCAAAACACCGACCATGTATGTGGAGCCTTGGCTGTCGATCACAGAAGATGTGACCTTAAAATCGGAGTTAAATGAACCAGGCGTACCACTTGCAGTAACAAGTTGCATGACCTCATTTGCAGTAGTGTCCAATGGACCATACGGCTCTGCATGTGAATATGCAGGGTTGTGTTCTCCATCATCAAACTGAATGTTCACAGTCCAAGGCATCGACATGAATGAACATAGTATCAATAAAACAAGAACTCTTACATTTTTCATATATTTCCCTCCCAAGTATGTGTTGAGTACCCTTGAGCAAACGGATTATTCAGCCTTCTTGTTGCATCTTTTGTGGTATGTAATTGAAATGTCATTTTTCACTCACCTTTATCGATTTGATTTAATTTCAACCAGCCTTCGTACGCAAGCATTTTCCCATTCGGCAACCCTGCCAAATCATCACTGGCCTTAACATCACTCTGCAAAACGCTTGATGGAGATTCTCTGTGAAGCCATTTCCATTGCATCTGTGGTTTGCCATCATCAATTGGCATTCGTATCGATGTTGGGTCCACAAGGACAGGACCAACTTTGAATGTGGGCGCGATCTTTGCCATGGCTTCTTCCCAATGTTCTCTAAGGAGTAATATCTCTTTTTGAGGTAGAAATCCACTTGTTAAATGAAGTGCTGATTGCGGATGAAGTAAGAGTGTCAAGAAAATATCTGTTTCGGGGAGTACGTCCAATGTATTATCGAAGGATAGGAATTCATGATCTATCGACTGGTCCGATTGTGGAATCGGAGCTCCTGATTCGTCGATTGGGAAAACGGTGTTGAACCTTGTGTAGTCATCGTCAATGAAATATCCTAACAGCCCATCGATTTCTCTTTCAATACTTCCCAATTTTACCTGGAATGCATGCTTTCGTTGTGCCTCGCTCAATTGGGTCCATCCACCTTCAACTTGAAGTCGAAGAAGTGCTCTCACAACAGCAACAGGTCGACCCATGTAAAATGAAGGGTGATTGATTCCTCCTTTCCCGTACGGATCGGAATGCCAATACGTCGTATCAATGGCACGAAGGAGGGCCGACAAAACCCCTTCTCCTGCGTTTTCCAAATGTCGTTCTTGTTCATCGATTCGTCCAACTTCCATGAGTGAGTTTACGATGCGATCAAGGTGCTTGTTTCCACAATCAGGGGCTGTTCCTGCAGCAGAGAAGTTACCTGGATTGTTATCCCATGCAAGTTGTCCTTTTTGGATACCGCCTAGTGTCCAGTCACGGTCAGCAACACGAAGTTGCCCCCTCGCATTCCCTTCGTTATCAAAGACCTCCATCGCCCATTCGATATGATCGGGCAGGAGATAGCCGCAAATTGGTGATGCAACTAAATCACTATTGAGCAGGGCTGCAGTACCTCCCGTGGCAGGTCGTGTGTCATCGTTATGGGCAAGCAATCTGAAATCCAATCTGGATGGTTTGGGAATCCGCGGCCGGATGACAATTTTACCGGATTCATCTCTATGATTTTGCAAACTCAAACCTATACTGACTTTTGGAGGTTGACCGCTGTCGAAATTGAGAAGACCTTCCGGTCGAATTTCTCGAAGGTTTCCAAATGCATCTACAATGTTTAGTTCAAGAATCTCGACGAGCCCTGCTCGAATAGGGTGGGTTTCAGATAACTCGTTTAATTTGTTATCAAGTCCGCTTAGTGTTATGGATAAGAGGTCACGTTGCTTGAAATCAAAGACAAGTTGGTCAAGCATGTCTTCTTCTTCATCATCTAGAACTCCATCATTTATTTCATCGAGTTCATCTTCATCTTTGAGAAATTTGTTGATTTGTGAGACAACTACATTCGGGGCGCTACGAGTGATTGGCAACCGTTCAGTGATGATAATTGCCTCATTTTCATTTGCTTGAATAGATTCATGTCCACTTGTTCGCTGATAATCGACTCCCTTCAATTCCCAGTGTTCTTTATCTGGATAAAATTTGAATTTGATATCTGCAAAAAGTGGTAGCCATGCCTGTTTCCATTGTTGATAAGCAATTGGTGAGGGCAAACTGTTTCGTAGTTTCTTAACGGTATATCCACCCAAAGTGTATAATTTCATAGTTGTGGAATAATCCCCTTCAAACCCTTCCATATACCGTAATTCATCATACAATGCATCAATTTCGATTGGCATCCAAAGGCGGTTTTTTGCAAATGTATGGGTTCGATTTGGTTCGCCTACGAGTCGATGAATATCGGCAATCGTTCGAACTTTTGTGAGACCCTCGGGATGGTAATACCCTTCATCCAATGCTTTTGTTGAGCGCAATTGGTCTGAAAGCAGGAGAACTGGGTCACGTGGTTCAAAATATCTTGGTGCAGGATAAGCAGTAACCTTTGGTGTTGGTTTTTCTTCAGGGGTAAAATCGAATTGCAGGTCATTGACCAATGCCGCTGGGTCTTTGGAGATTCCTTGATAACCAAATTTCTCCATTTGTTGCCCGATACCAGTTTGATGTTGTGGGATATGGTTTTTTACAAATGCTCCTGAACCCCGACGATTTTTTGTTGGTTCAAATCGCTTCTCTTCTTCTTTCACGTAATCGAAGAGTATTCCTCCATCAATGGCGTGAAATGATTCCTTGTGGACTTCATGTTCAAATCGATATTCGCCGTCAGCTGTATCAAGCTCGCCGAGTAAATCATGGGTGAAACCAACAAAAAATTTCTCAAATTCTTGTCGCTCTTTTTCCGAAATTTGTGCATTATTTTCAGCCAATTCAGATGAAATGAGGGCGGCTAGTGCTTCCTCTTGATTCACGCCAATAGCCGCATCCAATTCATACGCATCATTGTTTTCAAGTGGTTGACCCCATTGGACATTACATACTGCACCATGGTATAATGTGTGTCTGGGCCAATGTTCGCCAATAGTGTCAATTGCAGCTCGCATGATGAGGCTGGGGTCTGTAGCTATTGCTCCGACTCCTTTCTTGATGGCATCGTTCGAGTACTTTTCTGACTTTGACGAGGTTTTTTTTCCAATCATGTCTTTCTGCAGACCCTCTTTTCGAGATGGAATTGCATTCTTTCCTGGTATGATATTCTTGTCAGGAGATTTTGTTTTGTCCTTCTTCACTTCTCCTCACCACCTTCTTCTTTGCTTATTGCATATGCATACACTGCAGCCCAATTGCTTGGATCGTCGTCAATATCCATGCGATTGACATCCCATCGCAAATCATCTCTCATTTTTGAAAACCACACTTCTTCGGATGCATGTGCCTCCATGTACGCAGGGTCAGAGGATTCTTCGGTAAACCAGCCGCATACCATGTAATCAAAGGTTGCAGTCGTATCATCAGGTAGTTGGTCATGAAATCCAAACCTGCCTCTGGCATTATCATAAGTCGCAGTCCAGTGCATATCACCGGTTTCCGGTCCAATCGCAGTCATTTCTGGTACCAATGGGTTTCGTTTTGAGGGTGTAAAATTATTGAGTGATGAAACTTCTAACGTGACTGAATCAATCACCCATGCTTTAACGAGTGGTTCATTCTTTAACGCTCTGTTTGGTTTTCCGGGAGCGGTGAGTCCGCTGAATTTTTTCTTTCGAATAATAACCCACAAGTCAGGTAGGTGCGGAAACTTCAATGTCTCATTCAATGGTTTAACATCGGTTGGTTCGGTTGTGAATTCCACTCTGTTTCGAATTGCATCTTCAAATGAAATTGGATGTTGAAACTTCTCTTCTGTGGATACATATTCCGTAGGAACATTGCCATCGGTTTGTTTGTACTCAAATTCATTCATCACATCCTCGTTTTCAATTAATTGGCCTTCGAGTAATGATCGTGGAGGCTTCCAAAACAGATGAATCCCTGGCTCCAATCCCCCTGTCGACGGAGTGTTTGGTGTGTATGTGAAAGCATCATGCAACCTCCAATCAGATTCATCGTTGTCCTCTTCACCTTCCCGATGAATAAAATGAGTCTTCAGTGGTGCCCTTTTATCATATTGCATGAGCGTTTTCATTTGTTCTTTATTTGGTTCAATTTTTACGGGCGTGGTGTGTGGAACAACGAGGGCTTGAACATCGATTGGAACAAGTAAATGTCGTCGCCTTTCAAGATGAGTTTGAAATGCTTCATCGATAAGTTCATTGTCAAATTTAGTGTCATATTTCATTCCGATTTCAGGTTGTTCGATGATTTTTCCAGCTTTAACTTCCTTAGCAATCGGTGTTGTATCTTTACTGGACAAGAGTTTTTCCTCAGATTGAACCGCGTCTGTTTTCCAAACACCATCGGCATTGGTCTTCTTTGTCGTCGTTCCTTCGATTGTCGATGGTGCGGTGTTCGACTTACCTTTTGATTCGGTGGATTTGTTTGATGTAGCCATTGATTTTGAAGGAAGATCGTTTTTGTTGATTGTGGTTGTCTGGGTAGTGATGTTCTTGAGATTGTCTGTGGTTTTGCTCGCAACAGGGTTTTTCTTTCGCTTAGCCATGTTGCTCACCACCACTGCTTGGTCGATTGACGACTGAAGAATTTTCTACCCTTATTGATTCAACATTGACAATTGATTCATCCTGACTATCTATGATAGGTTGTTGTCGAATTGAATCATATACGAAGTCTTGCTGATAAGGGAATTGCATAAGTTGTGTTGCTACGAATCCCCCTTTCTCGAGGTTAGGGTGAGCGTCTGGATTCAAATTTTGTTCACTTCGTTCATTATCCCAATGATTTTGAGACATGAAATCTCGCATTCGAAGAACTGAGACATCCCCTGTTCCTGCCCTAACTCCGATCTGAATTTTATCATTATCATCAATAAATCCGTCTCTGTTTTTGTACTTCACATAGAGTTTAGGGGCAATTTTTCCACCTCCTTTGTCTTGTTTTTCAAGTCCTAACCGGAGGCCTTCAGATGGCTCTTTCATCCGCAGATGCGTTGGTACACCGTTGAAAATGCATAACAAAATTGTCTCTGAAAGTCGCGCTACACGGATAAGTTGTACTGCTCTGCCTTCATCAAAACCGTCTTCACGTTTTTCCCCAACACATTCAGGGGCGTCGAAGGCTTGAATTTCAAGTCCAGGGTAATCTCGTACGATTGTTGAGCGCATCAAAAATCCAGTGAGTAATCCACCTCGAATCATTGTCATTTGAGATAAAATTCCACCAATTTGAGCTGCTAACTCTCCTTGTATGTCGCGGGAAATATCAATTTTTTTCTTGATAAATTCTTGATCATGCTCTGAAAACAATGGTGCTCTTTGATTGGATGATGCTTTGTTCTCTGAGGCGTTTCCCGCAAGGTAAGTTGTTGATTTCGATATTTGTTGGCTAGCCTTTTCTCCTTTTGGTGAGGTTTTTGTTGTCATCGAAGCATCGCCTTTGGCTACTCCCATCACAGCATCGCTCATCGAACGTTGCTGATCCGGAATTTTAGCAATTTCTTGTTCAATTCGTTGCGCATAATTTTGGTTTGCTTGTGAAACAGCATTTTCAAAAACACTCTTATTCAACGCCCTTGCCTTATCATGAGCAGCCAATGCTGTTCTAAATGGATTCAAAATCAATTCTTGTTCGTTAAGCTCTTCCATGAGTTCGTGGTATAGTTCACGGCGCTTCTCAGGGTCAACATCAGCTAATGATCCTCGAGAATCCAAAACACCAGTGCTTAGTGCACCATCGATCATGGCATCGATCCAGTTCCGGTCAATATGGAAAAATCGGATGGAATCATTAGGAAGCATTTCTTCATGGGGCACAATGTACGGAAAGGGGACGCCTTCGAGCGTACGAAGTCTACCTAGCCATGCGATGATAGAATTCCAGGCCGCCTCCTCTGCATCATCTGTTATGATTTTAGACATCATGGTCATTAATTTTCCAATACCTAGGCGGGTATCCGAGGCAATATAAGTCAAATTCCCTTTGTTCAAAATTGTCGACCTCCTATGTATTGTTCTTGTGCAACAAGATTGTCTCTTACCATCACGTTTTCATCGAGTGTCAACTGTTCAACAGCAAGTTTCTCCACGAACTCTTCAGTTGTTCCTGCAGGTGGAAGTATGACATCATTCCTAAATTTCTCATCGGGTGGGAATTTCTCGAGAGGTAAAGCCGCCTCTTTGACAATTGCTTTTTGTAGTAAAGACTGAATAGGTAATTTTTCAACAGCGTTCATCTCAAATTTCTTCGAAAGATATGACTTATCCATGAAATTTTTCTTGTATAGTTGGAGCGATTTTTTCTTCAAACGAAGTCGTCGCCATCGACTGAGTGTTTCAATGAATTTAGGGTCACTTAATGCAAGCAATCGACCAAGTTCAAATGCTGAAGAATGATGTATCACATCTAATCCTGTAGACGGTTCAAGCCCCCTTGCATCGTCCGAATTTGCATATGGACTCTCCTTTATGTCGTGATATGTTGGTACTGCAATACATGGCCCTCTGTACAAGCAAGGTCGTGTAATGCCGTCATGCTCAACGATATCGGTGTACAGGAAAGAGTTCACAGTAACATCAGGGTCCATATCTGAACCCAGGAGTGCAGGTTCATATGTGCGATGTTGGCCTTCTTCTAAACTAAAGCCTGCTAACGAATCGAGGTCGCCAACCTTATCTTTGTCAGACAGTGATTGACGGAATTTTATCGATTTAATTTTCGATTCAAAATCACCACCGTCTCCAGTTTTAAAGGTCCAATAATCGAGAAGGATGAGTTTGATGTCAGAGGTTGATTTCATGCTATGGATCGACTGAAGTGTTTCAGGAATGTTTAGTGGTAATTGAACAGGATGAGATGTGACACGAGGGACGCCATTTTGAATTTCGACATTAAGATTGGCTGCTTGATTTTGCTTTTGAATCTCCTGTGGCGTTTCCACAATGTCTTGGGTTAGAACTCGTACGTTATCTTCAATAGGTAGTTTTGATGTGTGCCCTTCTATAGAGACCAAACAAACGTGATATTTTGTGTTGATTTTACTCGGTAAACGATTGGAGATAATGACAGAAAAGATACCATCTTCATCATTGCCGCACAATTCTTTGTCTTTCGGATTGACTTGGAGTGAGTGAGCCAGGTATGGAAGGTCATGAGCAGTTGGTCCAATATTCTTCAATAAACCCTCTTTGATGGAGAGTACTCGTATTTCGAAAGGAGTAGTAGAGTTGCCTTTACCCGGAATTGTGTACTGTTTTTGACCTTCAAGAATTTCACAACATTCCTCAAATTCATCGTCCCGAATTAAGAGCAAACTCATCCATGGACAGTCATCATAATGCTCGGCATCATCAGCTTTTCGCTCCCAAGGAAGCGTTTTACTTTGAAAGACAATCTTTGGAATTGAAAGGTCGACCTTCACACCTTGTTCATTTTTTGGTGGGGATCGAGAATGTATCGTAAGAGGGTCAATTTGGTATGGTGAACCTTCGATTTGAATGTACTCATTTTTTGTTACCTCTTCGGGTAAGTTTGTGTTTACACCTTTAACCTTATCAGGAAATGTTTGTTTGGTTTGCACCTTAAATTTTCCTTGTGTCAAAGGCGGTTTAATTGAATCAAAGTATCGAATTGTACCCGTATCGGGACTGGGTGGTATTGGTTGTGTTGTCATATTATCGCCTCTTTCTTTTTGCTTTCGTTCGTTGGCGGTTCTCGTTCGAAGGTTCTTTTGATGTTGAAGGTTCACGTGCGGATGAGTTGAAGTCTTTACCTAATTTTTCTGAGGTTGAAGGCAGATGAATATTCACATTTGAGTTTTCCAAGTCAGATACACTAGATTTCTTGATTGCTTGTGTTGATTGACCTCCAACCTTGACATTTGGTTTCCAATATGGTGCACGATTCAATATTTTCTCTTTGACTTCAATTTCAATCACCGCATCTGATGAAAGCCCACCAGTGTCTGTGACCCTAAGGAGGCATTGGTGGATCCCAACATCTTGAATTGATGGTGTCCCTGCAATTAATCCAGCTTCAGTCATCAAAAGCCAGTCCGGTGCTGAAACAAAGGTAAAGATGTGGGAATCACCTTCATCATCATCCCCTACAAAGATAGATAGATCAAATTGAAATGCCTCTCCAGTCGTTGCGACAGTTGGTGGTAATCGAGGTAATTCAGCAGGAATTTCAACCTCTGGCTCATGAGTCTTAACTTCAATAACCGGTTCAGGCTTTGGAAGAATCGGTTCTGGTTGTATTGGTACAACAACCGGTTGAACAAATTCCTTTGCTTGTTTCGTCGTCGAACTTAGTCCAGACGTTTTGCTCATGGTTAGATTCAATTTCATTTCTTGTACCTTCATCTCTTGATGGAATTCATTTGGTGTATGTTTCCACATGAGTTTTGAACGACCTTCAAAAGAAAGAGGGCCTTCATGAATGAGGTTAATCCATTTTTGTTCTTGGAGAAGTTCCAAAACATGTTGCGGGTGTGTTGCAAAAGCCATGAGTGAATTGACATCAGTTGTTTCATCGGTAAGAATGTCGACGATTGCAGGACCTTCGAATCCTTCGATAGCCTCCACTTGCCAAATATATGCAACGGCATCCTTTCGCTTAATTGCAAGAGGATCTTTCAACTGCTTCACGCCTTCCATTGCAATTTTGATGTTTGGCACTTCTTCGGGTAATGTACGAACAATTGCTACGAGAGTTTGGAATGATGAACCACAGTAAAATCGAATATTGTCAATTTTTGCGAGCACTTCTCCCGCACAGAATGATGAAGTTTCTTCCATTGTTCGTTTCGAAGCAGATTCTTGTGCCTGAATATAACATCCACGGCCTAAGTATCGGTAGAGTCCTATTTGATGAATTGTGCTCAATCGTTGAAAACCAACTGATGGGAATGTTTGCGAAGAAAATTTCGAACTAATTGAACTGCTACCTATGTTGATGTTCTCATAATCGAGGTGTTTCCCTCCAAGTCCTTCAGCGGTGAAGGATTTTGTACCAAGTGGCACTTCTATTTCCACTACGTTTTCCTGCGGAGGAATTTCTAGGTCTTGCAGTATGCCCCCTGCACCGCGGTGGAATGTAATTCGAAGTGCTTGGTCGGTTTGGACAGAGAGAACAGGGGGATGTTGGAATTTCTCGTTTGAATATTCTTCTTGAAGGGTCCAAATTTGTCGAAGTCCAGGAATAAGTTCAGCCCCTTCAGATTGAATTGCTTTTGTTTGGTGCTTTCGGTAATTTTGATTCTCTATAGAATGGCCAATCATCGACGGATTAGGTTTTGTTTCAATCGACTTTTTCCGTTCTTTAACCGGAATCTCACCAACAAAGACGAGTGAATCCTGATGGTGGGATGAGACTTGAACCCTTGGAAGTTGTTCAGCATCAGGTATGTGTTGAACAGATGTCTTCTTTT
>Ga0255768_10006765_pt1 | contig 10836 bp, 13 predicted proteins | sample 071ome_33_FD_179983 | JGI IMG/M metagenome (GOLD analysis project Ga0255768, IMG submission 179983) | Coastal salt marsh microbial communities from the Groves Creek Marsh, Skidaway Island, Georgia - 071412AT metaG (version 2) | ecosystem: Environmental > Aquatic > Marine > Intertidal zone >...
GTAATGCTAATAAACAAAGTGGTGGTAAAATAGTTTGTACAATGATGAATGAGTCCTATGGATTTGGTTCATTTAGAAATAAAGTATGGTTAGCACATTCTTCTAAATTATCAAAAGAATATGAAGTAGGTTATCATGCATTATTCTTACCATTAGTTAAGTATGCTAAACAAAAAGGTTTCACTAATATTATTGTTAAAAATGTATTAGAACATATTGCTAGACATAGAACAGTAGATATTAGAAAACAACAATATAATAAAGTTGATGTGTTAGGTAGAACATATAGAACTATATTAGAACCATTATGTTACATTACAGGGAGAATTAAATTATGGAAGAAGAAGTAATGAATCAGCAAGGTATGATGAGTGCAGAGGTTCAACCAACATCTACACCTGATGATACTCAGCAAAGACTCGTAGGATTACTAGGAGATAGAGTAGAAAATAATTTACAAAATCTAAATGATGAAGAAATGCAATTGATTACACAATTAAACATTCCTCAGTTTAGAGATTTTATGTCAAAAGTTTTTGGGCCTGAATTTGGTATTATTATGGAAACAAGAATACCACAGCCACAACCAGTTTCACAACCCAGTGGAAGCCCTGCACCAACGACTGGTGAGGGTATGATGACGCAGCCACCCTCTCAATAGAGGCCCTGCATATAGGGGCGACCTGAATCCAACAGCACCCCAAAGGAGATAAAATGGAAAACGAAAAGAAATCTGACGTTGTAGAAGAACAAGTTTCTGAAGCAACAGAAGAAATCGCAACTCCTACACCATACCAGAATCCTGATAGGAATCTTATGGATAAGGAAGACGAAAAGACAGCTACTGAAGATACCGAAGACAATTCTGACGAGAATACATCTAAGGAGAAACACCCTGTCGGAGTAGAAGATGCTGTTTATAAGAAGCGTTATGATGACTTAAAACGGCATTATGATGAAACCGTATCTAAGCATAAAGACGACCTCATCAAACTTAAAAAAGAAAAAGAAGCGATATCTAAAAAGCCTATCTTTAAAACCCAAGAGGAATTAGAGCAATGGCGTAGAGACTATCCTGATATGTATGATTCTGTTATGCAATTAACTACAGAAGCTACAATGAAAACGAAGCAAGAATTACAAGAAGAAATGTTGGAAGTAAAAAGACAACAATCTCAACTTGCTCGAGAAAAAGCTGAAGTAGAATTAGCAAAGAAACATCCAGATTATCAAGAACTTAGACAAAGTCAAGATTTTCATGACTGGGCTAAGGCACAACCAAAGTATATAAGAGATATGCTTTATGATAATAATGATAATCCACTTGATGCTTCAAGAGCTATTGATTTGTATAAATACGATACAGGTCTTTCTAGCAAGAAAGTGTCTATTGATTCTAAAAAAGAAGCAGCAAAATCTGTTTCTAAAACTAAAGTATCAGAGACACCTACTGATAAAAAGATTTGGAAGTGGGATGAAATACGTAAGATGAAACCTTCTGAATATGATAAGTTTGAAAAGGAAATCGATACTGCTAATAGAGAAGGTAGGATTCAATAACAAAAAAGTCATAACAACTTTAAATAATAAACAATAACAAAAGGAGAAAAACGATGGCATTTACTAAATCAAGTGGATATGCTAACTTACCAAACGGTAACTTTAGCCCAATTATCTACAGCCAAAAAGTCCAAAAGTTTTTCAGAACTGCATCAGTAGTAGAAGCAATTACTAACACTGACTATGCAGGTGAAATTGAAAACTTTGGCGACACTGTAAACATCATCAAAGAACCCACAGTTACTGTTCAGTCTTACACAAGAGGGTCTTCAGTAAATCCACAAAATTTATCTGATGACCAGTTACAGCTTGTAGTAGACCAAGCAAACGCTTTTGCATTTAAAGTTGATGATATTGAGGAAAGACATTCTCACATTAACTTTGAATCAGTTGCAACTTCTTCTGGTGCTTATGCATTGAAAAATGAATATGACAAGAATGTAATCGCAGCTATGTTTGCAGGTCCAAGTGCAAGTTCACCTGACCATGTAATCGGTTCTGATGGTTCTGGAGTAGACGTAGGTTTTGGAACTTCTGAAATTGACCCAGTCGATTTAATTTCAAAACACTCACGCTTATTAAACAAACAGGATGTACCTGAAGAGAACAGATGGTTCTTAGGTTCACCTGAGTTTATGGAGCAACTAGGTCAAACTTCATCAAAACTTATGGATGACACTACTGGAGCAGCCGCACCATTAAGAAATGGTAAAGTATACTCTGGTAAGATTATGAACATGGATGTATATATGACAAATAACTTTGCTGCAAGTTCATCAAGCAACTACTACAAAGTATTATCAGGTCATATGGCATCTACTGCAACAGCTAACCACATTGCAAAAATCGAAGTTATCAGAGACACTGATTCATTCTCTGATGTCGTTAGAGGCTTACATGTGTTTGGAAGAAAAGTGTTACGTGACGTAGCTCTTGTTGCAGAACACGTCTTAATAGACTAATAGTAGGAGGAAATAGAAAATGACAGCTTATAACAGTGATATTACTTCTACTAACATTACAGCGAAAATGGGTTCAGCTATCCCAAGAGTTATCTCTGATGTAGTAGATTTTTCATCTACAACAAACGCATCAGGCGATACTTTTGATGTATTACCTGTTCCTGCTAACTCACTAGTGTTAGCCGCTGGTGTAGATGTATTAACAGCCGATGGTGCAGGTAACTCAGGTACTATCGCAGTTGGTGATAGTGTAGACGCTGACCAATATGCAGCAGCAGCAACCGTTGCAGCAGCAGGTCAAATGACTACTCTTGATGCAAACTATGCTTATGCTTCAGCAGACGCAATCAGACTAACAATTGGTACTGGTGCTATTGATGCTAAAGTAAGAGTATGGGCATGTGTCATGTCTTTAGATGATGGTGGCGTATTAGCCGATACTGATTCTCAGACATCAACATTTGCATAATAATAATGGGGGGTTTTAATGCCCCCCTTTTTTAAAATATGAAATTTTTTATTGTATTAGTTATATTATTAGTGGGAGAAGAAAATCCAAGAGTAATGCAATACAAATATGGTGATTTTTTAGAAATAGAAACTTGCGATAAATTTATTGAAGAACAAACAGATTATTTAAAAGCGAGTATTGAATTACAATTCCCTGTAGAAACAATTCAAGAAAGTGTTGTCATGTGTATGACACAAAAAGAAATAGATAGAATTACTAATTATTTAGAGGAAAAACAATGGCTGGAACAAAAACATATTTAGAATTAGTTAATGATGTACTAAGAGAGCTAAATGAAGTAGAATTAACATCTGCTTCTTTTGCTAATAGTAGAGGAGTACAAACAGCCGTCAAAGGCTTTGTTAATAAATCAGTTAATGATTTGTATAGTGCTGAAGTTCAATGGCCTTGGTTACATACTAATGGAACACAAGTAACTTATTCTGGGCAACAAGAGTATACTTTTCCTACAGCTTTTCGTTTAGCTGACTTTGATAGTTTTAGAATCAAACCAACAGAAAGAGTAAGTAATGGTGAATTTACTTCTAATATTTCAGGATGGACAACTGTTAGTGGTTCACCTGTTTATTCTTCTACAGGAAATGGAAGATTAAGATTAGATACAGCAGAAGTTTCTCAATCTGTTAGTGCTGTTAAAAATAAAACACATCAATTAAGTGTTCGATTAATTGATAGCACAGGTTCAGGCACAGCTTTAACAATTAAAATTGGTACATCTCAAGGTGCATCTGATATTTATTCAGATACTTTAACAGTAACAGATACAGGTAATGGTAAAATATTATCAACAACTTTTACCCCTACTTCTAATACTATTTATGTTGGATTATCAACAGCATCTTCCGATACATTAGAAGTAGACTTTATTAGAGTATCTCAAGAAGAAGTTCCTGTTGCTTTGAATTATATTTCTTATGATGCTTATATTCAAGGCCGATATACAATTGATACAACGAATGACGATTCTCAATATGGTAAACCTTTATTTGTTTATCGAACTCAAGACCATTTAAGTTTTGGATTATCGCCAATTCCTGATGGTGATTTTTATACAGTCGAATATGAATACTTTAAGACTCATACTGATTTATCAGCTTCTACAGATATATTAGATTTACCTAATAGATATGCTGATGTTGTTGTCAATAGAGCAAAGTATTATTTATACAAATTACGAAATGATGTTCCAATGGCAAACATTGCTAATGCTGAATATGAAGCAGGAGTAGAAAGAATACGAGTAGAAATGTTGAATAGACAAGACTATATGAAAGATACTAGAGTTAATTTAAACACTACTTCTCGTACAACTAGTAATACCTCAGTATTAACCTTTACATAAGATGTCAGATTTACAACCTTTTACAACGAGTATTGGTGGTGGATTAGTACAAAACAAAGATGTCTTCTCCATGAATCCTGGAGAGGCTTTAGAGTTAACAAACTTTGAACCTGATATTGAAGGTGGATATAAAAAAATATTAGGTACGACTTTATTCAATGATAATATTGTACCTCAAGTAGCATCATCAAGTGAACGTGTAGTTATGTCTGCCGTATTTAATGATGTTGTTTTAGGAGCAAGAGGTGGTAGTATTCATCGTGCTTCTAGTGGTAGTGGTTCATGGACTTCTTTAATTACAGGATTAGGAACTCCTACACAAAACTATGAGTTTAGAAAATTTAATTTTGATGGTACAGATAAGATTGTTATTTGTTCAGCAACATCAACACCAAGAATAGTAAACTCTAGTTATAGTGTTACTAATGTTAATGCTACAGGTAGTGCTAACTTTAAGTTTGTAGAAATATTTAAGAATCATATTTTCTTTTCAGGCGATTCTAATAATAAACAATCTGTTAAGTTTATGCCACCATTTGGTACAAATGATTTTGATACAGCAAATGGTGCAGGTGAAATACGAGTAGACTCTACAGTTACAGGTCTTAAAGTTTTCCGTGAAAGTTTATTTATTTTTTGTACTGATGAAATATTTAAATTAGTAGGAAACTCTTATGCAGATTTTCAACTACAGCCTGTTACTCGAAAGATTGGATGTCGAGATGGTAGAAGTATTCAAGAATTTGCAGGTGATATTATATTCTTAGGGCCTGATGGATTAAGAACAATCGCAGGTACAGACAGAATTGGTGACGTAGAACTTGGAACTATTTCTAAACAAATACAAGAAGAAATAGATAACATTACGACACATAATATTAATTCACTTGTAATTAGAGATAAATCACAGTATAGAATATTTTATCCTACAAGTGATGCACAAAATGAAAATGCATCTATCGGATTAATTGCTGTTATTAAATCTAATCCTAATACAGGACAATTAGGTTTTGAATATTCTAAAATACAAGGATTAAAAGTTTCAAGCTGTGATTCTGATTTTATTAGTAATAATGAAACTGTTGTATCAGGCGGATATGATGGTTATATTTATCAACAAGAATCAGGAAATGTATTTACAAGAATAACAAGTAGTAATACAATTAATGCATTTTATCGTACACCTGACTTAACAATGGGAGACCCAGGTGTTAGAAAAAGTATGCAACGAGTTATTTGGAACTATGAAAATGAAGGTAATGTAGATGCTAATTTTAAATTACGTTATGATTTTGATAGTTCGAGTATTCCACAACCAGCGGCCTACACCTTATCTACAGGAGCAGGTATTGCTGTTTATGGTCTAGCTGTATCCACATATGGTACAGCAGTTTATGGTTCATCAGGTTCAAACTTAGTAAGACAATCTGTCGAAGGTAGTGGATTTACAGTCGCACTAAGAGTAGAAGAAACATCTACGAATCAACCAATATCATTTAAAGGATATCAATTAGAATTTATACCTGGAGGTAGAAGATAAAATGGGAGCAACGTATACAAGACAAGAATCCAGTAATATTACTGACGGTTCCGTTATTGAGGCGACACACTTTAATAACGAGTTCAATCAGTTAGAAGCAGCTTTTGCTGCATCTACTGGACATAGCCACGATGGTACTACAGCAGAGGGAGCATATGTTCCTCTTATTGCTGATAGTGATGCATTAAATAAAATACTCGTAGACACATCAAACAATAGATTTGGTGTATTCACAGAAGTAGGTGGTGTTGCTACAGAACAGTTCAGATTTCAAGATGGTGCTATTGTTCCCGTCACCGATAATGATATTGATTTAGGTACTGCTTCTTTAGAATTTAAAGATGGTTATTTTGATGGTGTATTATACACAGATAGCCTAGCCTTACCTACAACAACTATTACTGACATACTTGATGAAGACAATATGGCTTCTGACAGTGCAACAGCTTTAGCCACACAACAATCAATCAAAGCCTATGTTGATGCTCAAGTTACTGCTCAAGACTTAGACTTCCAAGCAGATAGTGGTGGTGCTTTAAATATTGACTTAGATTCTGAGACCTTGACATTTACAGGTGGTACGGGTATTGATACAAGTGGTAGTGGTAATGCTGTAACTTTTGCTATTGATTCAACTGTAGCCACTTTAACAGGTACACAAACACTTACTAATAAAACTTTAACAACACCTACCATTGCATCAATTGTTAATACAGGAACTTTAACACTTCCTACTTCAACAGATACATTAGTAGGCAGAGCAACTACAGATACACTAACAAATAAAACACTAACTTCTGCAGTATTAAACGGAACAATATCAGGAACATCCATTAAAGATGAAGATGATATGTCCTCTGACTCTGCATCTCATTTAGCGACACAACAATCTATTAAAGCGTATGTTGACAGCCAAGTTACTGCCCAAGACTTAGACTTCCAAGGAGATAGTGGTGGAGCATTGTCTATTGACTTAGATAGTGAAACATTAACGGTTGCAGGTGGAACAGGTATTGACACTTCTGGTTCAGGAAACACTTTGACAGTAGCCATTGACTCAACTGTAGCTACTCTTACTGGCACACAAACTTTAACTAATAAAACAATTGATAGTGCATCAAATACTTTAACTTTAGATTTATCAGAAGGTACATTAACAGGTACAACAGCCGAGTTTAATACAGCTTTATCTGATGGAAGTTTTGCTACTCTTGCAGGAACTGAGACACTAACCAATAAAACAATCGATGTTGATAATAATACTGTTACTAACATTGAAGTCGATAATCTTAAATCAGGAGTACTGGATACAGATTTAACTTCTGTTTCAGCCAGTGATGATACTTTAGCATCAGCCAAAGCAATTAAGACTTATGTAGATAGTCAAGTCACAGCACAGGATTTAGATTTCCAAGGTGACTCAGGTGGTGCGTTAAGTATCGATTTAGACTCTGAGACACTTACTGTCGCAGGTGGAACTGGTATTGATACTTCAGGCTCTGGAAATACCTTAACTGTGGCTATCGACTCTACAGTCGCTACACTAACAGGTAGTCAAACATTAACAAACAAAACACTTACTTCACCTGTTCTTAATGGCACATTATCAGGTACAGCTTTCCTTGATGAGGATAATATGGCCTCTGATAGTGCTACTGCTGTGGCTTCTCAACAGTCTATTAAGGCATACGTTGACTCACAGGTAACAGCCCAAGACCTTGATTTCCAAGGTGATTCAGGGGGTGCATTATCCATTGACTTGGATTCAGAGACTTTCACCATTGCAGGTGGTACAGGTATTGATACCACAGGCTCTGGAAACACATTAAGCGTAGCTATTGATAATACTGTAGCTACTAAAGGATTTGCTATAGCCATGGCCGTAGCACTTTAATCATGAAAATGCTTGACAAATTTTCAAATAACATTATAATATATAAGGTATAGGGGGAATAAATGGCACAGGATTTCGAAAAAGCAGTAGGATTAAACGTAGGTACTTCACCTGCAACTATCCTTACATCCGATTCCGATGACGCAGTTATTGGTGTCAGACTATCTAATATCCTCACTTCTGCAATTAACGTCAGTGTATATATTACACATAATGATGGTGGTGGTGATGATAACTACTATCTCATTAAAGACGCATCCATTCCACCCGCTTCTGCTTTAGAAGTGATTCAAGGTGGTAGTAAGGTGGTTATGCAAAGTGGAGATGATTTAGTGGTAGTCTCAGACACAGCATCATCATGTGATGTATGGTGTTCATATATTGATACAATTTCAGCATAAGGAGTAAAGAAGGAAATACATTATGGCAGAACAGAATAATAATTTTTATATAGGTGATGCACCTGCTAGTGAGTCTATTTTTACTCATGCTCAAACAATGGATAAAAAAATGGTTATTGAATCAGCAGTCCTTGCTGGTCCAGTCACCTTTGCTAATACCGTCACCGTTACAGGAACATTGGTAATCGTATAATGTCACAATTAGAAGTAGATAAAATAATCCCCCAATCAGGAACAACCCTCACCATTGGTGACAGTGGAGATACAATTACATTTGCTGATGGTGCAGTAATAGGTATTGACACAGATACTCTTTATATTGATTCAACTAATAATCGTGTAGGGATTGGTACAAATAGTCCATCTTATAAATTAGATGTAGGTGGTGATATTAGAGTGGGTGTTTCTCAAGCACCTAGAGTTATTCTTATGGATGTATCATATGAGAATAGTTCATTTGCTATTAAAAGTAATAATGGAAATTTTAGCATTGATTCAGTTAATTCTTCTGGAACATTTCAAGCATCACCATTAATTATAGAAACTACTTCTTCAGAAGCTATGCGTATTGACAGCTCTGGTAATGTCGGTATTGGTACAAGTAGTCCAAGTAGAACACTTCATATAAATTCAACTGGCACAAACACAGGTGGTATTTATCTTTATTCAAATGCTATACACACAGGCACAGATACTCAATCATTATTATCTGTAAGAAGTGATAATGCTTCATCAACAGGAACAGTTGTTGATATAAGAGGAGATGGAACTGGTGATATTTTAAATGTTAAAGACTCAACTAATACAGCATTAATAGTTAAAGATGGTGGTAATGTAGGTATTGGTACAAGTAGTCCTACAGGAAGATTAACTGTAGATGGTGGTTCTATTCATCTTGGTAATAATGGTGAAGCATTGGTGTTTGGTTCAGATACTAATATACATAATTTCATTTATGGTAATGCTTCTTCAAATTTTATTGGTATATACACAGCTAACTCAGAAGCTATGCGTATAGATAGTTCTGGTAATGTCGGAATTGGTACAACTAGTCCGTCAAAAGAACTTCATGTTTATGCTTCAAGTGGTGAATGTGCAATTCAAGTAGAAGGAAATGCAGGTGATGCAGGTTTGAATTTAAAAGCAGTTAGTACTTCTGCTTCTTTTGTAAACTTCGGTGATGAATCATCAATTAATGTAGGACAAATTTATTATAGTCACGCAGGTAATGCTATGCAGTTTAAAGCTGGTGGTGGTGAAAGATGTAGAGTAAAAACAGATAGATTTTTAGTAAGTTCATCTGGTAATGATATTGGTGGTTCAAATGTTGGTGGTCAAATTGAAACTGCAGGAACTGCATCATTTAATAGAAGTGGTTTTGTCACTATGTTTGTTCAAAGACGAGATAGTGATGGTGCATTAGTAGATTTTGTTCAAGATGGTACAACAGAAGGCAGTATATCTGTATCTGGTTCTACAGTATCTTATAATGGTTTTACAGGAACACACTGGTCAAGACTAGCTGATAACTCTAAACCTACAATCTTAAAAGGTACAATATTAGAATCTCTTGATGAGATGATGGACTGGTATCAAGTTCATTTTACAATTCAAGAAGAAGGCAAAGATGATGTACAAATGGAAAAAAGTTATGTCTTACAAGATGGTGAAAGTGTTGGTGATATTATTACTTACAATTATGAAGGTACAGATTATCAAGCAACTATTGTTAAAGAAAATGATGTTAAACATAGTAAAGCAAAAATATCCGATACATCTGAATCAAAAGCAGTTTATGGTGTTTTTGTAGATTGGGATAATGATGATGATACAGTCAATGATATGTATGTGGCACAAACAGGTACATTTGTTGTGAGAATGAATAGTGCTGAAACAGTATCTAAAGGTGATTTAATTCAATCCAATGGTGATGGCACAGGTAAAGTTCAAGCAGATGATATTATTCGTTCATCAACTGTAGCCAAAGTATTATCAACAACTAAAATAGAAACTTATGAAGATGGCTCATATATTGTGCCTTGTTCATTACATTGTTAATAAAGGAGTAAACAAATGGCAATAACATATGAATGGTCTTTCCCCAACTTTGAAGTTAATTCTTCAAATGAAGTAAAGACAATCCACTGGAGATACACTGCTACTGATGGTGATTATTCAGCATCAATGTACGGAAGCTGTGCAGGTTCAGAGGGAATGGATTTTGATGCGATGACACAAGATAACGCAATTATGTGTGTTACAGAAAATCAACCTGTGGAAGATATGCAATCAAACTTATCAGCACAGATTGAAGCACAAAAAAATCCAGAAACAACATCACAAACAAAGGAGTGGTAATTAATGTTCACATTTGATGAAAAAGAATATGACGAAACTAAACTAAGCGAAGAAGGTAAAGTCGCTTTTGTCCAATTACAAAACTTAGCCCAAAGAAGAAATCAGCTAAGTATGGAATACGATAACTTACAAATATTATCTAACCATTATACTGATATATTAAAAAAGAATTTACCGGAAGAAGATACAAAAGAAAAGGTAGAGGAATCCAAGGAATCTAAATAAACATGAGTGAAGTTAAAGTCAA
>Ga0255768_10006795_pt1 | contig 10815 bp, 9 predicted proteins | sample 071ome_33_FD_179983 | JGI IMG/M metagenome (GOLD analysis project Ga0255768, IMG submission 179983) | Coastal salt marsh microbial communities from the Groves Creek Marsh, Skidaway Island, Georgia - 071412AT metaG (version 2) | ecosystem: Environmental > Aquatic > Marine > Intertidal zone > Salt...
GTAGTGCGCCCCGCGAAACTCTGGAACGACACCGAGAGCGCTCCCGATGCCGGCTGGCTGGTCAAGAACGTCCCCGGCGGCGCTTCCGCTCTCGCGGCGGCCACCGGCAGCGTCCCGGTGGCTGCGTTCACGGTGACGAAGCTGTCGTGGCTCCACCGCAGCGAGCCCGAGGCGTGGAAGCGCCTCGCTCATGTGCTCTTGCCGCACGACTGGCTCACGATGAAGTTGACCGGCGACCTGACGACCGATCGTGGGGACGCGTCGGGAACCGGCTATTTCGATCCCTCGGCGAATCGTTATGTCGACTCGGTGCTCACAACCGTCGATGCTGAACGCGATTGGTCGACCGTGCTCCCTCGGGTGCTCGGTCCGACGGAGGTCGCCGGTGAATGGCAGGGCCTCGTCGTTGGGCCCGGCACCGGCGACAACATGGCGGCGGCCCTCGGCATGGCGCTCGCTCCTGGCGACGTCGCGATGTCGATCGGCACCTCGGGCACCGTGTACGCGTGCACCGACCTGCCGGCTCGCGATGAGTCAGGCGCGGTGGCCGGCTTCGCCGACGCGACCGGGCGCTTCTTGCCGTTGGTGTGCACCTTGAACGGCGCGAAGGTGCTCGACGCAGCCCGACGCCTGCTCGGTGTCGATCACGAGACCTTCGATGAGATGGCGCTCTCGGTCGGGTCCGGCGGGCTCACTCTGCTGCCGTATCTGGATGGCGAGCGCACCCCGGACCGGCCGAACGCGACCGGGATGCTCGCGGGCCTTCGGAGCGACGTATCGCGCGAGCAGTTCGCTGCGGCCGTGGTCGACGGCGTCGTGTGCGGGATGATCGACGCCCTTGGGGCGCTCGTCGCCCAGGTCCCGGTCACCGGTCGACTCCTGCTCACCGGGGGTGCGGCGAGGTCGCGGGCGGTGAGGGAAGTCGTCGCGGCCATGGTCGGCTCGGCGCACGGCCTTGAGGTGGTCCATCACAAGGCCGATGAGGCGGTGGCGACCGGAGCGGCCGTGCAGGCCGCGGCGGTGCTGACCGGCGAGGAGCCGCTCGCGGTCGCCGAGCGGTGGGGGCTCGGTCGAGGCGCGGTGGTGCCACCGGCCGATGGCCATGACTCTTTGGGCGTAATCGAGCGCTACGCCGAACTCCGCGATCTCGGTCGTTGACCCCGCCCGCTGTGAGCGACACCTCCGACTGTTTTGAGATCCTCGGTCTCGACGCCGAACAAGCCGACGTAGGCGACGTCGTGCGCGCGCGCCGGCGACTCGCCGCGCAGTTCCATCCCGATCGGGGCGGAGATTCGTCGCGGATGGTCCAAATCAACGCGGCGACCGACCGGGCCCTTCAGCACATCGCGCTCCGAACGCGCGGTGGGTCTGGAACCGAGCAGTCGAGTGCTCCCTCACCAGTTCGCTACGAAGCCTCCGAGCGCGGACGGCCGCGAGGAGGGGAGCCCCCTCAGGTGGTCGACCGCCCGTCATTCACCGTCGACGTGCTCCCCGTCGATGCTTTCGAGGGCTTGCTCCTGGTCGTCGCAGAACTGGGGGAGATCGTCGATGAGGACCCCCCGTACCTACTCGAGACGCTCATCCGCGACCGGGGCGACGGTCATGGCACGTGGTGTCGGCTCGAACTCGTGCCCGATGCTGGATCGACCACGGTCTCGCTGTTCGTTGAATCCGATGGCCCCGGTGGGGCTTCCGTGACCGAGATCCGAGACGCCTGGATCGAGGGACTCAACCGGTTGGATTGGTCGTCTGGCGCTCCCGCGGTGCGGCCGCCTTCTTGAGACGGTCACGAACAGCGGAACCCAATCCGCCGTCATTCGGGGGTTGAACCACCACGATCGGCTCTGAGCGGTCCCGGTCGATCGATGTATCGGCACGACGCAGGTCGTCATACAGATGGCGTGCGGCCTCGACGGGGTCATCGGCGCGATCGATCACCAAAGCCTCGGGGTCGAGGATCTCGCGGTCCTCGCGCTCGACGAGGACGACCCCGCGCTCAGGGGCGTAGTGGGAGGGCAACATCCCGCTCGCCCGAGCCGGCCCGGTGGCCGCGACGATGCTCGAGCCGTCGACGGGTTCGAGGAGACGGTCGAGCAAGGGTGACGGCACGCCCCCTGGTCGGAGGATCTGCGGTGGATCACAGGTGAGGTCGACGATCGTGCTCTCCACACCAACCAGGCACGGACCGCCATCGAGAATCGCGTCGCGATCCGGATCGAGGATGTCCCCGAGGTCGTCGATCACATGCTGCGCCGTGGTCGGGCTCACCCGACCGAACCGGTTCGCCGATGGGGCCGCAACCGCCCCATCGAGCGTGCTCAGCACTTGGAGGGTGAGCTGGTGTTCCGGGACGCGAATCGCCACGGTGTCGCGTCCTCCGGTGACCTCACGGGGCACGGCGTCGGTGGCGGGAACGATCATCGTGAGCGGGCCCGGCCAGAGCATGGCGAGGGCCTCCGCGCGTGCATCGAGGACACCGAAGCGTCGCGCGGTCTCGACATCTGCGACGTGGAGGATGAGCGGATGACCGGTCGGTCGACCTTTCGCGGAGAAGATTCGCGCCACGGCGGCTAGATCGGTGATGTCGGCCGCAAGCCCGTAGACGGTCTCTGTTGGAATCGCGACCAAACCACCGGCCGAGAGCAGGGCCGCTGCCGTTGCCGGATCTTGGATCACCGGCACGCCCGGCAGCTCGGCCCCGTCTGCTGATTGGTTGCTCGACACGGGAGGACCTCAGGTCGGAACAGCGCCGATGAACTCGAGGGCCGCATCCACGAATCCGAAGTCGTCGGGAGTCGCGAAGTGGTCGACGTTGCGGAGCACGACCGAGCGACACTCGGGAATGGCCGCCACGAGTCGATCAGCCGGATGGACGAAGTCCCGGTCTCCAACGATGACGATCGTCGGGCATGCCACGGCGGCGAGTGCCGATTCGTCGAGGCGGATTCGCTGCGGTTGGCGGAGCACCGCGGCAAGGGCAATCGGGTCGTTGCCCGGTCGAGAGGCGTATTGAGCGAAGAGTCGCGACAGGTTGTCGTCCTCGTCGATCTCCCCGGAGACCGCTCGCGCGATCGCCGCGGTGCGGTCATCGTCGGTCTCGAAGACGTTGCGTCCGATCCCTGCCAGCACCAATCGCCGGAAGGCACCAGGGTGCTCGGTCGCCGTGCGTAGGAGGGTCAGGGCGCCCATGGAGAAGCCGACGGCGTCGACGGGTTCGTTCGGCAGGGCGTCGACCACCCGGCCACTCAGATCGGCGTAGGCCTCCGGGTCGTGGGGTTTCGGGGCTGAGCCGTGCCCGAGCAGGTCGACTCCGATCACCGAGCGGCCAGCATCGGCGAGCAGAGCGGTGAACCCGTTGCGCTCCCAGGTGTCGGTGAAGGATCCCCCCCAACCGTGGACGCACATCACGGGGGTGATCTCGTCGACTCCCCGCTCGTCGTCCCGGCTCGGATCCACCCGGCGAGCGTAGACCCTTGACTGCACCGGGCGGTCGGGTCGCGGTGAGGCGTTAGCCTCCCGAGATCGGTGGGCGGACAACCCCGTCGACCGAGGAGTACCGATGCGGATGCTGCACCCCGATCCGGGGCACGATCTCACTTACAACGATGTCTTTATGGTGCCGAGCCTGTCCTCGGTGGGTTCCCGACTCGGCGTCGACCTGACGACCCCCGACGGCATCGGTACGACGATCCCCATCGTCGTCGCGAACATGACGGCGGTCGCGGGCCGTCGCATGGCCGAGGTGGTCGCGCGGCGCGGTGGCTTGACCGTGCTCCCACAGGACATCCCGATCGACGTGATCGCCGATGTCGTTGCCTGGGTGAAGGCGCGGCACCCGGTCTTCGAGACGCCGATCACGCTCGGTGAGCACGACACGATCGGTGAGGCGCTCAATCTGATCCATAAGCGCGCGCATGGCGCGATCGTGGTGGTCGACGAGGGTGACCGTCCGGTCGGCGTCTTCACCGAGCATGACGCGGTCGGTTTCGATCGATTCACGCAGATGCGCCACGTGATGACGACCGACTTGGTCACGCTCTCAGCGGAGGTGACGCCTGAGGAGGCGTTCGACGTTCTGGGCGAGCACCGTCTCTCGGTCGCGCCGGTGATCGGCGATGACGGCCGCCTCCTGGGTGTGATGACACGTCGCGGTGCGCTGCGGTCGTCGATCTACCGCCCGGCGCTCGATGCCGAGGGGCGGCTGCTCAGCTCGGTGGCGATCGGAATGAACGCGGACCCGGTGGGCCGCGCGCGAGCGTTGGCCTCCCTTGGTGTCGACGTGATTGTGGTCGACACCGCTCACGGTCATCAGGCCCAGATGCTCTCCGTCGTCGAGGCGGTCCGTTCGGCGGTCCCCGGGGCTCGCATCGTCGCCGGCAACGTCGTCACCGATGAGGGCACCCGTCACCTCGTGGAAGCCGGCGCGGACATCGTGAAGGTGGGTGTCGGGCCGGGCGCGATGTGCACGACGCGGATGATGACCGGTGTGGGTCGCCCGCAGTTCTCGGCGGTGCTCGAATGCGCGGCCGAGGCCGATCGACTCGGCGCGCATATCTGGGCCGACGGAGGGGTCCGCTTCCCGCGCGATGTGGCGCTCGCCCTCGCCGGGGGAGCGGCGAACGTGATGTTCGGCTCGTGGTTCGCGGGCACCTACGAATCGGCGGCTGACACGCTCCGCGACACCGATGGGCGTCTCTACAAGGAGTCGTTCGGTATGGCCTCGAACCGCGCGGTGAAGCACCGCAGTCGCGACGAGGCCGATATGGAACGTGCGCGAAAAGAGCTCTTCGAGGAGGGCATCAGCACCTCAAGGATGTATCTCGACCCGACCCGACCCGGAGTCGAGGACATCATCGATCAGATCGTCGCCGGGGTTCGTTCCTCGTGCACCTACGCCGGCGCGTCCGATATCCCGGGTTTCCGCGAGCGCGCGGTGGTCGGGGTGCAGAGCCACGCCGGCTACGAGGAGGGTCGACCTCAGGGGACCAGCTGGTGAGCGGTCCGATCATCGCGATCGATGGTCCCGCGGGCGCCGGAAAATCCACGGTCGGTCGCGCGGTCGCTGAGCGGCTCGGTGTCGGCTATCTCGACACGGGCGCGATGTATCGAGCGGTGACCTTCGCGGTTCTGCGTCGCGGGGTTGATCCTCGCGATGAGGCCGCCGTCCTCGAGGTCGCGGGCTCCGTCGAGATGACCGTCGGCGAGGAGCGCGTCGTCGTGGACGGTGTCGACGCGACGAGCGATATCCGCGGTCGCGAGGTCACCTCCTCGGTGAGCTTCGTCGCAGCCAACCCCGGAGTCAGGTCATTGCTCGTCGAGGCCCAGCGGGGCTGGGTCGCCAAGCGCGGCGGCGGGGTGGTCGAGGGTCGCGATATCGGCACGGTCGTGTTCCCTGATGCCGATCTCAAATTGTTTGTCACCGCGTCGCCGAGGGTGAGGGCGGAGCGGCGCGTCGCCGAAGCCGGTGGCGACGTCGACGAGATGGAGGCCTCGATCATCGAGCGCGATCGTCTCGACTCCACTCGGGCCACGAGCCCGCTCTCGGTCGATGCCGCTGCGGTCACCCTCGACACCTCCGATCTCGGAATCGATGAGGTGGTCGCGGCTGTGGTGGCCGAGGTTGAGGCTCGGTCGGTCGGCGGTGGCCGGTGAGTCGACCCGATTCGTTCGTCGTCGGCTCCTCGCGTGCGTCGTTGGCGTTCTATCGAGTGGCCAGGTTCATCGTCGCGGTGATCACCCGCTCGTACACGCGAATGACGATCGTCGGCCGTGAGAACATCCCGGCGACCGGGGCCTTCGTGCTCGCCCCAGTTCACCGGTCCTATGTCGACACCCCGATCGCCGGCTGTCTGACCGCACGCCGCCTGCGTTTCATGGGCAAGGACTCCATGTGGAAGGTGCGCTGGGTCGGTTGGGTGCTGTCAGCCCTTGGGGCAATCCCGGTCACCCGCGGCACGGCGGACCGCGAGGCGCTCCGACGCTCGGTCGAGCTGCTCGAGAGCGGTGAGCCGATGGTGCTCTTTCCCGAAGGCGAGCGAAAGCAGGGGCCGGTGGTGCAACCGCTGTTCGATGGCGCGGTCTACGTCGCGTTGAAGGCCCGGGTGCCGATCATCCCGGTCGGAATCGCCGGATCGGAGCGAGTCATGCCGAAGGGGGCCCGGTTCGTGTTCCCGCGCAAGGTCCACGTCGAGATCGGCCGACCGATCGTGCCCGAGGTCGGCGAGTTGCCGGAGGGCTCTCGCGTGCCGCGCCCGGTACTCGCGGAGCAGTCCGAGCGACTGCACGGCGAACTCCAACGGCTCTTCGATCTCGCGATGACCCGCGTCGGCTGGTCCTACGAGTCGGGCTGAGGTTCTACGCGCTCGGTTGTGCTGAGCGCAGGCGCGGTTCAGTGGTCCGACCAGAGAGCGCCAAAGGCGTTTCGCAGGAACACCGGATCGTGCACGCCGCAGAGTTCGCGCGCGGAGTGCATCGAGAGCTGCGGCACCCCGACGTCGACCGTGTCGACACCGAGGCGAGTCGCCGTGATCGGGCCGATCGTCGAACCGCAGGGCATGTCGTTCCGCGAGGTGAACACCTGCCAAGGAACGTCAGCCGAGTCGCATGCCAACGTGAAGCGCGTCGCTGATGTCGCCGAGGTGGCGTATCGCTGATTGACGTTCACCTTGACGGCCGGGCCTCGGTTCACGAGCGGAGCGTGCGAGCGCTCGTGACGCTCCAGGTAATTCGGGTGGATCGCGTGGGCGTTGTCGGCGGACACGCAGATCGAACGAGCCAGGGCGTCGGCCATCGTCGCGCTCACCGCACCCTCGTCGTCGAGGTGGGCCGCGGTGATCCGCGCCAGCACCCGCTCAAGAAGCGGGCCGGCCGCTCCGGTCGCGCTCGCCGATCCGACCTCCTCGTGATCGTTGAGCACCATGACCGCGATCGATCCGGGTCGGGGGGTGGCTGAGACAAGGGCGTCGGTCGCGGCCCAACAGGAAACCAGATTGTCGAGCCGCCCGGAGGCGAGGAGCGAGCGATCGGCGCCGAGCACCACCGCCGGCTGCGTATCCAAGAGGCCGAGTTCCCACCACTGCGGCTCGAGGTCGATCCGCTCGGCGAGCCAGTTGGCGAAGCCGGTCGTCGAGCCACCCGTCGCCCACACGGGGCGTAGATGCCGTTCGCGATCAAGGACGAGACTGTCGTTCACTCCACGGTCGAGGTGCACGGCGAGCTGTGGCACGCGAGCGATCGGCTCTCGAATATCGACGAGGTGGGAACGTCCCTCGCGGTCGACGACTCGACCCGCGATGCCGAGGTCTCGGTCGAGCCATGAGTTATTGAGAATCCCTCCGTAGACCTCAACGCCAAGTAGGTGCCAACCCTCCACTTCAGCGTCGGGCCTCGGGCGCAGCCTGAGACCGGGCGAGTCGGTATGGGCGCCGACGATTTCGAACACCTCGGGCGCGCCTTCGGCGGCTGAAACCCAGGCCACCACGGCGCCGTCAATCACGACATGCCCGCGTCGAATCGCGTCACCTTCGGGTCGGGCATCCCCGGCGACGGCGATCGAGCCGACCGCCTCCAATCGTCGGGCCACCTCGGCGGCGGCGTGGAACGGCGACGGCGATGCGTCGAGGAACGCCCGAAGGTCGCCGCTCGGGTCGGTCGTGATATCTCGTTCGTTCAGGCCCATCAGCGGGTGAGTCTCGCCGCTTCCCGCCGGGATCGGACAGCCGGTCGGGGTCGACCCGTCTCGCGAATCGATCGGCTAGAACGCTGATGTGAGCCGTCGCACCAAGATCGTCGCCACCGTCGGACCGTCCTGTACCGAGCGTTCCGTGCTGGAGGAGATGTTCACCGCTGGCGTCGACGTGGTCCGACTCAACCTCTCGCACGGTCGACTCGACGAGCATCTCGAGCGTCTCGCGGTGGTCCGCGAGGCGGCCGACGCCACCGGTCGTCCGGTTGCCGTGCTTGCCGATCTGCCCGGCCCGAAGATCCGGTGCGGGCGATTCCCCGAAGGCGGTGTTGCGCTTTCCGCCGGCTCCTTCGTTCGCTTCGAGCAGGGGGCCGGACCGAGCGATGCCGGGGTGATTCGCGTCGACTACCCCGAATTGCTGGCCGACATGGTCGTAGGGGATCGGGTCGTGCTCGGCGACGGGGCGATCTCGCTCAGCATCGTCGAGGTGTCGGACGGCTCGATGCTCGCTCGAGTCGAGACGGGCGGGAGGGCTCAGGGCGCGCCGGGAGTGCATCTGTCTTCGGAGCGGCTTGGTCTGACGACGCCGACCGAGGAGGACCTCGTTCTCGCTGAGGCGATGGCCGCTGCGGGAGTCGAGTTCATTGCCGTGTCCTTCGTGCGCGCCGCCGTAGATCTCGAACCGGTGCGCGCTGTCGTCGCGGGGCGGGCGGCCCTCATCGCCAAGATCGAGACGAGCGCCGCACTGGCCGACCTGATCGCCATCGTCGAATCAGCGGACGCTGTCATGGTGGCCCGCGGCGACCTCGGGATCGACTGTCCCCTAGAGGACGTGCCCCATCTTCAGAAGGCGATCATCAGGGAGTGCGTCGAGCGCGGAGTGCCGGTGATCACCGCAACTCAGATGCTGGAGTCGATGGTGACGGCCCCGTCGCCGACCCGGGCTGAGGTCAGCGATGTCGCCAACGCCGTCTTCGACGGTACCGACGCCCTCATGCTCTCGGGGGAGACCGCGATCGGCCACGACCCGGTTGCCGTCGTGCGCCAGATGGCGGCGATCGCCGAGCGATCCGAGCGGGAGGCTGGGTACCGCGCCTGGGCTGATCGGCTCGGGAGGACCCAGCGAACACGGTGGGATTCGACCACCGATCGCATCACCGCGGCGCTCAGCCACGCGGCCTCCTTGGCGGCGCGAGACACCGAGGCGACCGCGATCCTGTGCTGCACGCGATCTGGGCGAACCGCGCGAGCGATGGCGCGTTTCCGGCCGACAGCCGCTCTGATCGGGCTCTCGCCGGAGCCGTCGACCGTCAGAGCGATGTCGTTGTCGTGGGGTGTCGACCCGATCCCCGTCGACACCTACTCGAGCACCGACGAGATGGTCTGGTACGCGGTCGAGACCGCTGTGCGATCGGGGAAGGTCTCCCACGGCGACACGGTCCTGGTGCTGGCGGGCGCCCCCGACCGGGCCAGCGAGGCCGCGGCCGATGTGCTGCGCATCGTCAGGGTCGACTGAGTCGATGCCGGCGTCAGACGGGCAGTCAGACACGCGGTCCGACGCGGACGCGCTGGCTCAGTCGACGTCCGTCGATGAGATCTGGTCGACGGTCTCCGGTCCGCCCGACGGCCCGGGCATCTGCATCGTCCACGGCTCCATGGACCGATCCACAGGAATGATGCGACTCGCCCGTCGAGTCGATCATGCGGCTCGGGTGGTTCGGTTCGACCGTCGCGGCTACGGCCGATCCCGCGCCCACCCCGGGCCGTTTACCCTCGCTGGCAACGTCGAGGACTTGCTTGCCGTGCTCGACCAGCATCTGCCTGATCGGCCCATTCACCTCTTCGGGCACAGTTACGGCGGCGATGTCGTCCTCGCGGCGAGCCGCTCGCTCGGCGATCGGGTCGCGAGCATCGTGGTGTTCGAACCCCCGCTCTCGTGGATGCCGTGGTGGCCCTCGGGAAGCGCGAAGCTCCTCACCGACGCCGACGGTCGGCCGACCGACGACACCGCGGAGGCGGCGGAGCGGTTCATGCGTCGTCTGATCGGCGACGACCGATGGGAGCGGCTGCCTTCACGCACCCGCACGGAGCGCCGCGCAGAGGGCCGGGCCCTCGTGGAGGAACTCGCAGATCTACGCAAGCATCCCGCCTTCGATTCCGGCGACATCGCAGTGCCGGTACTCGCCATGTGCGGCTCGCGCGGTGCTGATCACCATCGCCGAGCGGCCCGCGAACTCGAGGCGATGCTTCCCGGAGCGAAGGCGCTCGAGGTTGCCGGCGCTCGCCACTTCGGACCGAACACCCATCCCGACGAGGTCGCTGAGGCGTGGCTTGCCCACCTCGGTGTCGATGGTCTTAGCGTCGGGAGAGGATGAGGCAGCCGAGTCCGCCGACCATCGCGATGGTCGAGAACACGAGCGGGCCCGACACGCCGAACCACTCGAAGAGCTGACCACTCGACGCGAGGGCGAGCGCTCGGGCGATGGTCCCGATCGCGTTACCGACGGCGATCGCGCGTCCGCGAGCCTCGGGAGCGGCCTCGGTCATCAGCGAGAGGGAGGAGACGAAGCCGAACTCGAAGCCCATGATCAAGAGGAGCAAGCCGATCACGGCGACGGCGATCACCGACGCCGAGTCGCCGTCGGCGCGATCAGCGAACCACATCACTCCGGCGCCGGCTAGCAGCACGAGTCCGCCGGCGGCGACAGCGCGACGCTTCCCGAGCCGGTCGGCGGCCAGGGCGACTGAGCCGGAGGAGGCCAACTCGACCGCTCCGATCGCGGTGGCGACCGCCCCGAGCCCACCGGTGGCGAGGGCGAATCGCTCTTCGAGCCATGCCCCCGAGATAACGAACACGCTGAGACCCGAGGCCGAGATGAGCGCGGCTGAGGTGAGCGCTGCCCAGGCGGCACGGGGGAGAGGAGCGGTGCGTTCGCTCGCTGCGTCGCTGCGTCGCCGAAGTGAGCCGGCGTCCGGCGGGGTGGGCACCCACCGAGCAACGACCAGCATGCCGAGGGCGGTGGTGCCAGCGAGGGCCAGGTAAGCGGCGCGCCAGCCGAAACGATCGATGAGGATCGCGAGCAGAGGCGCGACAGCGAGGAGCGAGAGAGCCCACGAGGTCTCGTAGGTGC
>Ga0255768_10006796_pt1 | contig 10814 bp, 28 predicted proteins | sample 071ome_33_FD_179983 | JGI IMG/M metagenome (GOLD analysis project Ga0255768, IMG submission 179983) | Coastal salt marsh microbial communities from the Groves Creek Marsh, Skidaway Island, Georgia - 071412AT metaG (version 2) | ecosystem: Environmental > Aquatic > Marine > Intertidal zone >...
AGTAATTAAATGAAGTACGACATAGACAATGTTTTTAGTTGGGCAAAAGATTATTCAATGCAAAAGCAACTAAATGAGGAAATGTTTATAGATACATTTATAGACGACATTATATCAACAGAAGAATTAGAAGATGTTGAACTAGAAGAATTAAATAATATATTTAATGAACTAGTTAAGTTATCATCTTTTACTTCAAGAATGAGAATAAAAATTGGAGATATAATAGCTCTAAAGATATTTGAAGAAATGGAGGAAGAATGAAGCAGTTACATGAATTGAGTAAAAGATTTCCGGATAGTTTTATCCATGATAACCCAAGTGGTTATGGAGATTACATACAACATTCAGTAATTAGACAAAGGTTATTGAGTGTACTTGGTGCATACTCAACTGATATAGTTGAAACGATTTATGACGGAGAAATTATCACAGGTGTAGTTCTTAAATTAACTTGTGTAGTTGACGGCAAAGAAGTTTCAGTTGTTGAAGCAGGAGATGTTGAAAAGCCACAAAATTGGAAAACCAATGGTGCAAGAATGAAAGACGCTATGAGTGACGCAATTAAAAGATGTGCAATGGCTCTAGGTGTTGGCTTACACTTATGGTCACAAATGAATGGTAAAGATGAGTATTTCTTGGACAAACAATTAGAAAAAGAAATGTCTAAATCTAAAACTACTTTAAAAGGTAATGATGATAGCACCGGCTAATGACAATAATCAAATAAATATATATTCTGAACTTAAAGTTTCAAAAGAAGCAGAGAGTTACGCATTGACTTTAGAAAAAATGTACACAGATGTATTATCAGTACCTCACTTTGAAGACAAAGAAGTGATGATTGATGAGTGGGGTATTTCATTTTTTCATAAAGAGTCACAACAAGAAATTGAGTGGGTAATTATTACTACAATGATGACCTACATAAATGTTACAGGTAATCAGATATCACATGTTTTAACACATGATGATTTTAAATATTATGCGACTGTTCAAGAGTCATGTTGTCTAGGTAAACAAGTTATGATGACGAGAGATGAGAATGGACAGGCACAATTAAGGGTAAATGAATCCGGATTGTAAAGCAGAAGAAGTTCTTGCTCATGAACTTGATAGGCTTAGAGAAGATTACATTAGGGCTTATAACGATAGTAAGCCTGTAGAAAAGATAGGGCAGAACATGGCTAATATTGTTACTGCTCTAGCTTTAACTTACAACGCAAGAAATGGAGGAACTTATGTATCTTAAAGAAAAAAAATTTAATACTATAAACAATGAACTTAAAAAGTTTTTTGATGAGCATTTATTTAAAGAAGTTATTGGTATGACCAATGCACAAATAAATTATGCTCAAAGAGAACAAGACGGCATGGAGGAAGAAGAAAATCTTACAATTTTCCGTAAAGAAAATAAGGAAGAATGGGAAAAAATGCTTAATGATGAAGCAGGGGAATATAAATACTCTGAAATATATCAAGCATGGGTTAAACTCTTTGGACTACCTTTTACCTTAGGAGAAGAAGAATGACAGATTGGTATTCTTGGAGTAATTTTAAACCTTATCAAGAAAATGTTCGTAAAGATTTACGCTCTGATATAACTATGTCTATACTTGATAGAATATTACAAGATTTAAAGTTAATTAAAGAAGAATTAGGTATAGGAACAAAAGAAGAGGAAGAATAATGGATATAGAAGTACAATATTTGCCTTTATCAGAGATAGTAGGGGCAGATAAAAACCCTAAAGACCATGATATTGGGCAAATATATCAATCAATTAAAAGATTTGGATTTACTCAACCTATCATGATGAATGAGAATACAGGCAAATTACTTGCCGGTCATGGTAGATTACAGACACTTCAAACAATGAAAGACGCAGGAGAGAAAGTTCCTAATCGTATTAAAGAGAAAGACGGAGATTGGTTAGTTCCTGTGCTTAAAGGTATATCTTTTGAAGATGATAACGAAGCACAAGCGTATCTAATCGCTGACAACAGACTTACTGAACTAGGTGGTTGGAATACAGGCGAATTAGTAGAGGAACTAGAGAGATTAATTTCAGAGGGATTAGACCTAGACGGAATTGGTTACGACTTTGACGATTTAGAAACTATGGTATCTGATATGGAGAGAAGATTTGAAGTAGAAGATATACCCGATTTAGATGAAGAAGAAACATCTGTAAAAATACAGATTGGTAGATATAGATTTAAGGTTGACCCCGAATTATTTTATGAATGGGAAAGCCGAGTAGCTGATGAACTAGGCTCACGAGATAGTGATGACTTTGTTGATTGGTTAAGAGAAACTTTAGGTATTTAAGGTGTTCGTAAGAACAGATAGACAAGACCTCCTTGTTTATGCGTACTAAATCACTAGCGACCTCTTTGAATGGACACTTGGGGGTCGCCAAGTGATAAATACAATAAAGTGGACTATATTTTATCGCACACACAAAGATAAAGAACGCTCTAAGACAATATTTGACTTGATATGGAATAAGTTAGATTGCGATTCTTGGGGAGAACAATGGACAGACGAACAACAGGACTTATTTTACGAACAAATAGATTTATTATTACCTATACGCAATGAGGAAGAACAAACAAGTCTATATGAACTCATAAGAGAGGTCTTTGGGGAAGTGATAATAAAAGATGATACAACTAAACGATATTTGGGACAATGAACTTAATAGTTGGAAGAAAAAAGGTGCTTGTGTCGGTGTAGACCAAGATTTATTTTTTCCGGAACGAGGGTCATCTACAAGACTTGCTAAGGCAGTTTGTAGAAGATGTCCGGTACAGGAAGAATGCTTGGAGTACGCAGTAAACAATGGAGAAAAGTTCGGCATTTGGGGAGGACTTAGTGAAAGAGAACGCAGAGGAATCCGTAAAAAGCGTGGAATAGTTCTTAAAAAGAAGCCATACTATTCGACCGGTCGTAAAACGGGACACCCATAACCCCCCATTTACTTCCGGAAAATTAATCCTATTTTTTTTAATACATAAAATTTTAAATATGCTACGATTGAACACGAAATAGGTAATACATTCAATACTCCTAAGTATTAAAGTATTAACTCCTTTCTCTGATATTCGCAATTAGGGGGACAGAAATGTCCCTCTTTTTGTTTGCATTTAAGCCCCGAAAATTAATCCTATTTTTTCGCTGAAAATTAATCCTATTTTTTACTTGCTAATGGAACTCTACATAGGTGGTCGGCATTGGAAATGCCTTGTCGGTATCGGATTAGGAGAATACCAAAAAAATAGCATTGAAACTGAAGGGGAGTCGGACTCGGATTAGGTGTATAACATTAGATACATTATATACCCCCCGGGGGGACCCTCCCGGAGGAGGTCCAATTTGGATAAAAAAGATGGGCTACCCGTTAAAAAATTCCCTCGCTCTAATGTAAGTCCCTTGCAGGGGCAGGGTCTTAGCCATAACCATTAAAGGTCATAGGGCGAAAGGAGGACGGATAGCCCTAATCCTTATTTTTTCTTAGGTTTTGTAAGAATATCCCACAAACTAAGTATAATCGCTAAAATCAAAGAGCTTTTATAAACATTACAACCCTGTCATCAACCCTGCGACAAGTAATATTTATGTTTTCTCCTTTTGGAATGTTTCCAAGCCGTCCTTTGCGAATTGCTGACGCTGTTGAATATATGCTGTCACGATTCTCCACCGGTACAGTAGCGACTTGAAACCAAGTTCCTTTGTTATTAATTGCGTGTTCTATTACCTTATCGTATTTTGAGCCATTACGCTCTGTAAATACTTTTTCAGGAGGGGTTGCCTCCACAAGATTAATATCCATTAATCCTCCTCTTTTATTGCTTCTAATACTTCGAGTCCTATGTCATAGTATAAACTCCATAAGTTCTCTCGAAGCATTTCTAGAGGCGTTTCGCCTCCAAATCCACTATTGTTATGCCACAAGTCCCAAAACTCCTCGCCCTGATAATGGCTACATTGCTCAATCAGGACATGGTTATATGCAGGGACAAGTGAATCTGCTATTTCTCTGATGATATCGTCTAAACTGTCTTCGTTTGTATCATCTAAGTTATAACTTTCTAGGTCATCAATAATCTCTTGTTTCATTGACCACCGTGTATATATTTTCTCTTTACATTCCATATACTTTCTCCATTTCTCTAATTATTATCTATATTACACATCTTAAAATTATATGCAAAAAAAATAGGATTGATTTCTCGATTCAATTCGCGTACATTTCAGACATGAACAGACCCTCCGGGGTCGCCGTTGGGATAAGGAAAAGCGAGTCCATTAGAACTCGCTATCCTCAAATAAGTCTGGTCTTTCATCTCCAAAGATTCTTTCAAACTGAAGAATATCTTCATCATCTATGTCAATCATTTCTCTGATATGACTTTCCAAACTTTCTACTTCGTCGTCCGACCAATTTAGGTTGTAATACTCCTGCATTCCTTTAGAGAATACTCTATCGTAAATCCACGCTAAATCGTTCATATAAGTATGTTGGTCTTCTTGATAAGCCATTTCTAAGTAGTAAGCGATTAATCTATAATCTTTTCTTTCTACCATATTTTTTGCAACTTCTATTGCAACTTTTTCCATAGGCTTATAATATAATCTACCTCTACACATTATTACCACCCCTCATCTCTGTAGTTAAAAGTAGCTTCAACTTGTCCGTGAAAGTCTATGAATATTCCCATAAACTGTCCATCATCGTCAAAGATTCCCTCAACGGCATATTCTCCGTCGCCGTGAGTTGTATTCATAACGACACCAAGTTCAACTTCAGCGAAGCCTTTGCCGTTTCTGTTAGCCTCACAAACCTTTGTATAAAAGTTTTGCTTATTGTCTAAAGTAGGGTCGTTCTTAGCAATGGGAACTCTCCTTACTTCTTTGACTCCGTTTTCTTCTCCGACAACTTCTTCTTCCCATTCAAGATTATATTGTCCGTTACCTTGTTCGGTATGTTTGATGTAGCATGGGTCAGTAATAAATACCTGTCCACTATCTACACCTACGCTACCGATTACACGAGTTTCCATTTGTTTTCCTTTCTCTAACTCTCTATCTACAATACCACATCTAAAAATATATGCAAAAAAAATAGGACAAAAAATTTGGATTAATTATGAGTTCGGAATACCGGATTGTGAGTCACACCCTCCGGGAGGACTCGCGTCCCGCGAGGGACCCCACTCCGTGGGGGTGCAACTTGGATATAAAAAATGGGGCTAGAGGTAAAACTAAAAAAACCCTCTAGCCCCGAAGTCGCTATGCCTAGCTTTACTTCTTAAATATGACAATCCACGATTAATCCGATATGAGTATCTTTATACTTCTCTATTAGATTATCAGTAAGTGCGTATTGGTCTGCCTTAGCCTGTTCTGTTTCGCCTATGTCTAACATATCTAAACTAGACATTCCAAACCAACCCATTTCTCCTGCTTCAATCCAACCTTCTTCGGGGAAAAGCATTGCCCAACAACTTTCTTCCTTACGCTTTACCATTGTAAGTAAATCTTTCTTATCGTAATACTCTTTTGGCTCTTTAGTATCTGTGTTATAAAACCTTACGATAGGATTACCACTAGCAATATAGTCTGTGATGTATTCATCATATTCTTCTTCCGATAAGTTTTTATCGGCTATCCCTAGTTCTCTTTCTATTTCATAAAGTTTAAAACCAAGTTCTTCTTTCCAATAAGGTATTTCTCTTTCTTTAGAAAATACGCTTATGTCTGTAAATAAACCATTGTCGCCCATATTACGCCAACGCCCACCTACTACCCACCAATCCCATTTTGCATAAGGATTAGAGTAAAAGACATCTTCTACATCCCCCTTATCACTCCAAACGATTTCATCAGAGTAGCAAAATAATTCTTTGAATAAGTTTTCGTGGTCTGCGTTATACAAATCAAATTGCTCTGTCGCCATAAGTTCATAAAGTTCTCTAAATGGCTCTAGCTTTACTGCAATTTCATCTTCAGTATATTTTCTAAATCCACCCTGTACATTTCTATCATGGACACTAGCGTTTCTCTCTCGTTCTTCTCTTTGGTCTTTAATATCTGTAATTTCTTCTGCTAATAAGTCCCATTGTTTAGATAAATAGCTTGAATAAATTTTTGAAGCAGTTTCGTTATATTCCAAAACTCTTTCAACATAATCACTCTCATTTGGTGGACACTCGTTATAAGGCTCTAACGCTTGTTCCAACTGTGGGTGATACCATTGGTGGTCATAAGCATTTTGCCATTCATCCTTACCCTCAAATTCTCTACCCTCTAATTTTTCTAGTCCTTCTTTTGGTAATACTACCAATACTGTAAAATGTGACATCTTACTCCTATTCTTTCTCTAATATTTGATAATCGGGTAGTTCAGTTCTATCACACCACCAACCGATTATTTCTTCTTGTATTGCTTCCCAATACTCTTTGCTATTTTCTTCTAAGTTTTTATCAATTTCAATTCTTACATTGAAATCAAACCAAACAAATAGTTCTTTCATTAGTTTCCTTTCTCTAATCTTTTATAACTGTATCACATATCTAAATTTAAGTAAAGGATTATTTCTAAAAATTAGGAAAAAAAATTAGGACTAATTATAGAATTTGATTATAGAATAGAAAGTTGCACCCCTTCGGAGAAGGCACCTCCCGGAGGGTTCCGCTCCGCGGTGCAAATTGGAAAACGGGTAGGAAAAACTAAAAAAACCTACCCGTTATTAATCCTATTTATTTAAAAAGTATTCTTCTACTTTGATACTAGCGATAGCTAATCCACTAAGTACAGTTAGTAGTCCAATCCCCATTAATACCATATAGACTATTACTTGAATCGGCATATTAGTTCTCCTCTCTTGGACAATCCTCATAAGGAAAGTATTCTTGTTCTTCGCAAAAACAAAAATTAAATTCTTCTACTTGTTTTGTATGAGTAAAGTTAGCTAACTCCCCATAACTCCAATCTTCTTTCATTTCTCCTAATCCTCCATCTATGTAATATTTTCTCATCTAACCACCTTATATTCCTTTGGTCTTTCTTCTAATCCTAAGTCATACAATTTAGTCCAATACTTATTTTTATATAACTCTTCTTCGTATATTTCTTCAATATCATCTTCATTTTCAACTCTAAAAATATAGATAGTTTCTCCCATAGGTCTATCGTGATGACTTCTTCTTAGTTTAATTACTCCACTTTCAACATGAGTAAAGTCTAAAGTAGCAGTAATATTAGAATCGTTAATCGTGTCAAATACCATATACTTTAAGAAAACAGAATTAACTTCTTGGACTTGAGTGTGTCCGAATGAATTCATCCAACCAACATACCCCGTTGCTATCCCATACTCCCAACCTAAGTCCATAAGACTTGCACTAAGTTCTGGTAATAGTTCTCCTATTTTCCAATCAGCATATTGGTCATAACTCCATTCACAAGGATAATCTTCTTCACAATGAGGACATTCTTCGTCCCATTCAACTTCAGTTTCGTCCCATGTCCATTCTTTATAACCCAACAACATTTTTAGCTACCTCCTCCTCAATCTTCCAATCTTCTATTAGTTTTGTCATAATGTAATGTTTTTGACTATCTAAATACTTCTTAGTTAAGATACCCATTTCAACATTAGTAATGACTTCTAGTTCTTCTTTAGTTAGTTCGCTAACCAATTTAGTCTTCATACTTTTTTAATCCTTCCCAATGAGTCTTGTCTATTTCTATCAAGCCCCATATATCTAGCTTTCTTTTTACTTTTTAGTCTTCTTCTTTGTTCTCTATTCATACTCAATATCTTACTAGATTCTAATATTTATGCAAATAAATTTAGATATTTTTTTTAGATAAAGTGTTTCATGTGAAACACCGATTCAAATTTCTACCCTCCGGGAGGACATCCCGTAAGGACTCCGCTCCGCGAAGGTGCGACTTGGATTACTCCAAGTCGTCTTCTTCATTTGGGATAATGAATTTACCATTTTCGTCAAATAAATCTTCCATACTATTTACTTGAAATGCTTGAGTAAGCATATCTGTAGCTTGAGTTCCTGCGTCCCAAGCGTTAGTCATAATATCATAAGTTTCATCATGCTCTAAATATTGTGATTCAATTTCATCATGAGTAAATCTCTCATCTCTTTGCTCATACTCATTAAAGATAACCTGTGCTAATGCAGTTCTATCAAATAATGGTGTTAGTTCTTCATTTACAATTTTATCGCTCATTAATTTTGCGATAGGAGTAAGTTTTATCTCATTATCAACTTCTTCCTGTATAACTAAAACAAACTCATTTCTTCCTGTGATTTTGTCATGTGCTACTGCAATATTAATCATGTGAGAATTTCTCTTGATAGATAAATATTTTTCGTATAGTTTTCCGATTACTCTAATTTTTTTGTTTTCCATTTTTTTCCTTTTCTCTAATTACCTATAAGATTAGTAGATTGTAAATTTTATGCAACTAATTTTAGATATTTTTTTTCAGATAATCATAACGGGACGCGGAGCGGATATCCCGAAGGGCTCCTCCAGAGTGGTCCTACTTGGATTTACATATTTTGTAAATCCATGTCATCAAAAGCTAAAACAGTTTCGGCAAATTCAAAATACTTTGTCAAGCATTTCATATCTCCTCTAGTTAAAAATATTTTAACCTTTTCCCCTGTTTCTGTTGTGTTGCTTAACTCAACAATAACAAATGGTTTCCCTGTGTCTATTTTTAAAGTTTCCAATTTAATTGGGCTTAACATATATCCTCCTCATCTCTTTTATAAGTAGTTGCGTTTGTTTCATCTACTAAATCTATCCATGCTATATATCCTCCTAAAGAATCGCTTACTGTTTTAAGTAATTCTTTTGGTGTATTTAAGTTTGGGTTTCGCTCATCTTTTGTATAAGCGTGTACTACTAACTTAGCCATTATTCCTCCTCTAATTTTTCAACATAATCTAAAGCTACCATTTCAACAATGAGTTTCCATGTTTCATAATCGTATGGCTCTCTCATACTATTAGCTTTATGGATAATATCGTACTTAGCTAACCAATCGGCTAAATCTTCTATTGTGTATGATGTTCTAGGTTTCATTATTCCTCCTCTTTAATTTCGTAAATTGTGCCTTTAAACATTTCTATTAATAAATCTAAATTTTCATCAATAGCCTTTTCGTTTATTAATTCGCCAGACTTAAAAACATTTGCTAAGTCATGGGCGTTTTTAATTTCTCTCATTTTCTAGCTCCTTTGCTAATTTTTCTAATGATTTTTTCAAATCATTAATTTCGTTTTTTACTGTTTGTATTTCGTTATATATTATTTGTAATGACATACTTAAAATTTAACAGATTGAAATTTTTATGCAAGTATTTTTAGATTATTTTTTATACATCTCATGTATATTTTTAGATTGAGAATAACAGTTTGACCACGGAGTGCTTCCCGGAGGGTTACCGGCTCCGCCGGAGTCGGGGTTGGATTACTCCAACCTCAAAACTCCTTCGTCACTACAAACTGGCTTTTTATCTTTTCCAGAAAATCTGTAGTCAATAACATCAAACCAAGTAGTTCTTTCATGACATACTTTTGGAAGATTCATTCCTCTGTGGTCGCTGACTCCATCATCAAGCCCACAAAAATCTTCGTAAGTAAAGTCATCATATTCTCCTGTAAAGCAGTACATTTCATGGTCATTAGCAGTTGGACAAGTCAAGACTACTGCCGAAACATATCCGTCTTTTTCAAAGTCTTCTATTCCCATTTCGTGCATTTGGTCTGTACCCGAATCTGTAGTAAGTGGAGTATCACACGCAGGACACTTTGCCTTTTCACTATTATCCCAATCTAGTATTAATTCTGCTAGTTGTTCTTTAAATGTTTTTTTCATTATTCTTCTCCTCCTAACATAACTTTGTTGCCACAATCATAGCAAATTTTATGTAGTTCATCTAAAACGCCTAGCAACATACCGTCCGTTCCAGAGTGGACAATACCACTATCGTTTTTTCCACATCTTCCACATACTATATTTTTATCGTACATTATTCTTCCTCCAATATTTCCACAGATAAAGTAATTGTTTTACCTTTTAGTGGACCCTCTGTAATCAGCACAGTATCATCAGAAATGTACTCTGCACAACCTTTAATTTTTTTCATAATCTTCCTTTCTAATATTCTTAATCTAGATTACTACATCTTAAAATGTTTGTCAAATAATATTGGAATAAATTTTTACTAGTGTGACCTCCCGGGAGGGTAACCGGCTCCGCCGGGGGTCCGAGTTGGATAAGAAGAATTTGACATTATAACATATCTACAATATATGCAAGTATATTTTAAAAAAATAAAAAATAAAATATGACATATTGTTGCAAGTATGCAATACTTAGTTATTGGCTTTTTGATAAATAAATAAAAATAGAAATCTTTAAGAGGATTTTGAAAGGTGGCTCGTAAAGAGTCCATAGTCTCGAAAAGAAACTTCCTGCTTATGCTCGAAGTCTGTCCAGCTGATATCCTAAGGCTCTGTCACTGTCCTAACTTCCAGCACTGTTCATAGTGGCGCTTATCGGAAACTACCTGCTCAGAGTGGTGAGTGAAAACTCAAGTTGCAACCCAACACTAATCGAAGTTCTCTTAAAGATTTCTAAATAAACTCCTTTCGTTTAGATAGATAACTACCTATGTAAAACGAGTAAGTACAGAAAGAGAAATTCACGCAAGTGATGTCCTGCTAGAAAGCTCGTTTTAGGTAGTTTTTTTTTAATCCCATTTGGACCC
>Ga0255768_10006798_pt1 | contig 10811 bp, 15 predicted proteins | sample 071ome_33_FD_179983 | JGI IMG/M metagenome (GOLD analysis project Ga0255768, IMG submission 179983) | Coastal salt marsh microbial communities from the Groves Creek Marsh, Skidaway Island, Georgia - 071412AT metaG (version 2) | ecosystem: Environmental > Aquatic > Marine > Intertidal zone >...
CTAGGACTTCAGGGCTCCAGCCTCCGCCAGCTCCCACGTCAGGATCATCTTCCCAATAAGGTTCTTCATAGTCTTTGTTCATAACTGTCTCCTTTCTCATCAACAAGGACATTGTAACACAAAGTAGTCTAATGTCAAGCGATCATTTTAAAATAAATTAAAATAATTTAGTATAAAGTAGTTGACAATGGGCTATAAATAGAAGATAATGACCTTGTACTGAGAAAGGAGATGCCAATGAAATATGAATTGACAGACATTTACAAAGCCATTGACGGACAGCTTGCTATATACACAGACCAGCTAAAGTATTGTCGAGAGAATGGATATCCCGAGAAGCACATTGAATACCTGCGCGGTTGTCTTGAAGGCATGAAGGCAGTAAAGACTGTGATACCTGTTTGTCATTTATTGCCCACGGGCAAGAAAGGAGGTGCCGATGAAAAAATCTGATTACTTTATCAAGGACCCCACGGTCCGTAAGGTCAAGAACCGTGGGTGGACTCCTGTCTGGTATCACAGCGACTTCGGTTGGACAGCAGGCTGGATTTACAAAGAGGGGACCAAGTACCATCACTTCTACTCGCCGACTCTGGGAAAGAAAAGAATCCCAAAGACGACGAAGCTAGAGGTCATTCAGAAGTAGAGGACTCCTGTGATTCAAAAAACTGGTCAACTCGTCTCAACCACGTATCCTTATATTGCTGGAACTCGCGTCCAGCAGTCGAAAACTCAGCAGTCGAACCGTCCCGAACTGCCATCAGAACCACCGCGTTGTCGATCTTTGTCCCATGCAGATAATCATGAGCAAGTGCATAAGCTGCGAGCTGGCAGAAATAATCTTCAATCCACTCGCGGCGCTTTGGTCGATTTGACTGTTTGAAGTCGACAATGGCGGGCTTCCCTCGATACACCGCCACCAAGTCAGTGGTGCCAGCATACTTCTCAGGGTAATACAGCATAACCTCGCTGCCCCATATCTCGTCGAGATTCCTGAAATAAGCGTCAATCAAGCGGTATCCCATCTCGAAGCCTTTTATCATTTCCCAATTCGTCGGGCGCGGCAGGTCCCGATAGGCCACCATCCGCTCAATCACTTCGTGCATGTAGGTGCCCACCTTGGCTGCTTCGTTTTTCACTCGGTCAGCTTCCTCTTGACCGACACGCTGGACCCAAGCATCAAGAGCCGCCTTGTCTTTGGTCCCGCTCAGGATAGTCGTCACGCTGGGGAGCTTCTGATCGCCGTAAACGTAACGCCTGCCCTCGGGCAGGTCCTGCCGGACTAGGCTTTCATATTTGAATTTCTTCTTGATTGGTATCAGATCAACCATCCTTTGATCTCCTCTCCGAGCACTTCATTGGCAATGTCGATTTTATCCCGCAACGCTCTGACGATCTTCTCGTCTACCGTCCCACGAGCCATCAGGTCGACATAGGTCACTGATTTGGTCTGGCCGATACGGTGAGCACGGTCCTCAGATTGGAGCCGGACCTCGAGGTCAAAACTGTTACTATAATACACAACCGTGTCAGCAGCGGTGAGCGTCAGGCCATATCCGCCTGTTCTGGGATTACCAACAAAGAACCGGAGCTCACTGTCAGGGTCTTGGAACTCACGGACCACGCGCCTTCTCTCATCGTCGTCAGTGTCACCATAATAGGTGCCCACGGAGTTCATCCCGTATTCCTTTTGCAGCGCGAGCTTGATGGTCTCAATGTCATGACGGTAGTTCGCCCAGATAATGACCTTATCAGGCGCCTCGTCAATCACTGCCATGAGCTCGTCGAGGCGGTAGTTTTTGACTGGGACCACACGGTCATCGTCTAGCTTGACGTGGCCGCAAACAATCTGGTGCAGCCGCATAATCTGCGTCAAAGCATTGACGGTGGTCACCATGCCGCCCTCGAGCATGGCCAGAGCCATCTTCTTCATATCGTTGTAAGCGGTTACCTGCTCTTTGGTTAGCTGGACCTCGCGTCGGATGTAGGTCTTGTCAGGGAGATCGAGGCACTCATCCTTCCTGATTCTGAAGCTGAACCTGTCGAGCTTCTGTTTTAGCTCGTCTAGCTTCCTGTATCCGACAATTTTCTTGAAGCTATGAGTTCCCATCTGACGCTCCACCATCACAGCGTAGCGCGCCCTGAAAGCGTAATAGGACGTGCTGTTGAGGCAGTCAGGGTGCAGGAAGTCGCACTGCTGGAAGAGGTCCAGAGGTGAGCGGGTAACAGGCGAGCCTGTCATGATCCTGCGGTATTTGGCCAGTCTGCCAATCTTAACAGCGTTCTTGGCCCGCTTGGCTGTGGGAGTCTTGATCGTGGTCGACTCATCAATTGCCATGAAGCAGTTGGTGCTTCTCACGAACCGCGTGGCGTACTCAACGCCTTTAGCGGTGCTGAGGGCCTCCACGTTCATAACCAAGATTTTGAAATCCTCAGTCACGTCCCAGAGCTTTTCGAGTTCTGCTTTTTCCGCTTTTCGTGGACTCGGGGTCCAGAGGCCAATCCGAGTAATGATATGATCAGGCATGTGCTTTGGCAGCTCCTGATCGACCCAGTTCCGATATACGCCCTTGGGCGCAATCACAACAGCAGCATTGATCTGACCTTGGTCATACAACATTGCCATGTTGTTAATGACCATAAACGATTTACCCGTTCCCATATCAGCAAATAACGCAGCAACAGGTCTTTTCCAGAACTGGCTGAGATACTTTTGTTGATGGGCAAACGGTTTGTTTTTGAACCTATAGCGTTCAATCCAAACGTCTTCCATTGTTTTCCTCTCTTCTTTCTAAAGAACACTTGCAGTGCTCATTTGAATGAGTATACACTAGACTCCTTTACTTAATCAAAGAAAGGAGAAAGGTAAATGGCGAAAGTTTTCGTCGTCAGTGAAAATACGAAACACAATATTCTTCCCGCTCAAGAGTTTGGCGAGATTGAAATTGTTTTGCCGCCTTCACAGGCACAGGTAGTTTTTTCCTCGGGACCCACTGTTTCTCGGGTGAAAAGAGCATTGCAGAACTTCTGCGATGACGATTACTTGTTGTTTATTGGCGATCCCACGGCTATTAGCATTTTGGCTACTGTTGCGTCTGACGTTAACAATGGTCGCTACAAGTGTCTAAAGTGGGACCGGCAAGAGGGGCAATACATTCCAATCCAAGTCGACCTTCGCGGGAGGAACGAACTGTGATAGATTTTGAAAAAGAAGCTGACGCACTAAAAGTAAAAGACGACGATCTCAAAGAGATAGTCGAGCTGGCCAAAAAAGCCAAAGAGGTCCAACAAGAGTTAGCGGACCTCGAAGCAACACTGAAAGAAAAGAAAGACATACACCGAAAGCTAACTGAAGTCTCGATACCTGATGCGCTTGCTGAACTTGGCATGCAGGGTTTCGTGATGGAGGACGGAAGCAAGGTTGAAGTAAAGCCTTTCTATTCTGCGTCGATCCCAGCCGCACGTAGGGCTGAAGCCTTTGAATGGCTTCGCGCTCATGGCATGGACGACATTATCAAGAATACCGTGTCTGTACGTTTCGGACGCGGGGAAGATGAGCTCTGCGCTCGTCTGCTTGAACTTCTCGCTGATCAAGGCTATCCCACTGATCAGGCTGAAAAGATCGAGCCAATGACCCTGAAAGCATGGGTCAAGGAGCAGATAGAACGGGGAAATGAATTCCCAACCGAACTTTTTGGCGCATACATTGGCCAGAAAGCAACCATTAAAACATGAACCAAGAGGCATTAAACATGGCTAAATCAGAAAAGACTGAAGTATCAGTAGCTGGCTCCACAGCCGTCGCAACCGTGGCATCTTTTGAAGAGGATGCGGCAACAGGCGGTTTTGGTGATATGGGTGCAGATGATCTTGCACTACCCTTTCTCAAAATCCTGACCAACATGAGCCCACAAATAGGCTCGGTTGACGGAGCTACACCGGGCATGCTGTTTAATTCAGTAACCGGAGAGCTGTATGACGGGAAGAAAGGCGTGGTGGTAGTTCCTTGCGCTTACGTCCGACAGTATGTTGAATGGGCACCACGCGGCTCCGGCTCAGGTGCTCCCGTAGCAATACACCCAGCAACCTCTGACATCCTGACCAAGACCCATCGTGAACCCGGTGATTCAAAAGATTACCTCGAGAATGGGAATTATGTCGAAAATACTGCTAATCATTATGTGATGCTGGTCGACAAAGAGGGTGGCTATAGTCACGCTCTCATCAGCATGAAGTCAACGCAGCTTAAAAAGTCGCGTAAATGGAACAGCATGATGATGTCAGTCAAGCTGGACGGAAAGAACGGAAAGTTCACTCCGCCGATGTATTCGCAACAATATCGCTTAACCGTTGTCCAAGAACAGAAAGATCAGTATAAATGGCACGGTTGGGAAATAGAGAGAGTTGGCACCATTGAGGACCAGTATCTCTATGGAGCGGCGAAATCGTTTGCAGAAAGTATCAGTGCGGGCGACGTTAACGTGAAGCACGAAAACGAAGATTCGTCTTCTTCCAGCAGTGATCATGACGTATTTTAAAGTTGTCAACGGCGGGGGAAACCCCGCCATCTGCCAGAGAAAGAAGAATGGAAATGCTGGGAAAATTCAGAGAGGTGTTTGCCGGACTTGATTCAGCCTATGGCACCTACAAGATCGAAAAGACAAATGAAAAGAACAAGAAAGTCGGAAAGGCCGTCGTGGTGCGGCAGCCACCGACAGAAGAAATCTGGAGAAAACACCTCGAGGGTGTTGAGCCCGGACTTGGAATCATACCTATTCGTGCAGATAACTCCTGCACTTGGGGCGCGATTGACGTAGATCAGTATCCTCTGGACTACCAGAAGCTGATCGACAGAATTAAGAATTTAGAGCTCCCTCTTATCGTGTGTCGCAGCAAGTCTGGCGGCGCGCATATCTACAGTTTTGTTAAAAAGCCAGTCCCTGCGATTGAGATGCAGAAATACCTGACCGCGTGTGCAGGTCTGCTCGGAGAGGCTGGCCGTGAGATATTCCCAAAGCAGGCAGAAATCCTAGTTGAGAGAGGAGACTGCGGGAACTTTTTAAACCTACCGTATCACGGTGGAGAAAAGACGCTTCGCTATGCGTTCAAGGATGATGCGAGCTCTGCCAGTCTGGAAGAGTTTTTTGCGATGTACGAGCAGTCAGTTCAGGAGGAGCTGGTCCTGCCTCAAGCGCCAGAGAAGCCAGAGAAACCTGTCAGTGACGGACCTCCCTGTTTGCAGGCGCTTTGTACGCAGGGCTTTCCTGAAGGAACTCGAAACAATGGTCTATTCAGTCTGGGCATTTACCTGAAGAAGGCTTTCCCCAACTGGCAGGATAAGCTGCTTGAGTTTAACCATAAATATTTTGACCCGCCGCTAGGCATGCAAGAGCTTCAGTTGGTCACGAAGCAACTGGAGAAGAAAGATTACAAATACAAGTGCAAAGACGAGCCGATCAAGAGCTTCTGCAATCCTGCGCTTTGTCGTCAAAGGAAGCACGGTGTGGGTGGCGATGGCCCTGACAGTCCTATGCTTTCAAGCCTTTCAAAGTACAACAGCGAGCCCCCGCTCTGGTTTCTCGACGTTAACGGTAAACGTGTCGAGCTAGAAACAGAGAGCCTGTTCAACCAGCTACACTTCCAGAAGACCTGTATGGAGCGCCTCAATGTGCTGCCTCCGTCGCTCAAGAAACCGGACTGGGAAATGCTGATCAACGAGCTGCTGAAGGAGATGGTGGAACTCGAGCAGATCACTGAGGCAAGTGAGGACACGACGGTCTCAGGCATATTCAACGATCTCATCGAAGAGTTCACGATGCACTTGCAGCAGGGCATGGACCGGAACGAAATCTTGTTGGGCCGCGTGTGGACCGATGAAAAGGACGGGATGGTTTATTTCCGAATCAAGGACCTCGAGTCACATCTGAAGCGGTCAAACTTTACTGCGCTGTCTTCGCCAAAGATTGCCCAGCGGTTGAGAGACCTAGGCGGCGAGCCTACGAATCTATTCCTGAAAGGACGCACAACACGGGTCTGGAGAATCGCCCAGTTTGAAAAACAGGACAGCCCGTTTGATACGCCGATCAAGTCGGACGAGGTGCCTTTCTGATGATCACAAAAGTCTTCGGGCCGCCGGGTTCTGGCAAAACCACCCACCTGTTGAATATCTGTGATCAAGAGCTCGAAAGTGGCACCGACTCAACCCTGATCGGGTATTTTGCTTTCACAAGGAAAGCGGCCAACGAAGCCCGAGACAGGGCTGTTCTGAAGTTCCCGCAGCTAAATCCTGATCTTCACTTCCCGTGGTTCAGGACCCTGCACTCCCTCGCGTATTCGTGCCTTGGCGTTCAAAACAAGGACATGATGACGCCCAAGGACTTTGCTGAGTTTGCCAAGTCAGTGGGGCTAGAGGTCGCTTCCTCGACAGACGGCGAGGAGTTCGTGGTCCGAACCGACAACCTGATCCTGAATGAAATCAATCTGGCGCGCATACGCGGGCTGGACCTTCACACGCACTACAATCAAAGCAACATAGAGATTGAGTGGTATCACTTCGAGTATATCGAGCGGGCTTATCGAAGGTTCAAGGCAGCCAAGATGCTGATGGATTTTACCGATTTGCTCGAAAGAATCCTGCTCGAGCCGGAAAGATTGCCGAGCCTAGAGCTCTTAATCATTGACGAGGCCCAAGACCTATCCCTGCTGCAATGGAAACTTGTGAAGGAGCTCATGGAGCGATCCGAGCGGGTGCATATTGCGGGTGACGATGATCAGTGCGTGTTCTCATGGGCCGGAGCCCACGTGGACAGCTTCCTGACGTGCGACGGAGAGATCAAGGTTCTGGACCAGTCTTATCGAGTGCCCAAGAAGGTCCACATGCTCGCGGACCAGATAGTTAACCGAATCCAGAAGCGGCAACCCAAGACATGGGCACCACGAGAGGAAGAGGGCGAGATCAGCTATTACTACGATTACCAACACGTCGATATCAGCAAGGGCAAGTGGCTGATCATGGCCAGCACCAATTACATGCTTAATCACATGCACGACTGGATCAAATCTCAAGGGCTGCTGTTCGAGAGACACGGCCACCGGAGCATACCGGATTCAATCCTGACGGCGGTGATTGGCTGGGAAAGACTGAGAAAAGGACAGACCGTAAATTTCACGGTCCTGAAGAACATTTACAAATACCTTGGCACCGAGTTCGTGAAACGTGGGCACAAGGGTTTGAAGGATGTCGATCCCGAGATGGTATACGACATGGAGACGCTCAAAGAGCGCCATGGCCTGCTGACGGACGGGATATGGCACGAGGTCCTGACCAAGATTGGAGAGGACAAAAGAGAATACCTTGTGGCAGTGCTGCGACGGGGCGCGAAGCTAGGAAGCAAGCCGCTTATAGAACTATCCACGATCCACGGAGCAAAGGGTGGAGAGGCAGATAATGTGCTGCTCCTGACAGACCTAAGCCCTAAATTTGCTAAAGATTACGCCAGAAATGCAGATGACATAAATCGCCTGCTGTACGTTGGGGTGACCCGAACCAAGCAGGCGTTACACATAGTTATGCCAAAAAGCATTGAGAAAGGATTTAGGTTTTGAATACAGTAAATATGTTTCCAACAAGCAGTGAGTGGGTCCCCCCATCAAGTTTTCCTGATCTGTCAGACGCCAAAGAGATTGCGATTGACCTTGAGACTTGCGATCCCAACATGGAGAAGTTCGGGCCTGGCTGGCCACGAAAGGACGGTTTCATCGTCGGGTACGCGATAGCAGTTGATGGATGGTACGGGTATTACCCGATTGCCCACGAGGGCGGCGGTAACCTAGACAAGAGGGTTGTCGAGAACTGGATCAGGGAAATTCTTCTTCTGCCCTGCCCAAAGGTTATGCACAACGCAGCCTATGATCTGGGCTGGCTGCTGGCCAGTGGTTTTGAGGTCAAGGGCACGATAATCGACACGATGATTGCAGCAGGGCTGGTGGACGAGAATCGATTCAGTTATGCCTTGAACTCTCTCGGATTCGACATGCTCAAAGAAGTGAAGTCAGAGGAGGCGCTGAAACAGGCTGCTGCTGACTTTGGCGTGCACCCGAAGAAGGAGCTCTGGCGGTTGCCTGCGATGTACGTGGGCCGCTACGGCGAACAGGATGCAGCCCTGACATTGAAGCTGTGGCATCACCTAGAGGTCCTGCTCAGGCAGGAAGAGGTCGAATCCATCTTTCAGTTGGAAACCAAGCTGCTGCCTGTGTTTGTGGGAATGACCTATCGCGGCATACGTTTCGACAGGCCAAAGGCTGAAGAGCTGATCGTCGATCTGCAAAAGAAAGAAAAGAAGCTGATCCAAGGGATCAAGAAGGAGGCTGGGGTCCCAGTCGATATTTGGGCGGCAGCGAGCATTGCCACAGCGTTTGATGCGCTGGGGATTGACTATCCACGCACCGACAAGGGCGCACCGAGCTTCACACGGACTTTTCTCGAGGGATGCGATCACAGAGTCGCCAAAGCGATTGTGGCCGCACGAGAGCTCAACAAGACGCACAACACGTTCCTTCAGCCCTATCTGGACTTCAGCGAAGCGGATGGTCGCGTTCATTCGCACATTAATCAACTCCGAGGTGACGGTGGCGGCACGGTGACTGGACGCCTGAGCATGGCCCAGCCCAATCTACAGCAGGTTCCCGCGCGTCACGAGGTGATCGGCCCCATGGTGCGGGGACTGTTTTTACCGGAGGAGGGCCAGCTATGGGCGGCAAATGATTTCTCGAGCCAAGAACCACGGCTCCTGATTCATTACGCAAACGCTCTGAGGCTGGACGGTGCCGATACCATGGCGGCAGCCTATCAGGAGGACCCTGACACCGACTTTCACCAGATGGTGGCAGATATGGCCCAGATCACGCGCAAGCAGGCTAAGACCATCGGGCTCGGTTTAATGTACGGAATGGGCAAGAATAAATTGGCTGCACAGCTAGACCTCTCGGTTGACGAGGCCTCTGAGCTTATAAACAATTTTCACAATCGCGTGCCTTTCCTAAAAGGAACCATTCACGCGGTCCAGAGAAAGATAGATAACCCTGCCTCAGGCGGAGCGATACGGACCCTGCTAGGACGCAAGTGTCGCTTCCCATTGTGGGAGCCACAGCAATGGGGTATCAACAAGGCGCTGCCTTACGAGGAGGCTTACGCGAAGTACGGTGCCCGAATCAAGAGGGCGATGACTTACCGTGGGCTCAACCGATTAATTCAGGGAGGTAGTGCAGATCAGACCAAGCAGGCCATGCTCTCGCTACACGAGGCAGGATTTAACATCATGCTGCAAGTGCACGACGAGATCGCGCTCAGTGTCGAGAGCAGAGAGGAAGCCGAAGAAGCTGCTGCAATCATGCGGGACGCAGTGAAACTGGACGTGCCATCAAAGGTTGACGTGGAAGTCGGTGAGACGTGGGGAACCGCTAAGTGAGTCGATCCTCATGGAAATATGATCCTGATAAGCCGAAGTTTAAATACAAACGACGGTCTGCTAGGCCGCGAGCAGCTAAGAAAGTCAAAGCCGAAGAGCCCATCGGCGATGGGGGCTGGGTCCCTGTCAATCTCAGGGTGGAACACCATGCCATGGTCAGGGAGCTCGCAGAGTTTTACGAGTCTTCCTACGCACGGGTAATCGCAGCGTTAGTGGTGGAGCACTACTGCGAGATTCTTGCCCAGAATGACGAGGCCACGGCACGGAAAATTAAAGGAGCATATCAGAGTGACAAACTCAAAAAGCAGTTGGTTGAGCTTACCCGTTGATATCAAATACGAGGTATTGCCCGCAGAGCACGGGCTTCCGGCACAGGTTGACGTGCTGGCGGTGACAGTGAAAACCAGCCGAAGAGGGCGGAAAATCCAGCTACTTCATCTGCTGGACGAAGCCGAGGTTATGCAGTTGGAAGATGAAATAATGGAGGACTTATGAAGCTAGTGTCACGGCTCAAGGCCCTTTTGCTCAGGCAGAAGCCCTTGGATGATGACGAGATTTTGCTGGCATACATGGAAGCCTGCAAACACATGAAGCCCGCGAACCTGTTCGCCAAGGACTTTGCACGGATAATTGAAGAAAAACATGGTATTGTGTGGAAACACAAAGTGAGAGGTTATGACCCAATCAACGCAGAAGAACTCGAGTGATGACCTGACAAAGCGGGTTTGCTGGGAATGTGGCGGAGAAATGGGGCAGATCATTGGATTTGACAAGAACGCCGAAGGAGACATGGTGCCCCAGAGACGGGGATGGTACTGCGTACAGTGCAAGACATGGGAGAAAGCTGTCTTGCGAGAAAGGACGGTGTTAGATGATCACTATTGAAGAGTACGAAAACAACATTGCCGAGCTCTACAGCACGATAGAGGAGGCTCTGGATCGGGTTGGTGAGGACCGGAACATCACAATCGCTGAAATAATGTGCGTTTTTACCAATTTATTGACCACGGCAGCCGTCGAAAGCCAGATGAAAAAGGGCGCATTCATGCGGTCTGTAGAGGTGTTGTACGACATAAAGAAGATAGAAGTGGGAGAAGATGCAACATTGCATTAAAAAATAGTAAAAAGTAGTTGACATGCCTCGAAGCTATGGTATTATGGCTTTGTTGATTAGAAAGGAGAAAGAGATGGAAATTAAATTTGAAATGAGCCCTGAGCAGGTCCGAGACGTTGCAATAAAAGAGGTTGATGTCTGCTTTAGGTTGGCCAAGATGGGCGGTGATCCTGACACCATTAAAGCCTTTGAGACAGTTTTGGAAATGTTGATGAAAACATCACCGAGGA
>Ga0255768_10006815_pt1 | contig 10792 bp, 7 predicted proteins | sample 071ome_33_FD_179983 | JGI IMG/M metagenome (GOLD analysis project Ga0255768, IMG submission 179983) | Coastal salt marsh microbial communities from the Groves Creek Marsh, Skidaway Island, Georgia - 071412AT metaG (version 2) | ecosystem: Environmental > Aquatic > Marine > Intertidal zone > Salt...
TCCCCATTAACTCTAGTGCCACTGGTGTTGAACAGAAGCACCTTGAACGAACCGACCTGAACGTCGTCCACTGTCGCAAGGACTGCTGTGTTGCCTGTTGGCGTCACGGTCACGCTGTCAATGTTGACAAATGTTTGAGACAAAGTGACTTCGGTTCCATTGGTATCCGAAGCCGCTGCCGTGCCACTGCCGCTTTCGCTCTTGATTTTGCTGTCAACCTTCAGATTTAGAGCCGTCATGACGATCAAGTCATCATTACCTAAGCCTGTGTAGTCATACTTGATTTTGACGTAGCGGAAGTTTGCGAAGAACTTCGACTCAGTTCCAGAAAATGTATCGCCAGCCGCGTAGGAGTCGCCTGCGTTTTGCTTAAAGCTAATTGTCGGGGTCACAGTTGTCGTGTCCCGAAGCGCCTCCTGAGTTCGCAGGAACGTTGCCGTTCCAGTAATCAGAGCGCCCATATCAAACTCCTCTTCGTAACTGCCTGTTGATTGCGAAGGCAGCAAATAGCGATCAGGTGATCCGACGGCAGTAACAGCAGCCTGAAGCGTTGCGAAGCTGTTGTTCACATTGAAATGCTCCTCCCATGTTTCGGTCGTGTTGACCATGGCATAGATAGCACCATCAGACAAAACCGCGTTGGTCAGTGTTGCTGCGGTGAAATCGCTGTTGATGTCTGCAAAGGTTGTGTAGTCAGGCGGTGCTTTGACTTCAACCTGCACGCTTTTCGACGTTCCATAGTTGCCCGCTGAATCAATGCCGACAACGTGATAGGTGAACGTCCCAGCAACGGTTTCAATAATTGTCGTAAACAGCCCCTTCTTTGTGCCGATGACAGCGGCTGAACTAAAGCTGGCACCCTTGCGGATCTCATAGGCATCAATCGGCAATGATCCAACAGGATCCTGCTCTGTCCACGCCAACTTGACGTTGTTATCTACAACGGTTGCAATCAAGGTGGCAGGTGCCTTGGGGTGAGTGACTGCAATGGGACCGATTGCGGCGACATTCCCCGGATTTCCCTTGATGTCTACCGCTCGAACGTAGAACTTGATTGTGTTATTGGCAAAATTAACTGGGACCAAGAAGCCAGTGGTATAGGCATGACCAAGGCTCGCAAGGCTTTCGTAATCGGAAGCATTTGTGTTCGCAGCACCAAGCCTGATGTCGTAATAGCTGGTCGCCAACTGAGTGGATCCCTCTTGCGGAATCACATCGTTCCAGCCAATCTTTAAGTTTGCTCCGGCAAACGATGTATTTAAGCCAGTCGGTGCAGGCAGGCTGCCGATTGAAATGCCAGCTTCGGCTGATGATTCTGAATATGAACCAGAAGTATCAAGCGCTCGGATATACCAATTTGTCGTACCTGTCGGAACCTTGTTGATTTTGTGTTCTGTCGTAGAAAACAAGCCGATTTTTGTACCCGTTTGCCAGCCGCCTTCCCAAACTTCATAACCCTGCAAGTCCAAATCTGCAACAGCGTCCCAGCTCAACACCACGCCGTTATTTGGGTCCACAGTTGCTGTAAAGCCCGTAACAGTTGCAGGTTTAGCGGTTTTGCCTAGCGCTTCAAACTCTGCGATTGCTGGAACGTTTGAACGCAAACCTGTCCCAGTAACTGCATAAACCTCGATGTCATAAATGCCTGGCGATGTGTCCAGGATTTCTCCTGTGGTCCCTGATACCTCAATTTCGTATGCATTGTCATCGCTTCTTGAGTAGCTAATGATATAGGTTTTGGCTTTGTCAACGCTTTCCCACGAAACAACAATTTTCGAGAAAACGTTATTTTGAATCGCGTAAAGGTCTTCCGTGATTTCCAGATCTTGTGGTGTGCCTGGTGGCTCGTTGAGCAGAGTTGTGCTTTTAGCTTGCAGTTGTTGCTCCCGCTCGACGTAGGCATATTTGTTTGAGTCATGCGATAAAGCTTTGATTTCGTAAGTGGTGGCATCACTTTCCGTGACGCTCAACACCCGCCACGTCGTTGGAGACACACTAGAAGTCGTGTAAAGCCATACGCTATTGGCGTTAGGCGCTGACGAAAATACTGAGCTGACAGTGATATCCACTCCAGAACGCGAACTTACGGTTTTAGTTTCAACCGACCCATCAGAAAGGATTACTGACAAGCTGCCGCCAGAAGTAGGCAAGCCGTCTGCATTGTCCACCGTGATGACGCTTGTTGTTGCGGATGCAATGCGTCCAGCAAAACGACCACCAGCCTTAACCGGATCACTGATGTTGATAATGTCGCCAGGTCGAACAACCGCTCCAGCCTCAAGACTGGTAGTAAAAGCGCACGTTTCAACTTCTTGCGTGCTCGTGTAGAGAAACCACTCACCAACTCGCCTTGCTTGGCTTTGGCTTATACAGCCGACTGCGTGAACTTCCTCTGTAACTAGACCGCGACGGGCAATCATGTCCGGATCTTCGACTTGCTCATACTCCTCTCGCCTTGTCGTCAGATTTTGATAGCTAACGAGCACAACGCTTGGCTGGGTTTTCTGGCTAGATGAGCTATAGCTAAACCCATCGTCAGTAACGTTCGCCAGGCTGAACAGATAAGACGGATCCTTTGGCGAATCCTGAGAAATGGTGACAGAGCCTGCCGACAAATACGGCATGGCCCTAAAAACGGAGCATAGGTCGTTGATTACGTTGTACGCCTCGCGCATGTTCTGCATGGCGATGTTGCACGAAAAACGGGGCTCATAAGTCATGTTCCCGCTGCTGTCATATAGACCAGTCGGAAGACCATGCTTGCCTGTCAACGGCGCGTAGTCATTAGTCGTTCCAGAGCGCCCATCAACGGTGTAAGTGTCTTGAGCTGAGCAAAATTTGCTCGCGGCAAAAAATGCGTACTTGTCAAGCTGGGTGGCATCTAGGTGATTCCCTAAACCTGCTCGATAATCGGTAAGCAAGTCCCAAAGCACCCAAGCAGGATCACTGCACCATTCCTTTCCTGCTTTGAACGTGCCGTCCCAGGTGCCGCTGTAGATCAACGCTCCAGTGGCGACATCAACTGTTGCATTACTGGGGATGGAAATTTTGCGCCCGCGAATCCTGTAAGCCCGTTCAGGTATGCTTTGAAACTCTTCTGCAGAAAGGCGCAACGCGCCATAAGCGGTATGCGGATACCTCAGCCGAGTGTCTTTGATGACGACATAACTTGACCATTGAAATGCGTTTTGGGTTCTAGAAGAAGTTGCATCTTTAGTTAGCCGTGAGACGCGAATGTCAACTGGTAACTTCTTTTGACGCAAGTCAAGTCGAAAGTCAAATGAATATGGCTTGATTGCTTTACCTCTAATTGTCCGATCAATCTCGACTTCGGTCGTCCCAGTGGCGTCAGTAGTTTCTACCTGCAACCTAAAACGCGATCCATTTATGTCGCCATTATCTGCGAATGATTGCAAGGCCGGGGTTACAAATGTAAGGCGCACAAAGTCGGCACCAGGGTCCACAATCGTCCTTGTGATTGGGACCGATTTAAGTACCTCGACGCCTACGGCTATTTCCGACTCAATAGTGTCAAAACCTATAATAGCTTCCTGACTTGCCGTTCCAGTCAGTAGGCGAACTTCGGGCGTGTCGTAATTAACCTTTGAAGCATCAATGACGCCGACAGCACCTGAGGTTGCCTGCTCATTTGTTGCATCAGCCTTGAACTGAGTAGTTGACACAACTTCTTTAACTTTAACAGTGCCACTCTCGGCTGTGCCTGAACCAATCGCTAAAAACACGTTGTCGCCTTCATTAAAGCCATGGCTTCCAATTGTCGTAACAGTAATAACATCAGCCGGAACTTTCATGCTGACATTGCCTGAAGTCGTGCTACTTGTTCCCGTCTCGCCTGAAATGTTTGGAACAGAAAAAACGTCAGTATCAGCTACGCCGTCTCCATCAACATCAATGAAATCAATTTTGTAAGTACCATCTACTGCATCACCGCTTGTAAATGTCAGCCTTACTTTGTCGTCAATCTCTTTGCCGTGGTCTGCGATTGTAACAACAATCTCATCCTCGTTTGCTGTGTACGTTCCAGTACGCGCTCCATCGTTGTCCTCTTGCTCATAGGTGCCTGCTAACACTATGGCCGAAGCCTGCACGACAGGGGTGTCATTGACAAATAGATCCTTTAATCCAAGACCCGCAATCTGACCAAGATTGGTCACGCCTTCCTTGTGCGGCGTTGCAAAACCTTGAATCTCGCCTTCACCGAGAACGTCGATGATCTCAAGGCTTGAGGTGTTTTGGAGCCGTGCCATTAGCTTTTCTTTTTCTTGTCGTCAACGTCAATGCCAGAGGAAACCACGAGTGTGCCCGTAGCCACTTCCCCATAAATCAAGCTAATCGGCAGACCGGATCTCGTCACGTTCGCAATGCCGTTGAAATTCTGGGACGCAACGTCTCCTCGCTTTTTCTTGTCGCTCATGCTTGAGCCCCCACCGTCTGACGAAGGAGAGCCGGCAAACAACCCCCCGCCTAATTGCGGCGTTGGACTTAAAAGCGATGCAGTTCCCAAAAGGACCATTGCGCCACCAACAACTCCGACACCTAAGGACAGCGCTCCAAACTGCGTTCCCCAAATCAATGCCGAACCAGGAATAAAAATTGATGCCGCAATCAAAGCGACGCCAATTACGATGCCCAAAATCCCGCCAGTTTTCCCACCACCAGCGCCAGCTACAACTGGAACAATTCTGATGTCATGGTCGCCAGCGCCAACGTGCAACTCCTCTTGCGTGATGTTTCGCTTGCCGACAAATACCCTGTAATACTGGTCTGCCATGTGCTCCCGCACTTCAGGCCAGTTAGCAACTAAAAATCGAACCGCCTCAGCCGCGCTACTTACATCTGCATAAAGGACACGTTTGCCAATAAATTTGGCAAGGCGACCATATAGCTTAATCCTGCGAAGCATGGCGCAGCCTCCGTCCCGTCAATTCTATTAGAGCCTTGCCGTACAAGTCACGGCTGCTCAGCTTGTTTTTCAAATGGTGCAAAACCATTTGGGGCTCGACTAATACGCCTACATGATCCAACACCCCAGCTTTCCCAAACAAAAGCGCATCGCCTACCTGGAGAGGCTCGTCGGCAGCAAGCTCGCGGAAGCCAGCTTCTTGCCAAAGCGAATCGAACAAGGGCTGATCCTCAAACTCTTCAGGCGTTTCAGGTCGCTCCCAATCAGGCAAGTCAATTCCTTGTTGTGCATACCAGTCACGCACCAGTGTCCAGCAATCCGTTTCGCCCCAAACCCATTCACGTCCCAGCAGCGTTTGACTTACAACGCCAGGCTTCATCTGGTGCCACTGTCCCGTCTTTGGTTCAACAATCCACCAGGGCAGCGCACTGCTTAAACACGCTTGCTTGTCCTGTTGGCTTGGTTCTAGGTCCCCACTCGGGTGACTGTGAACAATCGCAATGACTTCCCCTTCATCTTCTGCTGCAGCCCAGTCTTCAGGGTCAATAACAAACTCGCCGTCATCCGCTCCAGCAAGATTTTGACAAGGCCAGTAAACCTGCCTGCCTCGTTTGACGATGACAAGACCACAGCTTTCGCTCGGCATAGCTTCAACTGCGTGCTGCAAAGCCGATTTACGCCACATCATTTGAACTGACCTACGCCGGGGAACGACCCAAATGGTAGACCGCTTTGCGGCTTAATCGAAAAAAGGTCTGGAGCTGTAAAGGTGTAAGAAGCCTGGCTTCGCGTTGCTTTTTCATAAATCGCATAGCTAGTCTGTTCACCATCTGCCAATCCCTGCGGCTTAGTCAGGCGTATCCGTGTTGGGCTGCTTTTCTTTTGCTGTACCTTTGTCCCTTCATAAATATCATCGCCAATCACAAAATCTTTAACCGCCACAGTGCTGTGATTGCCAATGCTTAAAAATCGACCTTGCTCCGTGTAAGTGCCAACCTCTTCCTCCCCGGCGGTTGCTGGATAAACCTGAGTCAAAACGTCTGCGTTAAAATCAATGTTTAAGTAAACAATCCTGCCGCTGACTTTAGAAACTCGCGTTCCGGCAGGCACCATCGCTCCACTTATTACCATTCCTGCCTCAATTCCCGCAGTGGTGGCATTGCTGATCATCTTTATCGCAAGCCCATTGGCTGTGATTGTGCCATTGAGGGTTACGGTTGATGTTCCAGTGGCAGCCGCCGACATTGTTAGCGTTGTGGCGGTTTTGGCTGTAACCGTAGTGTTGGCGGGGATGCCAAAGCCTGTAATCTCTGGCGATGCCGAAGGGTCCAGCTTTGCTAGCTCAGCCGTTTGACCTGAATCAACACTAAAGGTTGTGCTTCCTTTCGTAACGTCGCCAGTCAGTTCTAAATAGCCAAAACGCAGCTTGCAGCTATCAAGACGCTTGCCGCATTGATCTTGAGCCGGATCCGTAGTGACAGTGTCATCCGCTTTGTAATAGATGCTGCCTTGGTACGGGCAATCCACATGGGTGTAATCAAAACTGCTGCCGTTGTATGTACGATATTTCCATTGACAGGCGTTTCTAATTGTTTGCCGCTTAGGAACCCGAACGTTTTGCAGGTCAAAAGAAGCGGCTAACTCATATTCAACTAACTGCCGCGTTTCTGCTTTTTTTTGGTTGACGATGTAAATCTCAGAAGGCAGCAGGGCAGTGCTATCTGGCGTGCCATACGGATTAGTGCCTCCGTCAAAGTTCACATCGTCCAAGTATCTCGCCATTGTCCGCAATCGCGTAACCTTAGCGCCTTCCAAACCGTTAGGCAGCTGCGCCAAAATTGCGCTAATCGTGCCTTCAATGTTTGCGATCCTGATGGTAGGTCTTGGAATCTGACCGTTTCCTGTGTATTCAAAACCGTCAGCCTCAACAGGGAGTCGCGTGTAAGTGTTCCCGCCAAACACGATGTTCGTGCTTGATTCATTGGTTCCAGCATGAAACCGATAAACGGTTGTCGCACCATGCTGCGCTTGGTTTAGCTCAAGCTCGAACAGTTCAATGATTGCGCTTGGATTTGCGCTTTGCAGCTCTGAGATTGGAGTCGTCATCAGGGCTCAAATACTTGACGGAAGGTTGCAGAAATTGTCGCCCTGTTTAGATAAGGGATGCTCTTGGTCCAGTTATCGCACACATACTTGCCACTTGTCGATTCACCGGGAGGCGTAAAGGTGAACGACGCCTGGTCAGCAGCTCTTGCATCAAGAAAAGTTTCGATCGTGTCAGCCTGTGACTCTGACACTACAAACGTCAGACTATAGGTTTTGGGATTTGTTAGCAGCCCAAAAGCGATCCTTTGCTCATATCCATCGGCAAATTGAACCTTCTTGTAGCGAGGTTGACTGGTCTTTTGTACGCCGTATGTCGGCTGGATTGATGGGAAAGTAGCCATTAGCGTGCCAGAAGCCCTCCGGGTCGTTGTTGCTTAATTAGCTCAGCTTGTACGGCTGCTCCTAATGCCTGACCAAGCTGCTTGGATCTTTCCTCATCACCTTCGGCGGTAGTGCCAGAAGCGTCAACGTTAACGGTCACGTTCGCGCCTCCCAAAGAACTGTTCGGGGCAATGCTACCTGTTCTGCCTGGAGTAAACAGCTCTGGTCCTTTCTCGCCAACAAGGTAAGAAGTCCCGCCTTTGACTGTGCCGCCAGAGGCTTTACCACCGCCAAAAATCTTGCCCAGAAATCCGCCGATGCTGCCAGCAGGACCAGTAATTGAACTCAAAAGCATCTGGATGCCGGAGCTTAGCATTTGGTTGGCAATATCCTTGAGGATGCCCATGCCAACCTCCCCTAGTGATTTAGTCCCGTCAATAGCGCCTTTAATGGCGTCAACAACGCCGTTAGTAATGGTTTGGCCTATTCCCTGATAAATCCGGTTTAGATTTTCCGCAGCCTGCTTTTCCTGGTCTGCCCGTTTTTTGGCTTGGTCCGCTAGTTTCTTCTGGTCGTCAAGAAGCTGTTTGGTAGCGTCTTGCTGAACGAAAAGGCCCGTTAAGGCATCTAACTCAGCCTTGATCTGCTCATCCGTAAGCCCTTTTTTGTTTTGCAGCAACTCATTGATCCGAATTTGCCGCTCAAATTGCTGCCGCTCCTCTTGGTTAAGGGCTGACGCCAGCAGGGTCTGATTTTGAAGCGACAAAACGCGGTCCGCTGAAGCCTGTGCGATTCGCTCAGCTTTCTCGGCTTCTTTGTCCGCGTCTTTATTGGCGCCGCCGCCCAATGCGCCACCTGTTGGGACAATCCCATTCGCAGCCTGCTGTTGCGGGGTCGTTCCGCCGCCCTCAGAGAATCCTCGGCCAGCCTCTACCGTCGTTCCGACAAAGCCAGTAACAGCGGTGATTGCTTGGCCTGCGACTTGCTGAGCTGCGCCACCCACGGCGCTGATTAGCTTGGCCGCTTTTTCAAGGATGAAACGGACAGGGCCAGGGAGCTTGTTGTAGAGGCTTTGGACAACAGAGGCGATCTTGTTAAAGGCACCAGTGAAGCCATCGACCAGCGTCCGTTTGATATTCGCAACCCCGTCCTTAATCCCAGAGACCATGCCACCGATGAACTCGCCGAAGCGGACGCCAAGGCCAATGATGAAATCGCTGATCTGGCCCAGCGTGTCGAGGAAACCTCGGTAGGCCTTCTCAAGCTCAAACGCAACATTGACCCCATCCATGCCAAGGGCTTGGCTGATTGCTGCACCGATCTGGGTAACGGCCGCGATGATTGCCCGGAAAGGCGCCACCGTGTTTCTGACAACGGCCGCAAGAAACTCGACAGTGACGGCCGCGACCTTAAACGTTGACTTCAGAAGAACGCCAAGTTCTGAGCCATCGGCGAACAGGTTTTGGAAGGCCGTTTGCAGTCGCTTGATCGAGCCCTGAATTGTGTCTGCCGCCTCAAACGCTGCCTTGGCCGCGGCACCCTGCGAATTCTTCTGATTCTCTAGAAGCTTGTTGAATTTCTCGGTGTCGTTCAGCAGGGCCAAGATCGACGGCCCGGCCTCAGTGCCAAAGGCCTTGATCACGGTACCAGCATCGGCCCCAGATTTCTTGATCTTCTCAAGCGTGCCCGCCAGGCCGTCCGACTTCAGGGTCGAGGCGCTGATATCTACCCCAAGCTTTTTGAACTCGTCGCCGACCTTGCCAGCAGCGACCTGAGCGAAAGCCGTCTTCAAGGCCGTGAAGGTGACCTCTGCGCCTTGGCCCCCTGCGGTGATCTGAGCGACTGCAGCGTTCACCTCTTCGAGAGGAACACCTAAGGCAGCAGCGACAGGGGCCACCTTTGCGATGTTGGCCGCATATTGACCGATGACGATCTTGCCGTCGTTCTGGGTCTGAATGAAGCCATCCACCAGCTTGGCCGCCTTGTCAGCCTCCAAGCCGTAGGCGTTCAAGACAGAGGTGGTTGCATCGCCAACGGTGTTGATATCAGAGAAGCCACCAGTAGCGCCTTGGCTGGCCGCCTTCAGGATGCCTGCAGCGTCGGCCGCCTTGGTGAAACCAGCCGAGGCCACGTCATAGGCCGCACTGGTTAGGTCAACGACGCTGGCCTGTCCCTGCAGCTCGTTGCTAACACCTTTCAGCCTGCCGACTAACTCTTTGCTGTTGACGCCCAAGGATCGAACCTTGGCCTCTGCAAAATCCTGCTGGGACAGCACCTGAAAGGCTTGGGTCATTGCACCCGCAGCCGACAGGAGCAGGCCGACAGGGCCTAACGCTGCCTTGACTGCAGCACCAAGCGCACGAACACCAGGGGCCGCCAGCTTGGCCGAGGCCCCAAACTTCGTCGTCCCAGCAGCCGCTGCACCTGCAGCCCGGCCCTGTTTCTCAAGGGCTGACTGGCTACCGCGTACAGCCTCCTGGAGTTTCTTTGTATCGCTAGCTAGATCCTTTGTCGCACGCTTGGCCTGCGACGTTTCAAACCTAATGGCAACGTCTGCCACAGCACGCCCAAGACTGAGTGCAGTCTATCGGCGGCGCCTTGCCTTATTCATTGCCTGTTCTTCGCGCTCGCCCTTTAGCTCATAGTACGCCGCAAAATGAACAAACTCCGCGTCGGTTAATTCCGTGCGGAGCTTGCTCACTGTCATGCCTAACTCGCAGGCCAAGAAGAACTCAAAATTGAGCCAGTTGTCCTGCTTCAGTCGTTTTTTGCTTCTTCCATGCTGGTGTCTTCGCCAAGACCGAAGAGGAACAGTTCCAGTTCGTTGAGCACAGACTCAGGCAGTTGACGCTGGAGCTTCGGTGCATCAGCAGCGACGAAGGCTTTGGTGCCATCCTCAAGCTCTGCCATCTGGCACAGCATTTGGGTGCTGATCTCTAGCGCTTCTTCACTGCCAGCAAGGGCCTGGGCCTTCTTGCGATCAGCACGGGTGATCGGCTTGAAATACAGGTCAACGACGGGCTTGCCGTCTGCATTCTTAAGAACAAATTTGCGACGCTGGCTGAGGTCAAATGCCTCAACCAGCAGATCGACAGTTCGCTTTTGGGCTGCCATCTAGGGGGCGAATAAATCGCCCCGACTATACACCTGATTATTCCAGGTTGCCGGTGATAGCACCGCTGGTCACAAAGTTGCAGCTAACGACAACAAGTTCACCAACAGTAGAAGAAATCTCCATGTCAGTGATAATTCCAGCGAAGCTGATTGAATCAGAGCCGGAGGTTGTGCCGGTAGTGAACAGCTCAAAGGTTGCGTCTGCAGCATCAGCAGTGGTCAGAACGTCTTCCAAGAAGCCAGCCTGGCCAGTTGCGTCGGGGTCGTAGACGAGTTCTACGGTGCCGGAGCCGGAGATCAGGCTGCCAACAAAGGAACGGAAGGTGT
>Ga0255768_10006821_pt1 | contig 10784 bp, 10 predicted proteins | sample 071ome_33_FD_179983 | JGI IMG/M metagenome (GOLD analysis project Ga0255768, IMG submission 179983) | Coastal salt marsh microbial communities from the Groves Creek Marsh, Skidaway Island, Georgia - 071412AT metaG (version 2) | ecosystem: Environmental > Aquatic > Marine > Intertidal zone >...
TCTTCCTGCTATCAAAGTCCAACAAAAGCTCGGGTAGTGTCTGATCTTGAGCCTCAGACTCTACGACTTGAAATGATTCACTCATGACTGTCCTCGTCAAAAAAGGCTATAGCGTTGAGCCATGGGAAGCACTGCCATCGGTTCACACGTCAATATTTCGCCATTTGCCCTCACCTCATAGGTTTCGGGATCAACTTCAATCTCAGGCAACCAATCATTGTGAACCATGTCGGCTTTTGTCACCGTGCGGCAGTCCCTGACAGCGCTCAAGTGCTTAGCGAGCCGAAGCTCGTCAAGCGCTCCATGCTCGAGAGAGGCGGCAGAAACAAATAGTAAGGAATTCATGCCCACTGCTCCGCCATAAGCACCAAACATGGGCCGGAAATGGACGGGCTGCGGCGTTGGAATGGACGCATTGGGGTCGCCCATCGGTGCAGCGGCGATGGCTCCACCTTTGATAATCATAGCGGGCTTAATGCCAAAAAATTCGGGCTTCCAAAGCACCAAATCAGCCAGCTTTCCAGGAGCGATCGAGCCCACCTCATGACTGATGCCATGGGTAATCGCTGGGTTGATGGTGTACTTCGCGATGTATCGCTTGACCCGTGCGTTATCGTGATCGACCCCAGCTTCGAGCACTCCACGTTGCACCTTCATTTTGTGCGCGGTCTGCCACGTCCTGATGATGACTTCACCGACTCGACCCATGGCCTGGGAGTCGGAGGCAATCATCGAAAATGCGCCTAGATCGTGAAGGATATCCTCTGCTGCGATGGTTTCTTTGCGAATTCGCGAGTCTGCAAACGCAACATCCTCAGGGATATTTGGGTCCAGATGATGACAAACCATGAGCATATCGAGATGCTCATCCACGGTATTCACCGTATAGGGCCGAGTAGGATTCGTTGAAGACGGCAATACATTAGCGAAGGCGCAAGCCTTGATGATATCGGGCGCGTGACCGCCGCCCGCACCCTCGGTGTGATAGGTATGAATCGCGCGACCAGCAAAAGCCGCAAGCGTGTCTTCGACAAATCCTGATTCATTCAAGGTGTCAGTATGGATAGCAACCTGGATGTCGAACTGCTCAGCGACATTCAAACAGTTATTAATCGAAGCAGGCGTGGTTCCCCAATCCTCATGCAATTTGAGTCCCATCGCGCCGGCCCTCACTTGCTCTTCAAGAGCGATTGGCAAACTGGCGTTACCTTTACCCAAGAGGCCGATATTCATCGGGAAAGCGTCGGTTGACGCCATCATTTGCGACAGATGCCAGGCGCCAGGCGTGCAAGTCGTCGCGTTGGTACCCGTCGCCGGCCCAGTCCCTCCACCCAGCATGGTGGTTACGCCACTCATGAGTGCCTCTTCGATTTGCTGAGGACAGATGAAGTGAATATGCGCATCAATACCGCCTGCAGTGAGAATACAGTTCTCACCAGCGATGACCTCTGTGCCTGGTCCAATCACAATATCAACGCCAGACTGGGTATCAGGATTACCCGCTTTACCGATGGCGTGAATCCGCCCATCTTTCAATCCAACGTCTGCTTTGATAATTCCCCAGTGGTCAATAATGACTGCATTGGTAATCACCGTATCCACGGAAAATTCGCGTGAGGCCTGGCTCTGCCCCATCCCATCACGGATGACCTTTCCCCCACCAAATTTCACCTCATCACCGTAATGGGTTCGATCCGCTTCGATCTCGATCCAAAGTTCTGTATCTGCGAGTCGAAGGCGATCCCCGGTCGTGGGACCATACATATCTGAATAGGCTTGTCTTGAGATCTTCATTTAATCTGCACCCTTAAGTTCGCCCATGACATCCCCTCGAAAACCGTAGACCTTGCGATCCCCAGAAAAGGGAATAAGCGTGATATCTCGTGATTGACCTGGTTCAAAGCGAATCGCTGTGCCTGCGGGAATATCAAGGCGACACCCCATGGCCAGATCTCGGTCAAACGATAACGCCGGATTTGCCTCAGCGAAGTGGTAATGCGAGCCCACTTGAATCGGTCGATCGCCAGTATTGGCGACGTTGAGCGCCACCCGATCGCGCCCCTCATTGAGCTCAATATCTTCATCACGGAGCTGTCTTTCTCCTGGAATCATCTCTTCAGCCTCTTAATTGATTGGGTCGTGAACAGTGACCAACTTTGTCCCATCGGGAAACGTCGCTTCGACTTGCACGTCGTGGATCATCTCTGCCACGCCCTCCATGACCTGGTCACGGGTCAAAAGCGCTCGTCCACTCGACATCAATTCGGCCACCGTCTGCCCCTCTCTTGCCCCCTCAAGAATTGCCGCAGAGATGTAAGCAATCGCCTCCGGGTGATTGAGTTTTAGGCCCTTGGCCAGTCGTCGTTCTGCCAGCAGGCCGGCAGTGAAAATCAGCAATTTATCTTTATCTCTGGGAGTGAGATCCATCACCTGCTCCTTCCATCATGTTGACCAAATTCGTGCATCATCCGCGCTTGGACCGAGTTGTCTCAGAACCGAATGACGCACCGCGTTTAAACCCTCCCGACAACCCTCGGTTGAATGACCGAGATATCTCGCAATCAACAGTTCACCTTTTTGGGTTAGCTCCAGCTGCGCCCACTGCCCTTCGGTCGAGGGTAGAGAAGATTCGGATAACTGATGTCTTAACCGCGCTAGGTGATCGTCGAAACTAGGATCGATCGGGCAGTTCGAAATAAATAGCGTGCCTGCTACCGTGGCGCTGGCGAGCCCCCACTTCGCATCTGCGAATCTCTGATCCTGGCTGTCGATCATCAGGTTTTCTCGGTGCAGTAAACGCGTATCTCGGTAAATGTGCCAATGGGCCTGACAGGTTCCGTGAGAGAATTGCTCACCCGACGCCGTTCGACCTAGCGCAAGGATTTCCCACCCTACAAACCGGCCATCCGCTTCCAGGTGCACACCGGTCGTCATCCTTGGAGAGGCTCCCCGAAACACAATCGTCTCAAGGGGTAACCATTCGAGAACGGCGCCTTGTTTACTGGTCAACTGACACCCCTGGATTTGCTGCAAATCACCGTTATCTACACGGTAGAACTTCGTTGCCGACGGGGTAGTAATAAGCGCTCGACTTCCTTCCCTCGCCGACACCTTGATATCGATCGAATCGCCACCAACCACGCCGCCAGGCGGATGGAGAATATACAAGTGCACACTGCCATTGGCCTGTTTGAAAGGACGTTGAACCTGCAGCGGCCCACTTCGCTCATTAAGCAATAGCGCGCTTCTACCCCTTACTCGCCCAACGTCGAGGCAAATAGAGGCCGGCCAACTCGAATGATCGGCAGCAGTAGCATTGGGTGTCGAAACAAACACATTCATCATGCAAAATTATACGAGGCTATTTTGTATTCCTATCTTTAGCACGACTTTGACACTCGGGCCTCACTCGTTACGAAGATCGCCAGCGCGGCAACCGTAAAATCGAATGGACGGATTGCTTCCTCTTCGCTCCCATCCTGCATGCTGCCCTCTTGGGCGGTTTTTTCTTACCTGCTTTTTTCCTGCGAGCTTTTTTTGCCCACCTTTTACTTGCGAGTTTTTTACTTGCGAGCTTTTTACTTGCGAGCTTTCTTCGTTGACGCGCTTGTTTTCCTCGCTTCGGTCCCTCTATCTAAGAATTATGTTGGATGGGCGCTATGGTTGTGCGGTCATGGCTTGCACCGGTTGGTTGCTACGCCTTCTCACTGTTTTATTGGTCCTTTATCGCCGTTCTCTTATCGCTCTTTACCGCTTTCTCACCGCTCTCTCACAGTTACCTGCATTTTTTGTGCCGCATCGATAACGACAAAATGGAAACGCCAATCGCTCAATAGATGTGTCATGAAGAGTGCAGGCATACGACATGAGTCAAGTCCCGCCTGTTATCCGGCCGAGTGCTGCCCAACCGGAGACCCTTAATGAGCAACGAGCAAACTGCCGTCACTCCTTTATTACCTTTATGTCTTATCGCACGCAGACTTTAGTCCTCGATACCCTACATCTTGGGTTTAGTGCCCAGAGCCGGTTTGGCTAGTGGTCCAACATTCGAGGCACCCATTACTCAATCTCGAAACCCACGATCTACATTCAAGCGGTTGAGAAGACCGCTTCTTTCACGCTTCCGTTCAAGTTAGCGATTCGATCAGATATGCTGCACAGAAAACCGAACAACCGAATGTCTCTCTCGATTCAAGCAAAACCGATTCATCGCGACGATTTCGCGCCCTTTGGCGACCTGGTCACCCCTGAATCCGCGCACGAACAGCTGTCAATCAATCAAGGCAGAACAACGCGTTTCGATAATCTAGCCAAACTTTCCCTCTCGAAAGACACCATTCCTGTCAGCGAACAGCCGTTAGACGCCTCGCTTACGCCATGCGTCAGCATCTTTCGGAGTGACTTAACGACGCTCCCCTTTTTGATCGAAAGCCTCGAGCGCCACCCCTTGTCGAGTCAACTCTTTTTTCCGCTCTCAGATCGCCCATACTTGGTCATCGTTGCGCCCGCGGGTCCCCTCAAGGAAGCCAATATCCAAGCATTTATAGCAACTGGTGTTGGCGTCAATTTTCACCCCGGTACTTGGCATCATTTTAATTTAGCCCTTACCGCTCCGTCTGACTTCCTGGTCATCGACGCCCATTCGAGCGAGCCCAACTGCGACGAGCAATCCCTCAATCAGCCTATCGAGGTCCGCCTGTGAGACTCGACACCTTTTTGATCTCCTACAGCGATTCAAGCTTTACCAACCCCCACGAAGTGGCCTTACCCCAACAACCAGAAAATCGAGCTGGGCAGTTTACGCACATGGGCGCCCAGTACTGGGGCTTCGAGACCAAACGCCACGACGCATGGACCCTTCATCCAGACAGCGAAACGCTTACTTTTTCGCCGACCGCGCAGCATGAGCTGGTGCTTGGCCTCAAACAGCCTGCCATCGTGCACCAAATTGATATCAGTACACACTGGTTCACTGGCAATCAGGTTCCGGCCGTTTCTATTGAGTTGATTAGAGGAGATCAAGCGGTAACCGTAGTCGATCGCCATCGACTTGAGCCTAATGCTGAGGTCACGCTTCGTTGTCAACCAACAGAAGCAGACAAATGTCGGGTGCTTTGCCATCAGGAAGGCGGGATCTCGCGCATTTCACTCTTTGGTGAAGCGCTTCAAGACCGCTCGCAGCCAATCAATCTTCTCGAATCCGCAACTATCTGCTCAGTCTCCAATGCTCACTACGGGCATCCGGCCGATGCCATCGCTGGCGTCCGGGAAGTTGATCACATGAGAGGATGGGAATCTGCTCGCGGCAGTTTCGGAGAACATGCCGTCTTTCATTTTGACCAACCGGTGACTCCAAGCACGCTCGTTGTCGATACCTACCTGCATCGACTCAACCCTCCGCTGTGTTGCCAGTTATTCGCACTTCCCTTGGAGCAAACAGCCCACGCGTCGCTCTCAGAACCCATACTTCCTAAATGGGAGGTAGCGGTCAGCCAGGAATATGGTTTTAAGCCTGTCGAGGATCTCTCTGCGTTCATGTCGAACGAACTCGCCAAGTCGCGGACTGACCAGCGCGATATTCAGGTAAGGATGGGGAGAGATACGTCTCCTTGGACGCCAATCACTGGACTCATTGGTCTCTGCCCCGATACCTATCACGAAGAGGCCACCGATACCGGGTTAACGACTAAGGCGCTCTTATTTGTTTTCTTTCCCAACGGGGGCATCCATGGGCTAAAGGTTTATGGGGATCGCACCTGATTGATCCACGCTTGTTTTTCATCTTCAGGCAAAAAACTAGCCTCGAACCCGTTACAGACCAGCTGCCGCAATTGATCAAGCGATGGATCAAAGGCTTGGATCATTTGCTCCACATTCTCTATCAGATACCCGCCAAAGTAGGCTGGATCATCCGAATTAATCGTGACGCAAAGCCCTTCATCCAACAGTTGAAACAGCGGATGTTCAATCAACTGATCGAAGACTCGCAGTTTCAGATTGGATAGCGGACACATAGTTAACGGAACGCGGGACTCCGCCAATTGCGCTTTCAACGAGGAATCTCTGACGCATTGCACGCCATGATCAATGCGGCTGACACCCAATTCGTTCAACGCTTCGGAAATATAGTCGGGGCCGCCCTCTTCACCCGCGTGGGCAATCCGACGCAAGCCAAGCTTAGCGGCTGCTTCGAACGCGCGCTTAAATTTCCCGGGGGGGTGTCCGACTTCTGCGCTATCCAGGCCGACTGCCTCGATATGTTCAAGGTAAGGCTCTGCTAACTTTAATGTCTCAAGCGCCGATGCTTCTGACTGGTCTCTCAAAAAACACATCAACAAGCGCGTGCTTTGTTGCCACTCGGTTTCGGCTTTCTTGATCGCCGCCAAAAACCCTGGCATGAAGACGTCGAAACCAATGCCCCTAGATAGATGAGTCTGCGGGTCAAACATGATTTCCGCGTGGACGATATGTTCACGCCGACACTGTTCCAAATAAGCCAGCATCAACTCGTAAAAGTCATGCTCGTCGCGTAAAACGCCAGCACCCAAATAGTATAGATCCAGAAAGCTCTGCAAGTCCTCGAAGTGATAGGCTGCCTCCACTTCGGCCAATGTCTGATAAGGCAATTGGACGCTGTGCTTGTCGGCAAGCGCGAGCAGCATTGATGGCTCGAGTGTGCCCTCTATATGTAAGTGCAGCTCAGCCTTCGGCCACTGCTTAATCAAAGACAATCGGTCTTCTGTCGTCATCGTGCATTCCTTCTATTCAGTTGCCGCACGGGGCAAACGCTCGGAGCGAGGCAAACCCAACTTGTTTTGCACAAGGTTAGCTAACCCTTTGCTTCGACGGAATACAAGCGATGGGCACGCTACACCACTTCGCTTGATCGAGCCACAACAGCGCCGTATATCTGAACTGCTCGTTACTGGCGTTGCCTACTGCGCTTTTTCAATTAGTGCTTGATTGTGGCCTCAACGCTCACTCGCGGTGGCTGGTGTTGATATTCGTCCCAGCCAGCGATCAACGCATCAACCACTTTTGATGCCACGGTATAGGCAGACTCTACTGCGACCCCAAGTCCCGAATAACCCTCGTTTTCAGCGAGTAAATTCTCTGCCGCTGTCACACCGGGCGGTTGCATCGTATAGTTGCTCGCCGTTCGCAGCACTAGCAATCGATCGACGTCTACCTTGCCAATCCGCGCGAGCCAAGATAGCGACAAATAGGTCCCAGTATCTTCCATACCTGACGAAACGAATTCACCTTTGCCATCGGTCCAATAGTCCACCCACTGATTGGCCCAGTCATTCAGGATGGCGCCATGCCAAAAGGTGAGCGCCGCCAACTGATCTCCCTTTAGAACGAAGGGTGGCTTTTGCGCCATCGGGTGCTCGGTATAAAGCGCTCGATGTTTGGCTGCCCCCGGATCATCGATTAGCTTCATGTCTTTGGTCAGCTCATAGGCCCAGTTGACGAGCTCTGGGTCTAATGCGTACATCTCACCCGTAGGCGAGGGACGATTCGGATCAAAGGGTCCTTTGGTGTAGCGGGCGAAATACCCAAAGGGCCAATCTTCAGGAATCTCTCGGGCATCGATCTCGTGAGATAAATCCCCGTCAATCAGATACTCAGCCCAAGCCGCAGATCCAATGGATGCGTCCGCTGGATCAAAACCAGCGATCCCGGTCACCACCCAATAGGCATTGGTTAAATCAAAACGAGGATCCATGCCAAGCGCCATAATCGCAGCCGTAGATCTTGCCGTGCCTATCCCAGTGACCATTACCATCAATCCAGTATCAGGATCAAAATGTAAGTCGCGATAACCCAAAAATGGATAGACCGTAGACAGCTGCCGGCGTTCTTTCCAGAGTTGGAATTCACCGGCTCGATCACCCTCATCAGCCCCGATTTCAAACATAGTCACCACAACCACCTTCACTTGGACTGGCTCGATACGCTCATCCATCAAGTGTGTTGGGTCGCTTGCACTGGGCATTGCTATCGCCAGCGCCAAATAGAGCCCCAAAAAGGCCCTAGTGAATGCAGATACTCCTGCTAATTTCTCGGACATATCGCCTTTCCCTTCCACTTCATTTTTCTAAGGAACAAAAAAAGGGGCGCAAGGCCCCTTTTTTCATCGCTCTCCTGCTTAGAACTTGTAGGAGACTTTTGCTTGATAGTGCCTTGGCAGTTCCGGCAAGACGACGGTCGTTCCGAACAAGTCTGGGAAGTTAGCCCGGAAATAACGCTCGTCAGTCACGTTCTTAGCCGCCAGGATGAAGCCCCAATCATCGGCTTCATAGCTGAGGCTCAAATTAAGCAGCGTGTATGCTGGCAGCCGTACCGCGTAGGACTGACCCGACGCTGTGTCGTCCACATCAACAACACTTCCACTAACTGCTACGCCGTTACCAAAGTCGTAGGTGGCCGTCATTGACATGATGTTTTCAGGCATACCTGCTCGAACCCCTTTACTAGGTCCTACGGGGATCAATCCACCGACTTGTCCACCCCAAAGCAATGTTGGGTCGATCAATGGAAGGTCCTCAGCACCCAAGAACGAGAACTCGCTGCCTGCAGCAATGGTTGCGAGCATCAATGCTTCAACGTTGCTGTAGCCGAACGTCATCAGGAACTGCTCGTTAACAGCCCAGCGCAATTCGAACTCCGTCCCTTCGGTTTTAACCGCCTGGTTAACCGTGATGGACTGAGCATTGAAGTCCGTTCGCTCCATCTCGTAAGTCGACAATGCGAAGTACAACCGATCATCGAGCAAGCTGCCCTTGATGCCGTACTCCATCAGTTCTGAGCTATCAAATGCGGCGTTTGTAAAGACGTTACCCACCTGAAGTTCGGCGCCCTGGCCTGCGATCACGGTGTTCTGCTCGGACGCAGTCACATAAGGGACGAGACCCATAGGAGTTGCCCAACTCACACTCGCAGTCCATGACACACCATTGGGCTCGTCAGTTGCCTCGTTGACAGCCACATCTACACCGCCCTCACTTGACGTGAATGCCGCATCTGATTGGGTCTTTCCAGCTGGCGTCTTCGCGTACATATCGATGCTGTCGTAGCGCGCACCCAAGAGTAGCGATAGACCTGATTCATGGGTCATATCCAGCATCACGCCAAAGCCAAAGTTGGTGTAGTCACCGACGTAGTACTCACTGTATTCAGCATCGATACGTGTCGATAGCACACGGCGGTCTAATGCCGTTGATGGCCCCGTCAAGTCACGTCGCGCGAAGTACTCGTTGTAGTAGTCATCACCGTGCTTAAAGTTGGTCTTTCTGATGGAGGGGGAGATCTGCACCGACGTTGTCAGCGAATCGCCTTCAAACACCTTGCTCAAAATAAGCTGCTCTTCGATCACCCAAGTGTCATGGAACTGAGAAAAGCCATAGGCATTCTCGTTCAAGTTCTCATAAGTTTCATAGAAGAGCTTGTTGGTCAGGTTCCAGTCACCGCCTAGCGTCACATCGATATCGAAGTACAACGTGGTGACCTGATTCTCAAGCGTATCGTCATCAGCAATTAGCGTTGACGACATAGGCAGTTGAGCCGTACCAACGTTCTGCAGAATCATGTTTGAATTTTCGTAATCGTATCCAAACGATGCGTCGCTCAGCGTAGCGAGGTCCATCTCTTTTTGACCAAAGAACGCGTATAGCGCGAACGGGTTAATGTTGCCTGCGTAGTACTCCGCATGTGAAATGAACCCATCAAGGTCGGTGTCGAGTGGAATTGGCGTACCCGTGATGTACGTTCCGTTGTCGATAAGATCCTGAGTTAAACGGTTCCAGCCCGCATTCTGTGACCCATCATAGTCGTGCCACATCCCACCGAACTGCAACCGAACGGTGTCACTCAAATCCATGTCGAAACTAGCTTGGATAAGCGCCTGGTCCACCCCTGGTGCGTTGGTATAGAAGCTATCCGAGTGCTCCACTTCCCCGTAGAGGTAATAGCCGAGCGGCTTGCCGCCAAGCTCAGCAGGGCCACCCACTTCCGCAGTCATTACGCTCTTGTCCCAGCTGCCGCCCGTGTATGAGATCGCACCGACCCGCTCTTCAATGTAAGAGCCAGTCTCTTCGATACGCGCAGATTTTGGATTGAAGTTAAGGTACCCGCCGATTTTAGAGGGTCCGTAGATGGGGGAAGCTGGCCCGCGAACAATATCGACTCGGTCAGAGGCGCCAATTGGCGTCGGGTAGTTGCCCGGGTTATCTAGTCTTCTCACTCCTCGGAAATAAGTCTCGCCAGCCGTTCCTCGGACATCAAGTGAACCGGCAACACCGAAGAACGACTGCGTGAAGGTCCCAGGAGCGACAGCAACCAGCTCGTCGATGTCCGCCATATTGAAGCGGTCCATCATTTCTTCCGATACCGTGGATGCAGAGCGTGGCGTCTCTAAAATGGACTTCTCAAATCCAAACACTGACTCAACACGCTCACCAGGTAAGCTGCCAAGGTCGCCCTTGACAACAATTTCTTCCATCTCTTCTGCCATCGCATTTGAGCCCGCAATCGCAAGCCCCACCGCTGCAGCTAGTGTCAACCTTCTGACATTCTTATTCATAGATTTCCCATTCTTAGAATGAATGATTGTCGGCCGCTTACGCAGCCAACGCCCCGAGTCCTTGTTTGTAGACCAACTGCACCTCGACATGCCTCTATCAAGATCGGCGGCCTACTCACCGCCTCAATTTTCAAACTGCTAACGCTCTACCGCTTATCTTTCTTGGCCTGTTGCCGACTGGCTCCCAAGTAACATCTTG
>Ga0255768_10006822_pt1 | contig 10784 bp, 11 predicted proteins | sample 071ome_33_FD_179983 | JGI IMG/M metagenome (GOLD analysis project Ga0255768, IMG submission 179983) | Coastal salt marsh microbial communities from the Groves Creek Marsh, Skidaway Island, Georgia - 071412AT metaG (version 2) | ecosystem: Environmental > Aquatic > Marine > Intertidal zone >...
AGACAAATACAACATATCAATATATTTCATACACTCACGAAACTTATCACTAATTTTATATTGACAATTTGTTGCTACGATTAAAAAACAATCTGGAAAAGTTTCTTTGAACATTCTACACACTTCGTCAAATTGTGGGTGTAGCATTGGTTCTCCCATACCCATAAGTTTTGCTTCTTTAATTGGGTGATGTTTTATTCCGTCTAATAACTTACCCCAATTTTCTAATGACATATGTTTTAGTGGGCCTATCACTTCATCACGATTACAAAAACTACAATCTAAGTTGCAATAATTGGTTGTTTCTAAATATGCGTATGTTATTGGTTTCATAATGTTACCTTTGTTATATAATTTATAATATCCATCAAGTAATTATCTCTATCGATTAGGTATTTTAAATTATCTCTATTATGTATAAGAATTTCTTTTTGTTCTTCAAGCATTTTATTAAGTTGAGTTTTTGATAATTTACTTAAATCATACAATGAAGAAAATACTTTTTTACTACTTTCCCAATGTGAATAATTTCCATCATATGATTCATCCCACCATTTATCAAATGTTTCAAATCCAATTTGTTTTAATGCATCAAGTGTATAATCATTCCCAAGTATAAAAAAAGGTGAACCACATAAAATAGTTTTATATGTTTTTTCACTAATTAAAATAAACTGATTACTAACATATGATTCTCCAATAACTTGTACATAAGAATCTAAATAATGAGATGGTACTAAATTAAAGGCAAGATTTTGAGTTACATCATACTCATCAATTGAGACATTATCTTTACTATGCCATTCATCAAAAAATCTTAAAAATTCGGGTGATGGTGAACATCCCCATTCATCAAGTGTATCAATCAGATATTGTTTAGGAATTTCTTTAAAATTATGATATGAAATCATTCCTTTGTTAAAAACATTATATCTATGAGTGTTATAAAAGTTTATAAATCTATCTGGTTTTGAATTTCTTGAAAGCATTGTAAATAAATAATTTCTATCTTGAAGTTTATTAATTTTATCTATATTTTGTTCAAATATATTATCTGCAGATGGATAATTTAAATCTGTAGTTACATCATAATACAATTGACCTGTTCCATCTCTATCAGTAGGTTCGGTTAAAAAATTAAATTTTGCCATTTGTAAGAATGAATTTGTCTGTACTAAATAACTTATTGATGGATTTGGGTGTTCGGGTAAAGATTGAACATTTGGTAAATCAATATTTGCACTAACATAAAGTTTAATTTTTTGTTTATCTTTTTTTAATTCTCTAAAAATATCATACAATTGAATATATTTATCTACTCTATCTTCTGATTTAAGAGTGTGATAGTTTTTTTTACTTTCTCGTGGTGTTCCAAGTAAAATTATTGTTTTTTCTCTGTTATAATTTTTTTGATTTACAAAAGTATTTATAAACTCAACATATCGATGTGTATAATTTTCTGGTTCATGCATCGTAAAGAGTGGAAATATTACTAAATCAGAATCATCAAATTCCATCGTATTAAATTCTTCTAATGATATTCTTTTACAAGTATCATCAATAATTTTTTCTGTTAAATCAAATCCACCAAATTGTGCAGTATTTTTAGAAAGATGCTGATTATAATCTATTATAAATCTATTCATATTTTACAATTCTTTCTAATAAACGATTTTTCATTCTTACACAATCATCATAATAAGGATGACCAGTTTCAGTTTCCAGTTGAATTCTTAAAGAATCAGTATCTGGTATTAAGTAATAATTTAAATCAATCTTTTCTATCATCTTACCAATATTCAATTCGTTAGTATAATAAGGACCTTTTTGTTGGGTTTCTTCTATTGAATATACTTGGTGAAATAGAAATCTATCAAAATTAAATTTTTTCTTTTTATCTGTTGATTTTCTATTCAATATTAATTCTTCTTCACACTGTAAAATATCATACCAACTATCATATAACAGATAATTAATTTTTTTACTTTTCAAAAATTCTTGGATAGCCAAAATATAACTTATTGTCTGTAAATGTGCTAATTCATTATCATATAATTTTTCATAAATAAATCTATCAATCTCATTAGTAAATCCATCACCACCTGGATGATAATTGTTAAAGTGTTCTTCTCTTCTATGTGGTGAAGTTAAACCAACTATAACAAACAAATCATCGGTATTTTCTTGACAACTAACCCATTCAATTAATCTTCTAAATATCCAATCATTAGATGAACCATTTATTGAATCATTTATCAACTTATAATTTAATTCATTTGCTAATAACTCTGGCCATTCATTCACACACCAACTATCTCCTATAACATATAACCGTTTCATAATTAATCCATTGTGGTTCCTTGATTAGGTGTAGTTTCTTGGTCAGGTAATCTTGGTGAAATTGTAGTCAATCCCTCTTTTTCTGCATACTCTCTAAAAATTTCTAATCGTTCTAATCTTTCTTCATATGTGTTTGCCGCACTCTCCCATTCTATTGGATGTGGTGCCATATCTCCACCACCACCTACTGCAGACCTAATATGAAATTTTGCCTTACCCTCTACTTCTTGCATCTCCTTACTTAATATAAATGTACTCATACAATAAACTGCATCAATATGTTTTCTGTATTTTTTTAAAAACTTCATTGTTTCTTCAAAATCTTCTTTTGTTTCAGTAGGATAACCAACAATCAAAAATAATACGGTTTGTATTCCTGCATCCATACAATTCTTAAAAACTTCTGCAGCATATTCATTATCATACTCTCTAAACTTATAACCTTTTCTCATCTCTTTATTGATTCGTGGACTACCACTTTCAAAACCAAATGTTAAATGATGACACCCAGCATCAAACATTTTTTTACATACTTCTGGTGTAAGATTTTTATCTACTCTTGCCCATCCACCCCATTGAAATGGAACACCATGTGGTTCATCTTTATAATGGTCAATTATTTTTTCACATAATTCTTCAAGTATTGATTTACCACTTTCAGTTTCTGCCTTTCGTACAACATCAGTATTTACATAAGCACCTTTCCAAGATAAGAAATTGAATTGACCTCTTGGTAAATAACCACTTTCATCTAAATACAATATTTCTTCAAATATATTCTGTGAAGACCTTTTTCTAAAATCAGATGCCTTCTTCCAATATAATTTTACACCACAATAAATACAACTATAATTACATCCTCTACTTAAGACAATTGGAATTTCTGGTTGTTGATATAATTGAAAATCAATATCTGAATAATCTGGTATTGCAATACTATCAATATCTTTGATAAAATCTCTCCACTTAGTATTTTCTACTTTTCCATTTTCACCTAAATAGTAAACACCATCAATTGATTTATAATCATATTCTTCTTTTAAAATAGTATCACACACTTCTGATACGGTTATATCACCCTCTCCAAATACTAAAACATCTACTACACCACTTTGTATCATTTCTTTTAATTTGTGATTTGGATTGTAATGTGATGCAGTTGCCTCTGGTCCACCAATCATAATTTTTATGTTTGGTTGTTTAATTTTTAAAGCGGTACAAACTTCTAATGTAAACCATATGTTTGTATTGAAGATACAGAACCCAATGATACTTGGATTATTTTCAAGTAATTGTTCACAATACTCATTTACCAAATCCTTTATCTGTCCAATAACATGAACCTTAGAATAATAGTTTTCAGGATTATTCCAATTAGTTACATTTTGTAATAATGTTTTATATCTCTCTTCAAATGGATTTAACCCTTTACCTAACTCTTCTTTATTACGATACCAAAAATCTTGATTCAAATCTATTACTTTAACATTTTCAAATCCATTGTTAACTAAATTAGACTTTAAATACCCAAGTGATAATGGCACAGAATATGAATACCCAAATGGTGTCCAACATAAATTTATTTGTTTTTGTTTGTGTGTCATTCTGTTATTAAATCTATTATTCTTTCAAGATAATTATCTTCGTTTATTAATTGCTTTAACCTACTATAATTATGCTTTAATATTGGTAATTGCTCTTTTAATATAATGTTTAATTCTTTTTTTGGTTTTTTCTTCAAATCAGATAAAATATTAAATACTTTTTTACTTCTTTCCCAATGAGAAAATTCTTCATCATAGGATTCATCCCACCAATCACTAAAAGTTTCTAATCCCCACTCTTGTAATTTTTTAATCATTCTTCTATTTCCTAAAACAAAAAATGGTGAACCACACATTATTGGTTTATAAATCTTTTCTGTAAAAAATATGATATCTGGTGAAACCAAAGTTTCTACTGTAACATTAAAATAAGAATTTAAATAATGATTTGGATTCAATTGTAATGCCTGATTAACATATAAATCTACTTCATCTGCAGTATAATGATTTTCACCACGAGATTTACATTCTTTTAAAAATTTTGAAAAATCTTTAGTAACAGACATTAAATTATCAGATTCTACTTTCCATTGTTTATCAAATTTAAAACTATTAACAAATCCCATTGCAGGTCCAACTCTTCCCATTCGTAAAGAAACATATCCATCATCAAGTAAATTATATTTTTTTATATTATATAGATTTATAAACCTACACATTCTTGGTCTTCTCTGTAAACAAGTAAATAATTTATCTCTATCTTGAAGATTTTCTATTTTTTCTATATTTTTATTGAATATAGATTCAGAATTATAATTTATAATTAAATCCTCTGCCCATTCTAAAAACATACTCCCACTAACAAGTTTTGTTCTATTATTAGTTGGTTTTTCTATACCCCAACCTACGGAACCATCTACTAATAATTTTACTTTTTGATTACCTTTACCTACCATTTCATAAATTAAATCTGCTGCCTCTTCATTAGTTAAGTTTTTATCTCCACCTCGAATGTTTCCATTAGATTCTGCAGAAACCCCTAATATTAAATGTGTGTTTTCTCTAAAAAAATTTTTTGGTTTAAAATATTTTTTTATTTGTACTGCAATTCTTTCATATTCTCTATTTAATCGTTGTCTATTTAGAAAAGGTACAATAATAATATCATCTTGGTGATAACTTTTATCATTAAATTCATCCAAAGTGATAGGTTTAACTTTTTGTTTTAATTTATTATAACGAGTTTTATTCAAACCACTATTGGATAATCTTTCTGTTTTATCTAACCACCATTCTGAAAAGCCGTAATACCATTCATTTTTTAGATTGCCATCAGAATCCTTTACATCTTCATTTTTACTTAATTGTACTAAATATATCATCTAACTTTTTAAATTTAACTGGTTCATATAAACTTTCTTTTTCAAAACTATAACGATGTGGTTCTTTTGAAAATGCATATTCGTGTACACACCCTGCACCTTTTTTAGAATACATCTGTATATCTTTTTCTACTTGTTGATTGTGAAATTTTTCTGAATTATCTAAATTCCAACCTCTATTGTTTAAATACTTGTGATATTCATAAATATCAGTTACTACACCATTTGGACCAAATGTTTCTTGTATAGAACAATCCTCTATTACAAATCGTTTACCTTCTGGCCAATAACAATATCCAAAAGTACTAACCAACACACAGGCACCCAATGACATTCCAAATACATAAAATTCATCATAATCATTTGAGTTTGGTTGAGTTTTTAATGAATGTTTTGTATATTTATCATCAACAAAAAATGATGAAGTAGGAACATACCAAGCAGAATTACTTGATTCTAAAACTCTATCCATTAATAATTGAATATTTTTTTCTACTTTTGATACTGTTTTTGGAAATTTAAATTTTTCTCTTGAGATAGAATCTTTCCACCAATCAACTAATATAAATAATTTTTTCATATCTTATCCTCTTATCACCTTAGTAAATCCATTTGTAAGTATTAATTAATGATTTCCAATTAGATTCTCTTTTTATATGTCTTGGTCTTACTATTTGCCAACTTTGTAACAACATATCATAATCACGAAACTTACGAAGATTAATGTTTTCTGCATTTTTTAAAATATAATTCATAAAGTGTTTATTATTTGGATATTCAGTTGGACCTTTTTTAAAAACATCTCTATAATTTTTAATCAATGTTGCAGTTTCAGTATCAAATACCCATTGTACATCATTAATAGGAAACTCAGGATTTTCTAATTTAACATCCATTAAATCATCAATAAAAAATCTAACAGGTATTTCTGAATTTAATAAATATTGAATTTTTTTTGGAACAAACTTTTCTATTGTATGTCTAAAAGTATGAACTAAATCATATCTTGTTTTAACGACTACATCATATTCAGAAAAATCATTATCAAGAGATTCACAGATTGAATAATACATTGAATAACAATTTATCATATTTTCTTTACCATCCCACCCAAATGATTTAAATAATTTTTCAGATTCTTCTCTTGTTGTTAGTTTAAAGGATTTAGGGTTTAAAGTTTCTTTAACTAAGTTAATTTTATTCTTAGTTATATCTGTGGGTTCTACATCATCTAACCCAGGGCCTTCGTGATATGAAGTATAATCATAAGTATGACAAAAGAAATCACAATTTGGAAAAAATTGTAAAATTGATTCTTTACAATAATCAAAAGTTCTTATTTGACCTGAAAAACAAACTGCTATTTTCATATCAAATCCTTTTTTATTAAAAAACTATTATAACCAAATTCCACACTTAATCCATACTCTTCAGTAAATCGTATGACATCAGATTTTACATACTCAATATCATCTCCACCTATAGTTCCACCTTTTTTTATTTTAGGCCAGAAGTTTATTAAATCATTATACACTATATCTTTTTCGTGGTCTCCATCAATCCATACAAAATCTAATGAATCATCATTATATAATTTATGAGCATATTTTTCATCACAAGTGATAAAATTAACATAATCTAATAAACCTAAAACTCTTAAAGGGTGTTGTACTATTTCCATTATTCTTGCTATACCCCATTTTTTTTCTATATCATCAATATATAATTTAAAAGTTTTTAATGGTTCAGTTTTTGCAACTTGAATATGATGTTTAATAGTCCAGAACAAATCTATTGAATCAAACTTTATATCTTTACCACTATCTTTAATTAATTGTGCCATATGTGTAGCAGATTGTCCTAATAAAGTTCCTATTTCTACAAAATGATATCCATCTTTTGCCTCTCTTACCATTTGTGGATATATTCCCTCTGCATCATTAATCCAACCTGGAACATCTTTAAACGATTTTGGTTCTAAAGTATATCTTTCTTTATAATGTTGTGGTAAAAATCTATTTAAAAGTTCGTTCATAATTATTTAAATTTATTTATTATATAATTGTAAAACATTTCAGAAAGTTCTATATATGCTTTTGGACCTGGATGACCACAAGGTGCCACATAACAATCCATAGAAATATTATCTGGCCTTTCATTACTACCGTGTTTTTCGGTAAACCACTCATTCCAAGTATTATGATTAGGAAAATCAAAAAAATTAAATTTATCTTTATGATTAAACTCACTACATAAAGAACTAAAAAGAATTAGTTCACCACCACGAGAAACAATATAATCTTGTAGTGTGATTAATTTTAAATATAATTCTTCTGCTCTAACTTTATCATCAAAAGTATATTTATAAAATTTTTTAGTAAAATCTAAACCATCTTCTCTACCTAACAAACCAGAAAATAATCTTTCATTCCAATAATCATTAGTATCTTCGTTAGGATAAAAAGTTCTGTATTGTTTACTTATAGTATCATAATATTCAATTCTTGATAATTCTGTTAATCCAATTATAAAGAGAGTATTTTTGATTCTATTTTGATTATTTAATAACCATTCTATCATAACTCTACAAATATAATCATTTGATACTGCTGCCTCTCCAATATTATGATTTTTATTACCCCAAAAATCTGATTTATATTTACAATCCAATTTTTCTTGTAAAGACATTAAAAAGTGTGTATTTCCATACTCAATTCCAAAATCACCTAAATGACCACCAGCAATAAAACTACAACCATTTACTAATATTCTATCAAATTGCTTCACAGAAATACTCCATAAATCTTTTTAACTCAATATTTTCTTCTAATAGTTTTCTATTATAAATTAATTTATCTTTTACAGAATAATAAAGATTAATCGCATCTTCTAATGGTAATCTTGATATTCTTTCTACTTCTTCACAAACCATTTTTAATCGTAATCCATCGTCATCTATTGTATCATAACTTTCATCAAATATTTCAGAAAAAGTTTCAAATCCTCTTTCTTTTAAAATCTGTAGTGAGTTTACATTACCATAAATTAAAAATGGTTGATATTCCCATATATGACATGGTACTCCGTGTCTTAAAAAAGCGGCGTTTCTGAAAAATGGCCAAGATGATGGATAAACATTAAACAAAGAATCAAGATACATATTTTTTGTAAAATCTCTATCAGAATCAAAATCTATCATCTGTTCTTCACAAGTATCTTGTATGAAATATGGAAGTGTTTTTTCAAATTCTTTTTTAGTAGATAATAATTTATCTAACCATATTTTTGTTTTAGAATTTTTTGTAATTGGATAACCTATATCATGTCTTGCATATTTTCTGTGATGAGTATGAATAGTATCAATCAATTCATTATTCCACAAATGATGAGTGATAATAGTTTTAAAATGTCTATCATTTCTGTGTGGTTTCAACCAATGTCTTAAATTAGAACTATTTTTCACACTATTAAAATGTTCATCAAATGTATGATTGTTCAAAACCATTCCTTTATATACCTCATATTTTAATTCTATAGATTCTGTCATAATACCAATAACATTCATCCGTTCATAAACTTTATTTTTTTCACACCACAAGTTATGTTCTTCAGTTGCAATACAATTAGCAGTTATATAAATTATATTATTTGGTGGTATATTTAATTTATTCAATTCTTTATACATTGGTTCTAAGAAATTTAAATTTGAATCATCACTAACCAATGGTTGTCCTTCCAAATGATTTAAAAAGACAAGTTTTCCTTTTCCTTGTTTAACTCCCTCTAAAATAGTCGGATGTATATTTTTTAATACACTATACCAATTTTGATGCCAATAACAATTATAAAGAGTTAAAAATTTATCTTCATTATTATAATCACTTACATTTATTCTTGGTAGATTTATATTTTTTTGATTCAGAAGAATATTAAAATTACTAAAAAGAAAATTAAGCCAATCACCCTGTCCAAACAATATATTATTTCGTACATCAATATCTGGTAAAGTAGTATCCTCTAAAAAAATATAATCATTTAAATTTTTCATTTAAATACTCCCATAAAATTTCTGAAAAATGTTGATGTTGTTCTATATTTGGATGATTACCTCGATATGAGTTATCTACATTGTGCATATACTTTTTCCAATTCTTTTCATTATTTGGAAACTTAAAATAGTTTAAATTATTATCTTTGATGAATTTATCTTTCTCCTCTACTACCCACTCATGATATTCATAAACAAAATGAGTTTGCCATTCCCAATTTCCATAATCTAATAATGCATCAAACCATACTATATCTAATCCAAATTTTTTTGCATATGTATCTATTAATACTATATCTCTGTGAAGTTTTTGTTTTAAAAATTTTTCATTAAGAAAAAAAAGTAATTTTGTTTTAAAATATGGTATCACAAATTCTTTATATTCATCATCAGTAATACCTGAAGTTTCGGTAAAATATTGAACATCCACTGGTTCCTCTAAATTTGGATGTTGGAATTTTATATAGTCATTTATATTGTTTGACCATACATCTTCTCTGAAACTTTCTGTTAATCCTATAATCATCAAAGAATCTTTACATTTATCTTTGTTTTTAGTAATCCAATCAAAAGTAGTTCTAACTATTCTATCATTAGAACCACCCTGTGTTGACAAATTTATTTCATTATCAATATTAAGTTTATTTGCTATTAATTGTCCAAATCTTTGTAACTCCGCTTGTGGTAAAGTTGCACCATGCGTAAAACTACAACCATTAGTAATTAAGTATTTATATGGTTTCATTTGTAATCCTCAACATAATCACTACACACACCTACAATATTTTTTGGTAGTTCTGTATTTCTTGGTGGCATAACACAAATAGATTTGTCAGTCATTTGGTTTTCATATGTAGACCAAAGATAACCTTTTGTAGTAAGTGCCACTTCATCTTGGTCGTGTGAAAAGCAGTGAACTCCGACCTCTATTAACTTAGAAAATGTTTTTATATCTTTTGCGTGACACCAAATACTTCCGTGTCGTAAAAACAACTCACTAACTTGATGTTCTGGTTTATCGTGTCCAAGAAAAAAGTCTGAACCATTACTCCACACATCAACCTCAACATTATATCCCCTTGCTAATGTATTCTCTACATATCTTGGGTCATTTTCCATTTCTGGATTTGGTCCGTTAATGTTTCCTCTATGTGATATCAATATCATTTAAATAATTCTCCAAATATTCTGGTGTTCCTAATTCATAGATTTCATCAACCATACCGATACCAATTTTCTTTCCGTCTCGTATAGCCCAATTGTAAACTGGCGCTACATAAAACTCACCATTGGTTCTACTATTATCGTGAATCATTTGTTCTGCGTATTTTACAAAATCACTACCTTTTTTCCAATAGTAATATCCTGCGGTTGCATTGTTTGATATAACTTTCTTTTCTGCTACCTCTTGAACATATCCGTTGTCAAGTGTTCTGGCATAACTCCAATCCTCACTATCACCCCAAAAGC